>Ga0315295_10001551_pt1 | contig 19741 bp, 18 predicted proteins | sample YL17G14_0_MG_FD_204453 | JGI IMG/M metagenome (GOLD analysis project Ga0315295, IMG submission 204453) | Sediment microbial communities from Yellowstone Lake, YNP, Wyoming, USA - YL17G14_0 | ecosystem: Environmental > Aquatic > Freshwater > Lake > Sediment | place: USA: Wyoming | collected...
ACGGCAGGCCGTCGCCTTCCGGCAAGCGTAAGGTACTATGAGCACGGCAAATGGCCTGGGCCCGGGGACATCGCTTTGCGTCGTGTCGCCGGGCCCGACCTTTGCCCGACCGGAGCCCACCGTGATGATGACGTACCCAGGCACAACCCGAGCGCCGCTCCGCCGCGGCTTCACGCTGCTGGAGCTGCTGATCGTGGTGGCCATCCTGGCGGTGCTCTCGGTCGTGGTCGTGCCGGAGCTCACGCGGGCGGCGGGCGACGACCAGGAAGCCCGCCTGGTGGGCGCCTTGCAGACGGTCCGCGCTCAGTTGGAACTCTACCGCACGCAGCACGGCGGCGAGTACCCCTGCGGCGACCCGGCCGGGCCCGTCAACGCGGAGGTCTTCATGCGGCGCCTGACGACCCGCACCACCGCCGCTCACCGCGCCGACGGCCCTTGCGGCCCGTACCTGGTCGCCTTGCCCGTTAATCCCTACAACCAGAAGAACACCGTGCGCTATGTCCGCCCCGGCCAGCCGAAAGGCGCCAACCAGGCGGGCTGGGCCTTCGACCTGGACGCCGGCGTCCTCTATTCGGACGACCCCGGCGTTACGGCCGACGGCGCCGTGCGGCATTGCGATTACTAGGAGGCAGGTCCAGATATACACGCTGGTGGTATAAGACCCAACCCGGCCCGACGGGCGGCCCCGGAACCCCGACCGTCGCGGCCCCAACCAACAGGTGCAACCATGCTGCCGCGCCCCCTGATCTCGAACGCGCGCCCGCCGACGCCCGCCGCGCCCCGCGGCTTCACGCTGATCGAAATCCTTATCGTCGTCGTTATGCTGGGAATCCTGGCCGCCTTGGCCATCCCGCAATTCTCCAACGCCACCACGGAGGCCCGCGAGAACATGCTCGCGGAGAATCTCCGCGTCATCAAGGCGCAGATCGGCACCTACCGGGCCCAGCACTGGGACATGCCCCCCGGCTATCCCGACGGCGACGTAGCCGCCGCCCCCACCGAACAGGCCTTCGTCTCCCAGTTGACCCGGTTCACCGATGAGCAGGGCGCCGTCAGCGACGCCCGCAGCGACCGGTTCAAATATGGACCTTACATGCGGGAAATACCCAAAGACCCGATTAACGGCCAGAACGCCGTGCAGGTGCTCGGCCCGGGCGAGGCGATCCCCGACGGCGACGACAGCCACGGCTGGATCTTCAGCCCCGGCGACATGTTCCTGGCCGCCGACGCCGCGGGCACCGACAGCAAGGGAAAGAAATACAGCGACTATTAACGGGCGCCCCGGACCGGCGAATCCGGAGGCCCAGGGACTCACGAATTCGCAGGAGAACACACGATGCGCGTTACTGTGGACACCTACACGCGACTGGTCTTAACCGCCATTACGGTGCTCTTGACCGTACTGGCCCTCGGCCTGTGGTACCAAAGCCCCAGCGCCGTCGCCCCCGCTCAAGGCGCGGGCATCCCCGACGCCGGCATGCAGACCAACCAGGTTCTCGACAGGCTCACCAGCATCGACGCCTCTCTGGCCGAGCTGAAGACCCTGCTGGTTTCCGGCGCGGTGAAGGTCCAAGTGATCGACACCAAGGAAGCTCCCGCCCCGGCGCCGGCCGCGCCCCCAAAGGCCCAACCATAAGAATCATTGTGCCAACCGCCCGGAACAACTTGCGGGGCTTCACCCTCGTCGAGGTGTTGGTCGTCGTGGTGATCCTCGGGATCGCCGCCGTGATCGCCATCCCGATGCTCGGCAACACCGACGACCTGCAGACCACCTCCGCGGCCCGCCTGATCGCCTCCACCCTGCTGTACGCCCAAACGGCCTCCATTGCCAGCGAGCAGCAGTATCAGGTGGTTTTCAACGCCGATGGCACCGGCTACGAGGTGCAAAACGCCGCCGGTACGGTCCTCGCCGACCCGGTGGTTCCCGCCCAACCCTACCGCGTGACCTTCCCGGCCGATAAGCGCCTGCGCAAGGTGCGGCTCACCGGGGTCAACTTCGACGGGACCAACCACGTGTGGTTTGACCGGCTCGGCTCGCCCTATGGCGGCGCCATCGCCGCCAGCCCGCCTCCTATGACCGTCGGCGAGGTGGTGGTGCGGGTCGGCGACCGGACCATGACCGTGCGGGTCGAGCCCGTTACCGGCCGCGTCCTCATCGAATAATCCCCGGCCCGGGCGGCCCGGCCAACGCCGGGAACCCTTGCCGGACCTGGCCACCGGCACCCAAGCGAGCGTCGGCTATGGCAGCAACCTGGAAAAAAAAGTGGATCAGTCCCATCGCCTTGGACACGGGGCACGATGCCATCAAGCTGCTGCAACTGCAAGCCGGGCCGCAGGGTCTGGCCGTGCGGGCGGCTGCCAAACAACGCCTCCCGGAACTCCTCCGCCGGCAGGACCACCCCGAGGGCTTCCAGCGCTACCACTTCACCCTCCAAGCCGTGCGCAAAATGCTGCGCGACGGCCGGTTTCAAGGCCGGCGCGTCGCCACCGTGCTCAGCGGCGAGGGTCTCGACCTGGCGCGCGTCCGCGTGCCCGCCGGCCCCGACCCCCAGTTGCGCGCCGCCGTGCTGCGGTGCGCCCGCGAGGAACTGGGCTACGCCGACGGCGAAGGCAGCATCAGCTACGTCGCCGCCGGCCAGGTCCGCCAGGGCCACGACCTGTGCCAGCAATTCCTGGTCTTCGGCGCCGCCGACCAAACCTTGCAGCACCGCCTGGGCCTGGTGGATGACCTGCGTTTGACCTGCACCCGCATCGAACCGGCGCCGTGCGCGCTGCATCAGTGCTTTATCGGGTCGGGCGACGACCGCTCGCCTGGCGCGCCGGCCCCCGCCCGCGTCGTGGTGGACCTGGGCCAACACACGACCACCGTCCTGACCGCCCAGGGCGGCCAACTCACCTGGGCCCGACAGGCGCCCCTGGGCGGCTGCCATTTCACCCGCCGCGTCGCCGAGAAGCTCCACCTCGGTTGGGAGGACGCCGAACAGCTCCGCCGACGCCCGCATCACCCCGCCGCACCAAACCACTCCGACTTCCCCTGGTCGCCCGGCAACGACCAGGTGGACCGCGTGCTGGTCGATTTGCTCCGCGAACCGGCGGCAGAACTCGCCCAGGAAATCCTCCTCTGCCTGCGCTACCACGGCGAGACCTTCGCCGGCAAAGGCCCCCGGCAGATCGTGCTCACCGGCGGCGAAGCCGCCAGCCCCTTGGTGCGCCGGCTGCTGGAGAAGGCGCTGCAACAGAACGTTTGCGCCGGCACGTGTTTTGCCGGCGTGGCCCAGGGGGCGCTAACCGCTCTGGGACCCGCCGACGGCCCACTGGGGGAATGGGCCTTGGCCCTGGGGGTATGTCTGGCCGAGTATCGGTGCGAGGTGGCCTCGTGTTGACGCAATCCAACCTGCTGCCAGAGTGGTATCAGCCGACGACGCGGCGGCGCGTTCGCCAGGCCGCACGCCGCACCCTGGCGGCCTTGGTGCTGCTGGTAATCCTGACCCGGCTAGCAGGAAGCCTGCTCGACCGCGGCCGACCTGCCCCCGCCGCGGCCGCCCCAACCCGCCCACCCGCAACGTCTCATAACGGGCCGGTCCTACCTGACCCTCAAGTGCTCGAACGCTCCTCGAACGCCCAGAACAGCTTCGCCCCATCCGCCACCCCGGCTGCCGTGCACCAGGCCCCTCAGCCGGTCGATAAAAATCAACGGCCCCACGATGCCGAGCCACGCCCGAACCGAGGCGAGCCAGAGCCGAAGACTTGAAACGACGTAAGCCGGCAGGAATGCCGCGCTTTTCGCAACAGCCATGTCGCCCCGGCGTGAGATGGCACAACTTGGACAGGGAGACCGAACCATGAAACTCAAACCGTTCCTGACCGTCATCCTGGGGGCGCTGCTGGGGGTCGCACTGATCGCCGCCCCCGCGGCGGGGCAGCCCGCCGCCGCGCCCAGCCCGGAATCGGCCGGCGTGCTGTTCACCCCCGAAGCGCCCGAAGTTGAGACGACCGATAAACCCGTCCCGCCCGAAGGCACTCCCGTGCAGCTCGCGGCTGAACCCACCCCTGTAGCCCCGGCCCCGGAAGCGGTCCGGGCGCCCGCCCCTGCTCCCGCGCCCGCGGCGGCCCCCGCCGCCCCGCAGCCCATCGCCGAGGTCAGCGAAATTACCAAACCCAACGCCGGCGGCGTCATCCCGCGCCTCCGCTTCGACGAGGACGTCACCAAGTTCCTCAAGATGCTCTCCGGCTCCTGCCAAAAGAACATCATCGCCTCCCCGCAGGTTCGCGGCCGGGTCACCGTCGATCTCTTCGACGTCACCTGCCAGGAGGCCCTCGACGCCGTGCTTACCGTGAACGGCTTCGTGTACGAGGAAAAGGGCCCGTTCATCTTCGTCTATACCAAGAAGGAAATGGCCGAGATGCAGGCCGCCAAACGGCTTCTCGAAAACCGCGTCTTCGAACTGAACTATGTCGCCCCCGCCGACGTGGAGAAGCTGATCCTCCCGCTGCTGGGCACGACCGGCAAAGTAACCAGTTCGCCCGACGCCGGCCGAGCCGAAGCCCAGGCCGGCGAAAAGTGGGCCGGCAAGAACGTCCTGGTCGTCCAGGCCTTCCCCGACCAACTGGAGCAGATCGCCCAGGTCGTCAAACAGATGGACCAGCGCCCGCCCCAGGTGCTCGTCGAGGCCACTATCCTGGCCGTCAGTCTGGAGGATACCAATCAATTGGGCATCGACCTCATGTACAGCGGCGGCGTCAACTTTGAGTTCCTCAGCGGCGGCGGCGTCAGCACCATCCCCAGCGCCGCCGGCGCCGATTCGGGCGTCTCGAGCTCGTTCACCGGAAACCTCAACTCCGGCGGCCTCACCCTGGGAGTCACCAGCAACAACGTCGGCCTGCTCCTCCGCGCCCTGGAAAGCACCACCGACGTGACCACGCTGGGCAATCCCAAGGTCCTCGCCCTCAACCGCCAGATGAGCAAGATGATCGTCGGCAAACGCGACGGCTACATCACCACCGAGGTCTCGCAGACCACCGCCACCCAGACCGTCCAGTTCCTGGAGACCGGCACCCAACTCACCTTCCGGCCGTTCATCATGAGCGACGGTTACATCCGCATGGAACTCAACCCCAAGGACAGCGACGGCGGCGTCACCGTCCAGGGCAGCTTCACCCTGCCCTCGGAGAAGACCACCGAGGTGACCACCAACGTCCTGGTCAAGGACGGCCACACCGTCGTCATCGGCGGCCTGTTCCGCGACAAGACCCAGTTGACCCGCTCCCAGGTGCCCTTCGTGGGCAGCATCCCCGGCTTGGGCGCCCTCTTCCGCAGCACCGATGACTCGATCAAGCGGGAAGAGGTCGTGTTCCTGATCACCCCGCACATTGTGCAGGAAGCGACGGACTACGCCGCCGCCCGGCAGGCCCTGGCCAACGCCAACAACCAGATGTTCAACGGCCGCCGCGGGCTGCAGTGGTTCGGCCGCGAACGCCTCGCCGAAACCTACTACCATCAGGCCAAACAGTGCCAGACCGAAGGCAAACTGGACAAGGCCCGCTGGAACGCCAACTGCGCCGCGGGCTTGAGCCCGCTCTTCCTCGACGCCCAGCAACTACGCGCCGCCCTGGTGGGCGAGCAGGTGTACCGCGGCGAACACAGCAGCATGCACACCTTCATGCAGCAATTGCTGTTGAACCCGTAAGACCCCCTGCCCCCGGCTGAACCGGCCGGCAGGTTGACGTACCACGCGACCGCCGCTCGCCGCCGGGCCGCTCCCGGCGACGCGGCGGTTCGCGGCCTGGCGGAGGCCGTCACGACGAACCGCCCTCGGCGGTCGGCCCCGATGGGAATCCATCGGGAGCGCAACGACAACCCAGCAACCTTCGGAGGTGTGCCATGAGGCAGTCGCGGGCAGCGTGCCTGATCTTCTCGGCCCTGATAACCTTGTCGGCCGGCTGTGAAAGCCAGCATCAGAAGAACAAGAAAGCCGCCGCCGAACGCTGGCAGTCCGCCCGCGCCCAACTGACCACCGAGGCGGCGCGCCAGCAACTCCAGGCGGGCGAACTCCAGAAGGCGGCCCTGACGGCCCAAGGCGTCCTCGAACGCAGCCCAAACTACGCCCCCGCTTGCCTCGTGCTCGGTGAAATCTACCTGGAGCAGAACCAACTCGCCTTGGCCCGCCAGCACCTGGCGAAGTGTCTGAGTCTTGATCCCGCCAACGCCGAGGCCCACTATCACCTGGGCGTCATCGCCGAACGAGAACTGAAGCATGACGCGGCGCTCGAACACTATCAGCAGGCCTGGCAAGCCCGTCCCACTCAGTCAGCCTATCTGCTGGCGGTCGTGGACGCCTACGCCGCGCTGGGCCAGCGGCAACAGGCCCTCGACTTCCTGCAAGCCCACCTCGACCAGGCCGACCGCGACGCCTCGCTCTACCTGGCCGCCGGACGACTGCTGGCCGACCTCCACCGGCAGGACGCCGCCGTTGACATGTTCCGCCAGGCCCATCAACTCCAACCCGACGCCCTTGAAGCCACCGAAGCCCTCGCCCTGGCGCTGCTCCGCACCGGCCACCCCGACCAGGCCGCGCCCCTCTTTGAAGAACTGATCAACGCCCAAACCGACCCCAAGAACCCCGCCGCCTGGGTCTATTACCTCGGCCTGGGCGACTGCCGCATGGCCCTGGGCGATTACCACCAGGCCCAACGCTGCTTCGAGCAGCTCTGCGACCGCCATCCCACCAGCGTCCCCGCCTGGTGCCGCCAGGCACGCGCCGCCCTCGCCGCCCAAGAACTTGACCGCGCCCGCTGGTGCGTGGACCACGCCTTGAGCCTGCAACCCAACGACCTCGAGGCCCGCATCTTGCTGGGCACGCTTGCCCTCAAACAGCAAAACTATGCCCAGGCCCGCCGGCTCTTCACGCAACTCGCCGCCGAACAACCAGACAACGCGCTCGTCCACTGCCTGCTCGGCCAGGCCCTCGAAGGCTCAGACGCCCCCGCCCAGGCCCGGCAGGCCTACGCTCGCGCCCTGGAGCTGGCCCCCGACGACCCCCTGGCGCGCCAACTCTGGGAACACGCCCAGGCTGCCCAGCTCGGCGCCGCCGGCGGTCCCCAGGCGTACTGACGAGCCCGGCGCCCGGCAGCCACCCTCGATCGGCCCCCAGGAGGCAGACAAACGTGGTTCTGGCACGGCGACTTATCTTGGCCTTGGCTGTCCTCACCGCCCTGGGCGGCAGCGTCGCCTACTTCATCACCGCCATGCGACTGCGCGGCGCCTACGAACAAGCCACCAACCTCGGCTGGCTCGTCTTCGCTCTGATGACGGGCCTGAGCGTGCTCCTGGCCGTGCTCATCTGGCACAGCCTCTCCCGCTCCCTCCGCAGCATCCGCGACCAATTGTGCCACTTCGCCGCCCACGACGAAATCGGCCTGATTATGATCGACGAACACGACGACCTCGCCGACCTGGTCGCCGGCCTCAACCACTACCTCACACGCCTCAAACAAAACCTCCAGGACCACCGCCTCCGCCAAAAGGAACTGGAGGTCCAGGCCCGCGTCGCCGAAACCGAACTCCGCCAGACCCAGGCCGTCATCCTCGGCATCTCCGAGGCCGTCCTGGTCACCAACCGCTTCGACGAGTTGCTCTTGGCCAACCAGGCCGCCCAGCACCTCTTCGGCTTCCGCCTCGAAACCTGCTACCGCCAGCCCGTCGAACTGGCCCTCTGCGTCCCCGAACTCCTCGCCCTCATCCGCGCCGCCCGCCAGAACAAATGCCAGCGCCTCGTTCGCCTCCTCGAACACCGCCCCTCCCCCGACGACAAGCCCCTGAGCCTCAAGGTCCTGCTCTCCTGCGTCCTCGACGAACAACGCGACGTGCTCGGCGTCGTCGTCGTCATCCACGACGTCACCGCCGAGCAGGAACTCGTCCGCCTCAAGGACGACTTCCTCAGCAGCGTCTCGCACGAACTCAAGACGCCCTTGGCCAGCATCCAGGCCTATGCCGAGATGCTCGCCGACGACGAGGACCGCGACGAGCCTGGCCGCCGCCAGTTCTGCGAAATCATCCAGGAGCAAGGCCGCCGCCTGCACCGCCTCATCGAGAACATCCTCAACGTCTCACGTCTCGAATCCGGCATGGTCCGACCGCACAAGGAACGCCTCGACCTCAGCGAGGTCGCCCGCGCCGTCGCCGACGCCCTCCAACCCCAGGCCCGCGAGAAAAACCTGCACCTCCAACTCGACCAGTCCGACCAGCCCGTCACCGTCCTGGCCGACCGAGACATGATGTTTCAGGCCGTCTCCAACCTCCTCGGCAACGCCATCAAGTATTCCCACCCCGACGGCCGGGTCCGCTTGGCCGTCGCCGCCCGCCAGGACCACGCCGTCGTCGAAGTCCAGGACGAGGGCATCGGCATACCCGCCGCCAGTCTCGATCGTATCTTCGAAAAATTCTACCGCGTCCACCAGACCAGCCGGCTCGCCGGCGGCACCGGCGTCGGACTCCACCTCGTCCGCCAAATCGTCGAAAACTTCCACCAGGGCCGGGTCCGCGTCGAAAGCCAGCCCGGCCGCGGCAGCACCTTCACCCTCGCCCTGCCCCTGACCCCCGGCCCCCAACCCGCCCCGGCCTGACCGGCCGGACGCCCCCGACCCCAGGAGAACTGACCGCATGAACGAACCCAAAAAAATCCTCATCGTGGACGATGAGGTCCACATCCTCCACGTCCTCTCGCTCAAACTCCGCCACGCCGGTTACGCCGTCTGCACCGCCCAGGACGGCCGCGAAGCCCTGGAAATCGCCCAGGTCGAACATCCCGACCTCTTGATCACCGATTACCAGATGCCCCTCCTGTCCGGTCTGGAGCTCTGTCAACGCCTCCGCCGAATCCCCGCCACCCGCGACATCCCCGCCCTCGTGCTCACCGCCCGCGGCTTCACCATCGACGAACCGGCCATGGAGGCCGCCGGCGTGCGCCTCTGCCTGCACAAACCCTTCAGCCCCCGCGAGGTCCTCCAATTGGTCAACACCCTACTCCAAGCCGTCGAGGCCTGACGGCCCAGGACACGCTCCATGATTACCACGCTGGCGCCCAGTGACGTCGCCCTCCTCCGGCAAGCCGGCCGGCCGGTGCAGGACGCCCTCGCCACCCTCGGCATTGCTTCCGCCCTCTACGGCCTGGACGGCGCCTGCCTCCACGACACCATCCAGCCCGATCAGCCCCTCGCGGATGTCTGCCTCCACTGGCCGACCTGCCACCAACGCGCCGCCCGCCTGGCCGTGGAAGACCCCGACGAGGCGGACCCGACCGATGCCCTCTGCCCCGCCGGTCATCTCCTGGCGGTCGCGCCGCTCACGCGCCGCCGCCAGCCCCTGGGCTGGCTGGTCTGTTGCCTGCACGCCCTCCGCTACGAAAGTACCGAAACGCTCGACCGCTTGTGCAGCCGCCTCGGCATCGACGCCACCCTCATGGTCACCCAGGGTCTGCCCGACGCCGTCTCCGGCCCTCGCCTCCAGCAGGCCTTTGCCGCCCTCCTCACCCTCGCCCTGGAAAACAGCCGCACCAGCCTGGAGCACTCCGGCGAACTCGAAGCCCTCAGCTCCTCCCTCTCCCAAAGCTACGAAGAACTCGTCCTCCTCCACCGCATCAGCGACCGCCTCCGCGTCACCCAGGAGCCGGAAACCCTCTTCCGCGAACTCTGTACCGACCTGAAAAACGTGCTGCAAGCCGAGAAGATCGTGGCCCTCTGGACCGCCTCCCCCGAAACCCCCGGAACCATCCGCGCCTCCTGCACCCCCGACGGCCCCAACCTCAACCACGCCGATTGCCAACTCCTCTGGCAACGCACCCGCACCGAGGCCCGCCAACCCTCCGGCATCCTCATCGACGGCGCCGCCGGAAAACCCCCCGTCCACGAGTGGCCCAGCCCTATCCGCAATCTCGCCGCCGCACCCATCCGCCGCGGCGAAAAATTCATGGGCGTCCTCGCCGCACTCAACAAATGCAGCAAGCCCGACTTCGACTCCGTCGATGCCAAGCTCCTCCTCAGCGTCGCCAACGAAACCGCCGTCTATCTCGACAACTTCCGCCTCTACCACGACCTCCAGGACCTCCTCCTCGGCGCCCTCCGCGCCCTCACCAGCAGCATCGACGCCAAGGATCCCTACACCTGCGGCCACTCCGAACGCGTCGCCCTCATCTCCCGCTGGCTCGCCGAACGCCTCGACCTGCCCCAAAACCAGGTCCACAACATGTACCTCGCGGGCCTCCTGCACGACATCGGCAAGATCGGCGTCAGCGAGGCCGTCCTCCGCAAACCCGGCGCCCTGACTCGCCAGGAATTTGAGCAGATGGCCCGCCACCCCGCCATCGGCGCCACTATCCTCGGCGGCATCAAGCAAATGGAACACGTAACCCCCGCCGTCCTCACCCACCACGAACACTACGACGGCACCGGCTACCCCCAACGCCTACGCGGCAAGGCCATTCCTTTCACCGGCCGCATCATCATGCTCGCCGACTCCTTCGACGCCATGACCAGCGAACGCACTTACCGCAACGCCCTGCCCTTCCCCACCGCGCTCGCCGAAATCCGCCGCTTCAGCGGCACCCAGTTCGACCCCTTCCTCGCCGAGGTCTTCCTTAACAGCGACCTCGACGACCTCACCCGCCGCCTCGACGCCCTCGGCCGACAGCCCGCCTTCGACCCGGCCGCACCCGTCGGGGCCGCCTTAGCCGCCGCTTCTCCCCATGCGCCTTAACTCCGGCTCCGCCGCACCTGCTCCTTGATCCGTTGAATGTGCCCCCGACCCAGGCCCTTCACCTCGCAGCCCAACTCAAAGTACCGCCGAATCTGCTCGTCCGTCAGTATCCCGAAACAATCCACCACCGCCAGCGGCGCCCCCGCCCACTTCACCACGTCTTCCGGACTCAGTTGCAGGTACGGCGCGTGCGGCACCGCCAGCACCGCCGCCTCCATCCCCTTCAACGCGCCCGCCAGGTCCTGCGCCACCCGCACCTGCGCCAACTCCTCCTGATTCCGGAAAAACCGCTTCAAGGAATGTCCCGGCGCCGGATACGTCTCCTGGCTCTCCAACTCGTACCAGTGCGCCACGTACGGATCGTGCACGTGCATCTCCGCCCCCATCTCCGCCAGCTTCCGCGCCACCACCTCCGACCCGCTGTACCGCGTATCCCCCACGTCCTGCCGGTAACTGGCCCCGCACAGCAGCACCCGCGCGCCCGCGATGTACTTGCCCATGTTCCGCAACGCGTCCCGCGTCAACTCCGCCGCGTGCAGGCCGCGCGTGTCGTTGATGTCGATCGCCGTCGGCGTAATCTTGAACACCGCGTCCCCGTCCTCGAAACCCAGAATGTGCTTGTACGCCCAATACCCCAGCCCCCCATCCTTCGGCAGACAGTATCCCCCCACCCCGGGACCCGGAAAAATGATGTTGCTGTGCGTCGGCCGCACCTTGATCGCCCCGATCACCTTGATCAGGTCCACCCCGTTCCGCTCCGCGAACAGACTCCACTCGTTCAAAAACGCCAAAATCGTCGCCCGGTACGAGTTCTCCACGATCTTCGTCGTCTCCGACTCGATCGGCCGGTCCAGCACCGTCAGCGGATAGTCCGTCGTGTTCAGCACCTCCGTCAAAAACTTCACCACCCGCCCCCGCGCCGACTCGTTGCAACCCGCGCACACCCGCCAAAAGTCCCGGATGCTCGCCACGTATTCCCGCCCCGGCATCACCCGCTCGAAACTGTGCGCCAGCAGCGGCTCGCTCTTGATCCCCCGCGCCTGGAACGCCCGCCGCAGCAGCGGATACGCCACGAACTCCGTCGTCCCCGGCGCCACCGTCGTCTCGATCAGCACCAGACAGTGCGGCTTGATCCTCTCCCCGATCGTCCGCAGCGTCGCCTCCAACGCGCTCATCTCCGCCTCCCCCGTCCGCATCTTCCCCAGGTCGTGCTTCGTGTAGTCGCATTGCACGTCCACCACCACGCAGTCCGCCAACCCCAGACAGTCGCTGTTGTACGTCGCCGTCAGGCTCTTCTTCTCCTGCACGCACCGCACGATCAGCACCTCCACCTCCGGATCCTCCGCCTGCACCGGCGCCTCGCCCCGATTCAACAGTGGTATCTTCCAGTAGCTCCGCGGGCTCGGCCGCTGGCACCCGATCACCAACTTGCTCGGCCGGCCCGTCTGACGGTCCGTCGTGTCCGCCACGATCGCCGCCATCACCGCACCCACGAACCCCACCCCCATCACCACCACCACCTCCTTCCCCTCCTGGTGCGCCGCCTCCGCCAGCCTCGTCAGCCGCTCCAACTCCGCCCCGTACTCCTCCGCCTTCGGCAACGCAAACTTCTCGCCCGTCGGACTGATCGAATACTCCGCCATCATCTTCCCTTTCCTGCTAGCCGCCCTTTCGCCGGATGCTACCCCGTCTTCCCGCCCGCCGCAACACGGCGCCCCGCCCCGCCGCCCCGTGCCTCTCGCCGCATTTTCCGCTTTACAACCACCGGGCCCGGCGCATATAAATGTCTATATATCATCGGCTTATTTGACCCCGGGCCTGTAGCTCAGCGGTAGAGCAGGAGACTCATAATCTCTTGGTCGCTGGTCCGAATCCAGCCGGGCCCACTTGAACTTGAGTTCACGAAGGCTAACCATGCGGCTCTCTGTTCGACTAAGCGTACTCCTGGCCCTGGCGTGGGCCCTCGCCCAGACCGCCACAACCCGCCCAGCCAATCACCCCGCCGCCCCCTTGCCCCCAGCCTCCGCCGAACCCAATCGCCCGCCCCCCGCCCCCGAACCCAACTGGCCCCGACCACGCTCCGACGAACGCCGCACCGAACGCAATCGCATGGTCGAAACCATCCGCGACGAATACGGCCTGGCCGACCGGCCCGTCCTCGACGCCCTCAACGCCGTGCCCCGCCACTGGTTTGTGCCGCCCAACCAACAGTCGCTCGCCTACGCCGACCTGCCCCTGCCCATCGGCTACGACCAAACGATCTCCCAGCCCTTCATCGTCGCCTACATGACCAGCCTCCTGCACCTGACCCCGACCAGCAAGGTCCTCGAGATCGGCGCCGGCTCCGGCTACCAGGCCGCCGTCCTCAGCGAGTTCACTCCCCACGTGTTCACCATCGAGATCCTCGAACCCCTCGCCAGCACCGCCGCTCGCCGCCTCCGCGACCGCGGCTACCGCACCGTCCGCGTCCGCTGCGGCGACGGCTACCAGGGCTGGCCCGAACACGCCCCCTTCGACGCCATCATCGTTACCTGCGCCCCGGACCACGTACCCCAGCCACTCCTCGACCAGCTCAAGCCCGGCGGACGACTCTGCATACCACTCGGCAGCGCCCAGACCATCCAGAGCCTTACCCTCCTCACCAAGGACACCCAGGGAAACATCTCCCGCCGCACCCTCTCGCCCGTCCGCTTCGTACCCCTCACCCGCCCCGCCGACTCCAAGAAATAGGGTTCTTGGCCAACCGATCATCCCCTCCGATCCGGCTCTCAACCCTTCCAGGAAGTGCATTGCCCACGCCCGGCCGCCGCCTTCATCTGCTCATAATACGCGTACCCCGGCCGGAACAGTCCCTCCCCCATCGCTGCCAGACGCCTCCGCGCGATCCCTATGGCAGCGCCCGCTTCATCAATCCCGATCCACCGCCGCTCCAGTTCCTGCGCCGCCGCCAGCGTCGTGCCGGACCCGCAAAACGCATCCAATACCATCTGCCCGGCATCGGAGGAGGTCCGCACTATCAGCTTCAGCATGTCCAGATTCTTCTGCGTGGGATAATGCGGATAAGGCTCATCCTTATACTCCCAAATGTCCTGCACTCGCTTGCCTTCGCTTCGCTTCTCGTCGGCATAAATGATCTTGCGCGGGTTCCCTGTCCGCGACCACTCGATCAAGCCTTGCCGGTCCAGTTCATCCAGCGCCGCCGGATCGCACCCCCAGTGTCTTCCCTGCGGCGGCAGCCTGCCCCGCCACGCCTTCCCGGTGTCGCCGTTGCCGGTCTCCCCGGGCGCGTGGACCGGCGTCGTCGTGTAGCGCCAGCCCCGCCCGTCCACCTTGGGAAATAACCTTTCCAGGGCCTCTTCCTCCAGGCCTTCCCGCGGCTCGTGCCAGACAAAGTCCGCCGTCTTGCTGTAAAAGAGCACCATGTCCTTGATGTTCCCGTATCCCTTGCGGGCAAAGTTCTTCGGATTGCACTTGACCCGCGCGATCTCGCTGCGGAAGTTCTCCCGCCCGAATACCTCGTCCATCACTACCTTTACGTAGTGGCCTATCTTGGTGTCGATATGCAGGTAGATGGATGCGTGTCCCGCCATCAGCTCCCGCAAAAGAATCAGCCGGCGCCGCAGAAACTCCAGGAAATCCGTCCCCAGCAACGTGTCGTCGTACGCCACGTCGTCCCCGTTGCTGCAACTCACCGTGGCCGTCCGACTGGCGTGATGCCTGAACACCGTGTTCGTTCCAAACGGCGGATCGATGTACACCAGGTCAATCTTGCCCCCCAGGTGAAACTTGCGGCGCAAGGCCTGCATCACGCCCAGATTCTCCCCCTTGATGAGTTTGTTCACACACCCCGCCGCCCCCTCATCCATCCTTTGCATCAAGGCGCAGGGCGTCTCCCCCAGCACCCGCGCTTCGGGCAGCTTGCCCGGCCAGTGCAACTCCACGCTTTTGCCCGACACACCCATGATAACTCACTATAACCGGGCGTTTTGGCGCCCGCCAGTGTCTGTCAGGAACTTCGCTTCCCCCACGACCCTTCTCGACAATGCGCCGCACCCCTAAACCTCGCCTTGTGCACTCCTTAGCTGACGAGCGGCCCGTTCCGCCCGCTTCACTGTGCCGCGGCGCACAAGCGTTTTCATCGTACCTCTCTCGCGCAGCGCTCCCCTCACCCTTCATAGCGCCCAACGTTTGACGTAAGCGGCGTGTGAGTGCGGCAGCGAATCACACATCCGCTCGGCCCAGTTGTTGGGTGATATATTCCGCTCTCCCTTCAAAAAGCATCAACTGTTCACGTTTGGGACGCATACCATGATTATGCCTTTCAATATTAGCCTCGAAATTGAAAACTAAAGCCTCAACGATTGATCTTCGGTTTTCGATCTTGCCCCCGGAATGGTAGAAATGGTCGCGCGTGACGATGTTGAACTTGCCCCAAAGCGCTTCTATAAACGGGTTGGCTCGGAAATCATTATGATGCCACGTCGAAAGGATGAACCGCGCACGCGTCCGGGATAGCAGATTAAAGAGTTTCTGTTCGTTTTCTTCTGTCCATCCGTTGTAGTAATCCACATACCTTCCAATGTACGGTGGATCACAGTAAACAATGTCGTCCTTTTCCGCCTTTGCGATGGTGTTCTCGAAAGAATCGACCGTGAAAACCCAGTCTGGTTGAATGAGGCAGGCGACGTCATGCACCTGATTGGCGATCTTGGTAATGTACGCCCGCGAGAAACGTTTTGGCTTCTGACAAAAAGGGATATTCCACTCCCCTTCTCTGTTAAAGCGCATCATCCCGTTGAACCCTGCCCGAGACAGGAAAAGAAAATCCAGCGGATCATGTGTAGTGTTAAAGCGATCCCTAACCGTGCGGAAATGGGCATAGCCTTGCTCGGGGGCTTTTTGCAGTTTTTCCCCTTCTCTCTCTAAGCACTCTCTAACTTGTTGGGGCGTAATCTCATGATCTTTTATCCCTTGGTAGAAACGGATAACATGGGGATTGGTGTCGCTTAGTAGTGCTCTCCCAAAACCAGAATTAAAGGCAACCACGCCAGTTCCCAGGAAGGGTTCAATCCACCGCCCCCGAACGTCGGGGACGAGTGTTTGAATCCAACGGACAAGCTTGGTCTTAATCCCTTGGCTCTTGATTGGCGGGACGATTACTCGCATTATTTCTCGACCTTTTTTGTCTTCTTTTTAGTGTTCCTGGGCACGATCTTGTTCTTGTCGTCGCCCTTGCCCTTGAAGTCCAAGAAATCTTCCACCGATCTGATTGGCGTAGCCTTCCCTTTCTTGATCATTGTGCTGACACCGTAGTTCATCCAATATTCATCGAACCATTCCTCGCCAAGCTTGGCGAAGACGCCATTGCCGGCAAGGATCTCATCGACATATGTAATCGAGCCAATGTTGGCCGTGTTGCCGGAGCCTTGCTTGTCACTTGCCAATCGCCACTTTTCGCACACAAAGAACTGGAAATCTTTCACAACTGACGCAATTGACCGCAAGCGGTCAACGGAAGTCACCCGGTAGCGGTGTGACGGTTCTCTGCTCTTCTCGCTGTCCAGTTCTTTGACGTGGATGACTTCAGTCTCGTCCAAGTCTTTTGCGTTGGTTCTGCTGTAGATGATGCCTAAACAGAAGTGGCCCAAGTATTCCGCGTACGGAAACTGAATGTTCTTGCTTGATTCACGATCCTTGAAGTAGGCGCCATGGCTTCCAAGGGTAAATCCGTTGACATGGCCGGGGAAATCCGGGTCGCGGTACGTTGTTTTGAGATCAACGGCAAATTTGACCGCCCGATGGCTTTGTTTGACGAAGCTGAGGTCAGGGTACCAGTTCTGGTGTTCAGCCAATACGATGGAGTAGCCGTTGTCTTGGGCAAACTGGAGGATTCGTGGGAACAAATGGATTTCTAGAATCTTCGAAACGATCTTCGTATCAGAACTGATCGTATAAATGTTTTTATAGATGTCAATGAACCCTTTGACGGTCCATTGGCCATCTTCAGCGGAAATGTAGCCACCCAGTCCTTTGACGAAGTCAGTCAGGGCTGCCGAAAACGCTTCCTTTTCACCAAGACGTTCTTTTTTATTCATCGTTTTCCTTTGCAGTCACCCAACATTGCTTATATTTATCCATATAACACTCCAAACATGGCTTCGAGTGCCGTATAAGACGCCTGCTAATAGTGCAGCGCTTGGTGCGCAAGGCCTGCAATATCACGCTCTTGCCTCGTTGCGCCGCATTCATCATGCCGCCTTATCCGCATCGGCCTAAACCCCTTCCTTCCCGCGTGTCGCCCGCGCCTCAATGCCCGACTCATCCTCCCTCCCAATCTTCCCCAAGCGGCGTTCCCAAGTTGCCCCCTCATTGTACCTTGCCCTCCGCCACCCACAAGCCCCGACCCATGACCCCCATGACCCCATGACCACGCCCTTCCCCTGTCTTGACCTGCCCGCCCTGGTCCATCACCGTAACCTGCGACGTCTCCTGGTGCGCGTCCACTCCCACGTAGAGCATCTTATGCACTCCTTACCTGGCGGCCGGCCCGTTCCGCCCACTTCATTGTGCCACAGTGCACAAGCGTTTTCATCGTACCTCTCTCGCGCCCCCTTCATCGTGCCCGACGCCCAGCCTCAGCTGCGGCGCGCAGCGCCGTCAGCTGCATGCTGTTCTTAGACGCCAAGGCGCGGCGTCCCTTGGACCTACGGCTTCCGGAAGTGGTCTTCACGATACTTGGAGAAGTAGTACAAGACAGAGCGCTCAGCGATGTCCTTCATGATCTCGACCATCTCATCAACCGACCATTGCTCGGGGCGGAAGTAGAAGCTCCCACGCTTGAACTTGCCGCCCTCTTCATTGTGGAGATACGTGGTGTTCAACCTACCGAACATCGCCATCGTGGACACTCGGTCCAGGATCGACGAGTCTGCTTCGAAGTCGCACCCATAGCCGAAGCAGACGAAAGGGAAGATGCTCTCGCGCATGAGCGCAGCCCGTAGACCGATGAGGTTCTTGCCCAGCCGCTCAATAGCATTCCCCTTTGCCTGCCTGGGAAGGCCCTCTTGGGCGCGCAGGTCATTCGTGCCCTGATTCTTTACCTCGGCAATGAGAATAGGATATGTCACCTTGTCGCCCGTCTTCGCTTGAAGGTAGAGAATGCCGCCGTCTGGGCGAATGGAACTGCTGTCGAAGTGGTGCTGGAACTCTGTGTCGGGATACGTGTGCCTCAGCTCCGCAACGATGTCCTTGAGATGCCATTGCGTCTCGTGAACGAGCGCTATCTTCTTCGCGAACTTCCCCCCGAGGTGGTCAACGACCTGGACCAACGCCTTGATGACATCCGACTCCTGCTTCTTGGATGTGAGGTTGATCACCGTGCCGGCGCGCTGGTCCCGTAGCTGGTGCTTTCGTGCCATCGGGTGTTACCTCCGCTCGACCAAGAAGAGCTGCTCGGTGACATGAATCGACCGATTCTTGAAGTTCCGGCTGCCGCGGAAGGCGTTGTACTGCGTTTCCAGGACGTCCACGCAGCCCAGTTCGTTCAGCGTTGCACGCATCTCGGCCGGCGGAATGAAGCCATCGTTGTTGAATGAGATTAGGAGAAACGGTGCCTCGATTGTGTTGAGAAGCTGCTGCAACAAAGGCAGGGCTTTCGCACGCACGTTGTAGCCCGAACGGCGCCAACTCGTGGGTATACCGGATACTCGGCTTACGTGCGCCGGCCGTTCGTATCGCACGAGCAGGTTAAGCATGAAGTAGTTCGAGCCGTAGGGGTGCTGGTTGTACGGAGGGTCTATGTACGCAAGGTCAAGAGACTTCAACCGCCGGGCGGCGGTGTTTGCGTCCTCCTGAAGCACGTCGTACTCACACTCAAATGTACTTAGGACAGGGACCTCCAGCGTGATCTCGCCCATGATGCGGACCAATGCGTCGGAACCGCTGCCGCCGAACTGCCCGATCTGGGTCTCGCGGTTCTTGTAGAAACCCTTGAAAACTCCTGCTGTGTTGGCGTGAATCGACGCCTTGCTGAGCAGAGGGCCCAGGAACATGTCTTTCAGGTCGCAGGGCGCCGCATTGATTAGCCGGCGGTAGTTGTCTAGCCGTCGGGCGTTGCTCCTCGTGTAGAAGGCGCGGTCCTCCTTCGTAATGCGCGACTCGTCTCGTGGTGCGTACATCTCTTCGATAAAACCCGGAGGAAGCGGCGCGGTCACGACCCTGGCGTTTAGATCGGCCACGATCCGCGAGATGGCTCCGAGGTCAACGGTGCTCCTGTTGCGCAAGTAGCAACGCGCTATGACAGCAGCGTAATCCTCAAGATCATTGCTGATCAGAAGCGAGGCGTGCGCTTTGAGAAAGCGGGAGACCACGCCTGATCCACTGAAGGCGTCGAAGACCCGGAGCCGGTCTTTGCCAAGCCTATGCTTGACCTGCTCGACCACCGTACCGATCTGCCCCAAGAGAGCTCGCTTGTTGCCGATGTAAGTAATCAGCTGTCGGGACAGGTAATCGGGGTCCTCGGCTATGGGATCCTCTGCCCACAGGGGCATCTGGCGTCCCTCGTTCACGGCAAGCCCGGTTTGTTCCACGTCGCCCACTACGTCCTCCGTTCGTGGTGCTCTCGGCGTCTAACATTGTTCATATTGACCCATATAACACTCCAAACATGCCTTCGAGTGCCGTATACGCCTGCTAATAATGCAGCGCTTGGTGCGCAAGCCCTGCCATATCACGCTCTTGCCTCGTTACGCCGCCTTTATCAGGACGTCTTATCCGGATCGGCATAAACCCCTTCCTTCCCACCTGTCGCCCGCGCCTCAACGCCCGACTCATCCTCCCTCCCTATCTTCCCCAAGCGCCGTTCCCAAGTTGCCCCCTCATTGTACCTTGCCCCCGGACACCCACAAGCCCCCCCCCCCGGACCCCCCGGCCCCCCCCCCGCCCCAGTCGTGACCAGCCCGCCCCCATAGGCGCGAAAACCCCACGAGCCAG
>Ga0315295_10001552_pt1 | contig 19733 bp, 13 predicted proteins | sample YL17G14_0_MG_FD_204453 | JGI IMG/M metagenome (GOLD analysis project Ga0315295, IMG submission 204453) | Sediment microbial communities from Yellowstone Lake, YNP, Wyoming, USA - YL17G14_0 | ecosystem: Environmental > Aquatic > Freshwater > Lake > Sediment | place: USA: Wyoming | collected...
ATGACGGAACATCTGTAATATCCGGTATTGATATGACAAAGAAAAATTCCTATTGTCTGTCAGTCGATGCGGGGTACTTCTTTTCAAAATACTTTGGGATCTCAACAGGAATTGGATTGAGTCCCTATTTCACTTTATTATCTTTAGATTACTATTCAAATAATCTTGATACGATTGATTCAGAAAATGAAAGCTATGAACGAAGAATTTCAGGTAATAATATTAAAGAGAATCAAAAAATATACTTTCTTGAAATACCTGTAATGGTCAATTTTCAATATCCTTTTAGTAAGGCAATTGGATTCTATGCTCAAGGCGGTATTAATCTGGCAATTCCTGTTAGTAAAAATTATTCAAGTTCAGGTACTTATTCATATTCAGGGTACTATCCTGCTTATAACGTTCTTTTAAAAGATATACCATATGAAGGATTCAAAAGCAATGTGAAAACTGACATAACCGGGGAATTGAAAGTGAAAACTTTTAATCCTGAATTAGTTGCATCCGGAGGATTTTATTTTTGCACCGAAAAGCAATATCAGATTTCAGTTGGCTTTTTTTATAAAAGTATACTTTCAGATATTTCAGACTACCCTCCTGTCACGTCTTTCCAGCTTTCGACACATGAGAATCAGGCCAGAAGCTTTATGGAGGGAAGTGAAAAAGCTACTGCCAGTTCAATAGGTATAATAATTTCTTTGAGATACTATATTAGATAATTAGCATGATTATAGTGCCTCTTCAGGAATTTTTATCTTAAGTATGATTGAATTATTTAGAATATCTTGAAGAACCAGGTCATAAGTTCGTAAGGATATTATTAAAAAATACCTATAAGTTTCCCATATGTTTCCCATTTGAAATAATAAAGCTTGTATGTTGATGTCATACAGGTTTATCCGATTTTTCTTTGTATTGGACTTATTGTTTTGGTAGTCAGCCGCTGACCCTTGCTATCGTTTGAGTCGCTTATAAACAAGGGATCGCCGATGATATGTAACTGCAGACAGTCAATGCAGATAAACCAGAATTCAAAAGGTCGGTTTTGTATTCTATAATCTGAGGTCTTGCAACAAGTGAAAGATCATATCCTTTGTGATCGACCCATGAGAAATACTGTCTTAATGTCCTGCGGTAGGTATTTTTTGATGACTGTCTGACATCTTGAGCAGAAATGAAAAGCTGAATTAGCTCATTAATCTTTGTTAAGCTTAAAAATTTGAGGTCGTTAGGGTAGGGGATGTCGTCCAAAGTAAGTAAATGCTCTTCTTGTTGCTTATAATGTTGATATAATGATAGTTGGCTCATGATTTTTGATACTTAAGTTTGACAATACAAAACAGGGATTTAACTGGTCAAATCTTAAGGAGGTTAATGGCAAAACCGTACGTAAACTGATGGTTATTCATGCCTTATCGATTCTATTGGCTTCAGATCAGCTGCTCTTTTTGCGGGAAGGTAACCGAAGGTGATACCAACAATTACTGAAAAACTGAATGCAATGAATATCGAATAAAGGGTAAGAAAGGTTTTAACTTCAGTCAGAAGACCAATTCCCAGAGAAAGTACAATTCCCAGAAAAACTCCTATCAAGCCTCCGGTAATACTTAAAGCCATTGCCTCGGTTACAAACTGGCCCATGATGTCAGATCTCCGACCCCCGACTGCCCGTCTGATACCGATTTCCTGGGTTCGTTCCAGAACTGATGCAAGCATAATATTCATTATACCTATTCCCCCTACAATAAGAGAAATTGCAGCTATTGATGCCAGCAGAAGGTTGTAAATCCGGCTTTCGCGTTTCTCCTGTTCCATCAGCTCATAAGGAATAATAATGCTGAAATCATCATTGTTGAAATGGCGTCTTGTCAGAATACTTTTGATTATATCGGCAGATTCTAATAACCTCCCGGAGCTTTCCAGCTTAACCGTAGCCTGCTTTAATTCGCTTGAAAGTACATTTGATTTTGGTATCCTTTTTCCGAAAGTTGAAAGGGGTATATACACATCATTATTCAGGTCGCGGGCTGCAAGCTCTCCGACAGTTTCGGTAAAGAGTGCCTTGGTTTTCAGTACTCCTGCAACTTCAAACCACTGGTCCCCTAATTTGATATTCCTGCCGATTGGATCTTCATAGCTGAAAAGTTCACGGGCAATATTTGCACCCAGCACACAAACTTTCAGCTGCCTGTCGTAATGGTCCTTGTCAATAAAAATCCCCTTATCCATCCTGAAGTTCAGTATATTAGTTACCTCAGGAGTTACACCTATGACTGTCGCCTTCGACGACTTATCCTCATACATGGCATCGAGCTTTGCTTCGGCCTGAGGAGCTACTCCTTTCACCCCGGGTACAATTTCACTTATCGCCTTTGTGTCGCCGAGCGACAATCCCTGAGAAAATTTTGTGCGGACCTGTTCAAGTTCTGTGTCTGTAAAGTCTTTATCGCGGATAATGATATTACTGACGCCAAGATCCTGATACTTCGTCATGGCCTGCTTTTTTGCACCTTCACCAATCGATATCATGGCAATGACTGAGGCAGTTCCGAAAATGATGCCCAGCATCGTCAGAAATGACCTGAATTTATGGTCGCGTAGTCCGTAGACTGCTACCCTTATACTTTCTTCGATCTGCATAGTCAGAGTTGTTACCTGGTTAATATATTTTCAGGAAGTACGAGATCCTGTCCGGATCTCAGATCACCTGAAACAATCGTATACATGTTGTTTGAGGGTCCGGTAGTAACTTCAATCTTTCTTATTTTTCCTCTCTTCCCGATAAAAAGATAGAAGTGTTTATTTTCCTCAAGGATACAGCTGGTGGGGACATAAATTTCATCCTCACCTTCATAGGTTATGTATTCACATCGGACTGTCATTCCGGGCTTAAGTCTCAGATCAGTTTCAGATATCAGCACTTCTGTCAGAAATACTTTTTTCTTATCCTGTTCAATGCACACCCTGCTTACCTTGTTTATTTTGCCATGAAAAGGAACAGAGGGAAGAGCATCAAGCCGGACAATAACGTTCAGGCCCGGTTTTATCTTGCTTATATCATTTTCCAGAACAATCCCGTTAACCTTCATGGTCCGGATATCCGGGATCCTTGCAACTATATTCCCAAGATATACCTCATCACCAACTTTAATTGTCTGGCCTGTTCTGCTGTTCCTTTCAATAACAAAAATACCGTCAAGCGGACTGCTTACATTCAGCTGGTCAAGGGTTTCCTCTGCAGCTTTAAGTTCATTTTCTTTCTGGACTACCTTTATATGCTGTATACGGTAATCGAGGTTGTCGAGCTTCGGTCTTAACTCAAGGTTTCTCTTTATTCTGTCAAGTCTTATTTCAGCCTGGCGAAATTCAAGCTCTATCACTTTTCTTATCGCATCCGATTCAAAAGCTGATTTATCAAGCTGCAGCTTTTTTATATCAAATGAAGCCTGCTCATTTCTCAGCTGAGCCTTAAGGTCCTGCATATTGTTTATTATCTGGGCCTTAAGTTTGTTTGCTGATGCTATTTCATTTTCAAGAGACTCTCTCTTTTCAATGATATATTTTTGAACTGATGAAGGATCCACCCGGATCACCGGATCGCCTTTCTGGACATTTTTACCATGTTCAGCCATACCGATGATCTTCAGATTGTAGCCATATATGGAGTTTATCCTGGGCATGGTCATGGTCGAAGCATGAATAGCCTGAAGTTCTCCGGTTTCAATAACCGATTGAATGAAGGGTCCGCTTAAAACCATATAACCGCTCTCTTTCTTTTTGTTACATGAGGCTGGCAGGAGGAGCAGGACCGCTATTATAAGAAATGGTGTTTTTTTCATGTTGCGTTGCCATCAGTGTTTGATTTTACCTTGGTACGGCTGTACCACTAACTTCATCAGGTTTCTTTTCCAGCACCTCTTCCTTATTCAGGAATGGATTAGAAAGTGCTATAAGATCATTCTCTTCAAGGCCCTCTGTTATAATGGCATAATCGGTATTGACTGCTCCTGTCTTAATATTGCGGCGTTTAAATCCTGGTCCGGATTTTATATAGACGTAATCGATTCCCTGCTCATTGAAAAGTGATTCAAGAGGGATGAAAAGTACATCGGGAATTTCGCTGACAAGAATTTTGCAGCTTATCGTGAGCCCCGGAAGGAGTGTCTTACTCTGTCCGTCTATTCTGATCTGAACAGGAAAGATCTTTATCTTTGATCTGTAATCCAGATTCTGAGCAAGATTGGCTACCAGTTCAACTTTCCCAGTGTAAGCAGAATCTGAGAAAGCATCCGGACGAATCTCCACTCTCTGACCAGGCAGAACCTTTGAAATATCCACTTCATTTATCTTGACTTCAGCTCTCATCTGGGAAAGATCAGGGAGTTCAATTAATTTGGAACCGGAATAAGGCTGGTCGCTCACTCCCCATTTTTGCTGGGTGCTCCAGTTTTGCTCCTTTATTGCTATTCCATTGGCAGGGCTTACAACGAAAAGGTTGTTCATTGAGGTATTAGCATCCGCCAGTGTAGTTGTAAGCTGATTTATGGTAAGGGATTTCTGAAGGAGATCCTCCCTGTGGATCACTTTCTTGTTCTCTATCTGTTGCTGTGCCCTGTCAAGAGCTATCGTAGCAGATTCCAGTTTTAGTTTTATCTCTTTCCTTGTAGCCTCAGGTTCATAGGTAGCGGTTTCGAAATTAATCCCTGAAATCTCCTGAGAAATCCGGGCCAGATCAAGATCGGCTTCAAGATCCTCAATTTCTGACTGTTGCGTTGACTTCAGTTTCTCATACTCTGCCTTTGCAATTTCAAGCTGCTGCTCAGCCTGCATTATAGCTCTTTTGATCTCCGAGGGATCGAATATCATTATAGTATCACCCTTTTCAACCTCAGCCCCGTCTTCAACGATCCGGGCCAGTTTCAGAGATCCGTAACGGTAGGAGATTACGGGGGCTGTAATTGAAATTGAATTTACAGCCTGAACAGAACCCTGCTCAGTAAGTTCTTCCATGAAAGTACCTTTCTTTACCAGAGTTACTTCCACATCTGTGGCATCTTTATCCCTGCAGGATACCTGAATGATTAATAACAGAAATAATAAGCTTCTTGTCATAAGAGGGTATGTTTTATTTTTGATTAAATTTTCTAATTGTATCCTTACCTGTTGTCTCATAAACTATGAGGCTGTTAGGTGGCTCTGTTAAAGCTATGGTTTCATCACCTTTAAGCCCGCCGGTGATAATTGTAAAAGAACTTCCTGATGTTCCGGTCTCAACCTTAACAGGAAAGAATACTTTTTTACCCTTTACATAGACTATCTTCGAACTGTCTCTTTCAAAAATTGCCAGTGTAGGAACAAAAAGAGTATCTTTTTCCTCTTTTAAAATGATCTCACAATTCGCGCTGAGGCCCGGTTTTGTTTTTGAATGACAGCTGTCTACATCAATTATTACCTCGTAGGACTTTACTTTTGAACCGGAATACCTTTGTGCAATGCTGCTCGAAAGACTTTTTCTGTTTATTTTACCCGTTGTAATCAGTTTTTCAGCTGCATCGACAGTTATAAATACTTTCTGTCCTTTTTCTATCTTTCTGAAGTCGGCTTCTGCCACATCAGCAGAGACTTGCATTCTGCTGAGATCGGGGAATTGCAATATAGGCGTACTAAGGAAAATAACACTTCCTTCTCTTACCGGTCCGCCAAATGATCCGGTTCCGGTAGAACTGCTTACCATTATTCTGGGAGATTCGGTTCTCATTACTATTCCATCTCTTTGTGCAATTATAGTCATTGCACTGATCTGGTCAGCAAATGTCTGCGCCCTCATTTTCTCCTGCATGATCCTTGCTCTCTTCTGTCTTATGTCTGTCGCGCCGATCGTTTTTGTAGCTGCCAGCTTTCTCTCTGTTTTCTGTTTTTCAATCAAAGCCCTCTTCATCTCAAGCTCTAAAAGTTTCTGATTCACTTCTGTTGCAAACTTCATCTGCAATGAATCCAGAGAGGAGATTTTCAGCTGGGCTTCACTTGTTGCCAGCTGGGCTTCAAGAAGTGCAGTATTCAGCCTGATGTCAGCTTCTGCTTTTTTCAATTCCGCTTCAAGTGTTTCAATGGATGTCAGCATTTCCCTGTATCTGGATTCCACTTCAGGTGAAGAGAGAACACATAAAGTATCTCCCTGTTTTACAAACGCTCCGTCCTGAACAAGGCGAACGATGGTCATCTGACCCATCTGATTTCTCGGAGGCATGACCGGCGTGTTGACCACAGCCTGCACCGTTCCTGCGACATTTATTTTTTCGATATAATCAGATTTGCTGAGCTGAAAGGTAATTATGCTGTTATCTTTTTTACCGGTACAGGAGAAAAGACAAATTATGAAAAGTAAAGAAATTAATCTGACCACTCTAATTATATGAGATTTTGGAAGATCCTGTTCAATGTTTATAAATCTTATTTTATAAAGACCTGTTGTTATTAAATTATAAAAGAAATTCTCTTAATAGTTCAAAAGAAGCAACCTTGAAAGTCAGAGGACGAAATACAATATAAAGTTAATGAAAATTAAACTAAAGAGATAGTTTGTAATGTAAAAGTTTTTTTCCCTCTATAATTGTCAGGATTTTAGCTTTGGACAGTTTTGTGGGCGTTTGCAGAAATACTCCGAAACCTTAAATCCCGCAAGATCAATGATCTGCGGGATTTTATACTGTACACGTTACCATGTAAATGCATGATTATTTCTTTTAATTACTTAATTAATCTATCCATCCAAAATAAAATGTTATAAGTTGGATGGATTTTTATTTGACTTGTGTAATTGTCTTTCATAACTTTATTACGATGAATTCCCCCTCAAATGGCAATCTGGTATGCTGAAATAAAAGAGCTTGAGAAGCTTCATGAATTCATTAAAGGTCAGCTTCCCGATCTGGAAAAGGAACTGGAACGGCTGATCAAAGCTGATGATGAGAACATGATTCTCCTTTATTCAAGGAGATGCCTTGAAGTTATCATTACTGATCTTTGTGAATGTGAACTCAAAAGACCAAGAAAGACCGAACCACTCAAAGGAATAATTGATAAACTGCATAAGGAAGAAAAGGTTCCTTCCCACATTATTACTTCAATGCATGGTTTGAACGAGCTGTCAACCTATGGTGCTCATCCCAAAGATTTTGATCCTGAACAGGTAAAACCGGTACTTAATAATCTTTACATAATTATAAAGTGGTATCTGAAATATAAAGATTTTCAGATTGTCGGCAAGCGAAAGTCAGAAGAAGAAAAGTATGAAATTAAACAACCGGCAGGTCCCCCAACAGAAAAATCCATTGCAGTATTACCATTTGTGAATATGAGTCCGGAGAAAGATCAGGATTATTTCTGTGATGGTATAACAGAAGAAATTATCAATGCCCTTGCACATATTGAAAACTTTAAGGTAATAGCCCGTACTTCTGCTTTTGCATTCAAGGATAAACAGGCAGATATCCGTGAAATAGGGCAGATACTTGATGTTGAGACGTTGCTTGAAGGAAGTGTCAGAAAGTCTGGGAACCAACTTCGTGTAACGGCACAGCTTATTAGAGTTGCTGATGGCTCCCATATCTGGTCAGAACGTTATGATCGGGAAATGAAGGATGTGTTTGCCATACAGGATGAAATATCGCTGGCAATCGTAGATAACCTGAAAGTTAAACTTTTAGGAGAAACAAAGAAAGCTATGACTGCCAGAAAGCATTCTGAAAATCTTGAAGCTTATAACCTGTATTTAAAAGGCACTTACTATTATCAAATGTTGACAGCGGAAGGGTTTAAAAAAGCTTCAGAGTATTTTGAGCAAGCACTCCAAAAGGATCCGGACTATGCCCTTGCTTATGTCGGATTGGGATATGTTAACTGGCTCAACACAGCCTGGGGAAATGTTCCACCAGACAAAGCTTATCCCAAAGCAAACGAATATGCAAACGAAGCTCTGAAAATTGACACCACCTTTGCTGAAATTTATTCTGTACTTGGTAATATTAATACATTTTATTATTGGAACTGGAAAGAAGCAGAAAGGTGTTTTAAACATGCTCTTCAGATAAATCCAAACTCTTCAATGATTCATGTAAATTATTCAGCTTTGCTGACATTCACCGGACGTCATAAGGAGGCTATTTCCGAAGCAACACGAGCCCAGGAGCTTGATCCGCTTTCAGGCTATATTAATACACGGGCAGGTGAAGCCTTCCATTATGCAGGTCAATATGACAGAGCGATAGAAGAATATAGGATGACACTGGCAATAAATCCTAATTACTACTTAGCACACCTTCAACTCGGGAGAGCTTATTATTTTGCAAAAGGAAAGGTCAAAGAGGCAGTTGCTGAATACGAAAAGGCAGTTGATCTTTCAGATGGAAATCCATTTGTAATCGCAAGCCTTGTTTGTCTTCATTATCAAATTGGGGAAAAGGATCAGGCTGAGAAACTATTTTATAGTGTAAAAAAAAGGGCAGAAACTGAGTATGTACCTGCAACATCTTTTTATCTGATTCATAGATTCCGCGGAGACGAGGATCTGGCATTGGAGTGGTTGAAGAAAGCCTGTATTGAGCATGACACATTTCTCCCCTGGCTCAGAGCTAATCCTGTTCATTTTCCTGAAGGTTCAAAGTATATGGGGCTGTTAAAGGAAATGGGACTGGATTACTAAACGGTATAAATACTTGAGGAGCAGGGGATGCTAAAGGAAGGTCAATAACTCATTTATAACAATAACTTATTCTCAGCCCTCGGAATTATCTCCGAGGACTTCTTTTTTAAGAGATGTGGCATAAAGTGAATGTCTTAACGAAAAATTGAACTCACAAGGTGCGTCAGGAGCCGTGATATTTAATCATGCAATGTTGGTTTACAGTTGAATCGGCTCCTTAACTCGAGGGAAACAAATGTCTTGGAGATTTACTCATTGTTGTAGGATTGTTGTTATAAGTCGGAAAAAAAACGCAATCAATTGATTTTCAATTTAATTGCGCATTATTCTTGTGATCCAGCTGGGATTCGAACCCAGGACCCCATCCTTAAAAGGGATGTGCTCTACCAGCTGAGCTACTGAATCATATTTTTCATCTTTCTATTCTTAACCGACTCGAACCCAGGACCCTCCCGCAAGGCGGGATGCTCTACCAGCTGAGCTACTGAATCCTCCTTTTATTTTAGCGGTGCAAAGTTAGAAGAAAATTGATTTAATACAAAAATTCTTTTTCTTTTTAGTAAACCTTTTTTCTTATCGTCTTGTAATGAATTCCCTTCCTAAACGTCATGCAGGTAAATAAACACTTTTAAACCTTTTAATCTATCAGCTATGAAAAGAATTCTTGGAATTTTAGTAGTATCAGCTTTAATGGGAGTTGCTTATGGACAAAGATCAGTAGACAGACTGTTTGAAAGATATGCGAACGATGATGGATTTGTAACCTTTACGATAAGCGGCAATCTGTTAAATCTGCTCAAATCTGATGAGAATGAGTGGAATGACAACCGGTGGCCTGATAAAATAACAGAAATCAGGATCCTCGTGCAGGAGAAAAAGAATAAGGCTATTGAGAATTTCTATGATCTTGCCAAAAGAGATCTGGATTCAAGGGATTATGAAGAATTTATGTCGGTGAAAAAGACTGACCAGGATCTTAAGATGCTGGTCAGAATGGACGGTGATATAATTAGTGAATTTCTGCTTATAGGCGGAGGCGAGGATAACTTTATAATACAGGTAAAAGGGAAGATTACAATTAAGGAAGCAGAAGATTTTTGTTATGAGGCAAAAAAGGATCATGGGAGGAACATGTTTTCAGATCTTAATTAGTTATTATGTGATTATCTTTGTCAGGAAGGATAATCGCTTCTCTGTCAATGACAAAAACTGACTTCAATAACCTTGTTATCGCTATAGGCAGAAAACTATACGGATTTGCTTACCGGATATTAAGGGATAAGGAAGGATCCGAGGATGCTGTTCAGGAAGTTTTTGTTAAACTGTGGAAGATGAATACAAAACTTGAAGAATATGAAAGTGTTGAAGCGCTGGCTGTTACAATGGTCAAAAACTTCTGCATTGATCAGATAAGAAAACAAAAATACGTTGAACCTGCTGACATCAATACCTTTTCTCTGTATCATGATACTGAGCCATCTCCACAGGATAGACTTGAGACCAACGAGACAACTACTCTAATGCACAGGATCATAAATGATCTGCCTGAAATTTACAGGGAGATCATACAGCTAAGGGACATTGAAGAACTTTCATATGAGGAAATTGCGGAAAAAACAGGACAGAATATCAATACTTTAAGAGTTAACCTGTCAAGAGCAAGAAAGAGTGTAAGGGATGAATTTAATAAACACAGCAATGAATTCAGAGGGAATAAAACAATTGCTTGAAAAGTACTATGAGGGAGCCACTACTTCAGAGGAAGAACTCTTGCTGAAAAAATTCTTCAGCGGGGAGAACATTCCACCGGATCTGAGTAATGACAAGGAGATATTCAGGTATTACATGCAGATGGCAGAAATACCTGAACCTTCAACTAAGTTTGAAGAAAGGATAATTTCTGCAATTGACCGTGAGAATGAAAAAATTGCCGGATTCAAAAGAAGAAAGCTGTTTGGTACTTTATCTGGCATAGCTGCCGCAATGCTGATTCTTGCTGGCACATATTTCTTTTTTACGAACAGATCAGAACCACGCGATACATATTCTGATCCTGAAGTGGCCTATGCAGAAACAATGAAGATACTTTATGATGTATCTGCCCGTCTCAATCATGGAACCCAGGCTCTTGGACAGATCGGCGCCCTGCAGGATGAGACTCAAAAAACCCTGAAAACCATAAGCAGATCCACCGCCGTTATGGAAGAAAAAATGAAACCGCTTAATAATTTATTTGATGCTATCGGAAATGTGGACAGCAATTCTGAAAAAAACAATAACTAATTACTAATAACCAATTACCAATTACCAATAACCAATTACCAATTACCAATCACAAATCACCAGATATGAAAAAGTTAATTCTCTTCAGCACAGCTCTCTGCATGGTTACATTATTAAATGCCCAGACCAATGCAATTGATGAGTTTTTCGATAAATATTCAGAAAAAGAGGGTTTCACAACTGTCACTATTTCCAGCAAATTGTTAAGTCTTTTTGCAGGGAAAAAAGTAAAGGGTGAAGGAAGTGATATTATAAACCGGCTGACTTCAATCAGAATTCTGTCAGTGGAAGATTCAATTCTGAATCAAAGCGTTAATTTTTATAAAGAGCTTACAAAAAAACTCGATATTTCCGCATATGAAGAACTAATGGTTGTTAAGGAGGGTCCCGATGTAACCAAGTTCCTGGTAAAACAAAAAGGGGATATTATTTCCGAATTGCTTGTCATCACCGGAGGTCCCGGTAATAATACCCTTATTTCTATAAAAGGGGATCTTGATCTGAAGAGCCTTTCGGAACTTTCGAATGAAACCGGAATTGACGAACTCAAGGGTCTTGAAAAGATAGAAAAGAAAGAGAAGGAGGAATGATTAATATATGTTACTTGATGCTAGTTGCTAGTTACCTGGTCTTCTGTCTTCAGTCTTCTGTCCTCGATCTTTACGAAATGAATTTATTGTCTCTAATAATTGTTAAAGTGCATCTTAATTAGTTACTTTCAGGGTTCATTCTGAACTCAGGAATAAACTAATGCCCGAAGCTCAAAAAATAGACAGAGCCTACAGGACCTTGCTGAAGACGGCAAAAAGCTCGCTGGCTCCCGGGGACACTAAAAAGATCAGGCGGGCACTCGATCTTGCACTTAAAGCTTGTTCCGGAAATTCAATTATTACGGGGAAACCTGAGATATTGCATGCTTTATCGGTGGCAACAATTGTTTCGGAAGAGATGGGGCTGGGTACAACCTCTATTATTACAGCTCTTTTACACGACTCCTATAACAGGCTTGGTATTTCACCAGATGATCTCGAAAAAGAACTCGGAAAGAAAGTCGTTGAGATCCTGCAGGGAATTTCGCGTATCGAAGGAATTGATTCCACACAGGCTTCATACCAGTCGGAGAATTTCCGGAAACTCCTGCTAAGCCTGGCTGATGATGTCAGGGTTATTCTTATCAAGCTTGTTGAAAGGCTTGAATATATGCGAAACCTTGATAATGCGCCTGAAAAAGATAAGCTTCCATTGGCATCAGAAACATATTTTCTTTACGCTCCGCTGGCTCACCGGCTTGGCTATTACAATATTAAATCGGAGATGGAAGATCTGGCTGTCAAATATCTAGAACCTGAACAATATAGTTTTGTTGACAGCAGGCTGAAGCAGACCAATGCCTCGAGAAATAAGCTGATACGCGAATTCTCAGCTCCGCTGAGCGAAAAGCTGGATAGCCTTGGATTTAAATATACTATTAAAAGCCGCACTAAATCAGTACATTCCGTAATGCTGAAGATGAAGAAGCAGGGAGTGGAATTTGATGAGGTGTATGATCTTTTTGCCGTAAGGATAATTCTTGACAGCGATCAGGAGAACGAGAAATCGGATTGCTGGAGGGTTTATTCCATTGTGACGGATCTTTACCAGCCAAATCCAAGCCGCCTCCGCGACTGGATCTCTGTACCTAAATCAAACGGCTATGAATCGCTTCATACAACAGTTGTAGGTCCTCGTGGCAAATGGGTCGAAGTCCAGATCAGGTCTTCGAGAATGGATGAGATTGCTGAGAAAGGACTTGCAGCTCACTTTAAATATAAAGGAGTAAAGGGAGAAGGGGGACTGGATATCTGGCTGACAAAGATGCGGGAGATCCTGGAATCATCTGAAAAAGAGGATGATACGTTTCTTGATCAGGTGAGGTCAGGTTTGTATACCGATGAGGTTTTTGTGTTCACTCCAAATGGTGATCTGCGTCAGCTTCCGGCAGGTTCAACACTTCTGGATTTTGCTTTCGATATCCATACAGCAGTTGGAGCATCATGTGTAGGAGGTAAGGTAAACGGGAAAAATGTCACCCTGAAGTATGTCCTTCAGAATGGAGATCATGTTTCCGTAATCAGGTCAAAAAATCAGAAACCAAAGCAGGACTGGCTTTCGTTTGTAGTTACAAGCAAGGCCAAAACCAAAATAAAGCAGGTTCTCAGTGAGGAAAGAACAAAATCTGCTGCTGAAGGCAAAGAAATTCTGATGCGACGTCTAAAGAACTGGAAAATAAATTACGGTGATGCAGTTATCCAGAAACTGATAATTCATTATAACCTGAAAACCGCACAGGATCTGTATTGCAATATAGAATCAGAAAAACTGGATCTTCTTGAAATCAAAGAAGTCCTTTTAAAAGGAGAACAGGAAAAGGAATCTGTTCAACCGGCTTCACTTCCTGAGAAGGAATTCAAAGAAACTGCCGGCTCAGTATATTCTGATTATCTGATAATTGAGGACAAAGTGGATGGCCTCGACTACAAACTTTCTAAATGCTGCAATCCGGTATTCGGTGATTCAATTTTCGGATTTGTGACAATTTACGAAGGAATAAAAATCCACAGAACCGGTTGTCCTAATGCCAACAACATGATGGCGAGATATCCCTACAGGATAGTTGCGGCCCGCTGGACTAAGACTAAAGGTGCTCCTGTATTCAATGTGCTAATCAAGGTTTCAGGAGTTGAAGATATAGGTATTGGAAATAAAATTAGTGATATAATTGCCGGGTATAATGTCGCTGTCAGGAGTTTCAGTTATAACATGGATGAGGGTATGTTCGAGGGAACACTGAGTATAATGGTTCCCAATAATGACGTTCTCTATGGCATCATCCGGAAAATTCAATCTATAAAGGGAGTCCTTAAAGCCTCACGACAAACCAGTGATTAGTAAACACATAATACATAGTACATAATACATAATACATAATACATAATCATTCTCCAATGTTTAACAACCTGATGTTCATATCTCTTGCACCAATCCTGATTATTGCTTTTTACATATATAGCCGGGATAAATATGAAAAGGAACCTCTCTCTTTCCTTTTAAGAGCCTTATTAGCAGGTGTTTTGATAGTAATACCTGTTGTATTGATTGAAAAGCTTCTAACAATTCCCTCCGAACACATGGAAGGAATATCAAATGCTGCATACACTGCTTTTATTGTTGCTGCTCTGACCGAAGAGGGAATGAAATTCATTGCATTTTATTTTTTCTTCTGGAAAAACAGGAATTTCAATGAAAGATTTGACGGTATAGTTTATGCTGTCTTTATAGCACTTGGGTTTGCAGGGATCGAGAATTTACTATATGTTTTTACAGGAGGATACTCTGTTGGGCTCATCAGGGCTCTTACCGCTGTCCCTGCCCATGCACTCTTTGGTATTGTAATGGGGTATTATTTTGGAATGGCAAAGTATAATCCTGACCGCCGGACAATTTACCTCATTCTGGCTTTTTTCTTTCCGTTTGTTTTTCACGGATTATATGATTTTTTACTTATGAGTAATTCCCCGGTTCTCATAATAATGTTTATTCCTTTATTTATTTATTTCTGGATCAGCGGATTCAAAAAGATGTCCATTGCCTCAGATGCTTCATCATTCAGAAACTCGTCAGACGATGAGATTAAACCAGGCGGTGGTTCTGTTCATTGATATTTAGTATCTTTTATCAGGCCTGACAGGAAGCTTTGCCAGTTTTTCAACTTCAATTGACGGGAATCCGAACTCCTGAACCACTTTCCCGAGAATAAGGTAGGTTCCACTCCCTTTAAACGGGTAGTTTTTGAGCGATTGTGAAAAATGCGTGGTATCGAAGAAGTTTCCTTCGGCATCGATGAAACATCCGAAATTCATCCATTCCCTCTTTATTGTTTTTATATATTTGATTGTTACAAGGTGCCCGACCATGCGTATCTTTTTCCCGGCATATTTTAACATATCCCGTGCTGATATCTCGCCCCGGAATGATGTCTCAAGCATATCAAACCAGCTTACCGTGACAGGAAAACCGAACAGCTCAATTTCATCATATGCATCATCAAGGCTCCCGTGAACAAGGTCGGGCAGGGTAAAGCTGCGCGCAGGCTGGGAGAAGAGGGGGCGGATTCTCTCATGTTTGTTCCTGTTCATCGTCATATGAGCTTCCCATAGCAGTACAGCTTTCTTTTTCCCTGTGAACCTGAAAGCACCGGCCCTGATCAGAAGAACAACCTGTTCAAGCCCCGGACATACCCTTTCGACGAAATCATTTAGATCGCTGAAAGGGCCATCGGAATTACGTATCTCTTCGATAGATCTTGCCAGTCTTTCTTCAATGCTGAGAATATGAATAAAGCCAAGGTAAATATCTGTTCCGTAAATGGTTGTTTTAAATGTGCTTTTATTCACGCATGGCGGCTGAATTGTTGCTCCGGATCTTCTGGCTTCATGGACATATACCCATGTCCTGTAAAATCCTCCGAAATTATTGATGACTGCAACCATGAATTCAAGCGGGAAATGAGCTTTCAGGTAGAGGCTCTGAAAGCTTTCCACAGCATAGGAAGCTGAGTGTGCCTTTGAGAATGAATAACCCGCAAATGATTCAATCTGTCTCCAGACCTCTTTTGTGATCTCTTCGCTGTAGCCCTTTTCACGGCAGTTTGAGAAGAATTTATCAACTATTCTCTGCATCTCCTGTTTCGACCTGTACTTGCCGCTCATAGCGCGCCGTAGCGTATCGGCATCAGCAAGATCGAGACCGGCAAAATGGTGACAAACCTTCAGAACATCTTCCTGGTAAACCATTACCCCGAATGTCTCTTCGAGCTGTTCTTTCATAACCGGGTGGATGTATTCGAATTTATCCGGATTATGAAACCTGTAGATATACTCCCTCATCATTCCCGAACGCGCAACGCCCGGCCTGATAATTGAGCTTGCGGCCACCAGGGTGGGATAATCCTCGCATTGCAGTTTCTGCAGCAGGCCTCTCATCGAAGGGCTTTCAACATAGAAACACCCTTTTGTCTCGCCTGTCTTAAGATATTCTTTAACCTTCTGATCATTCTTGAATTTCTGGATTGCATGAACATCCACATCAACCGACTGGTTCCTCATTATTATCTCCGCGCTCTCGCGTATATGACCGATACCCCGCTGGCTTAGTATGTCGAGCTTTTCGAAACCAATCTCTTCAGCAGTGTACATATCCCATTGCGTGACAGGGAAGCCTTTCGGGGGCATATCAAGCGCTGTATAGCATGTAATGGGCTCCTCGGAAATCAAAATGCCTCCGGCATGGATACTTCTCATATTAGGGAAGTCAGCTATTTTGAGTCCTGTCGAAAAAATAATGTCGGTTATTTCGTTCCTGTTGGTCTCTGATGAGGGATTATCGATGAGTGAATCAATCTCTTCTTTTGGCAGCCCGTGTACTTTCCCGAGCTCGCGTACAATCGATTTGCCCCTGAAAGTGCTCATTGTTCCGAGAAGTGCGGTATGGCCATGGCCATATCTTTTAAAAATGTAATCGATTACTTCATCCCTCTCTTTCCATGAATAATCGATATCAAAATCCGGAGGACTGCTCCGTTTTGGGTTTATGAACCTCTCAAAGTAAAGGTTCAGGTCAATCGGGTCAACATTGGTGATTTTCAGGCAGTAGGCAATAATTGAATTTGCCCCGCTTCCCCGTCCTACATGGTAGAATCCCCTTGACATTGAGTACCTTACTATATCCCATGTTATGAGAAAATAGGCGGAGAAACCCAGCTTGTCAATGATTTCGAGCTCATGCTGAATTCTTTTCTTGGCTTCAGAATTTTGTTTGCCATACCTGTACACCATGCCGTCCCATGCAAGTTTTTCGAGCAGAAGCTTATCGTCGTACCTGCTTGCAGAAAATATCTTCTTGTTCTTCAGACTGTCGCGGTCAAAATCGAGAGAACACTCATCCATCAGCTTTTTTGTGTTCCTCACGATCCATGGATGTTCATCTGAGAGAATTTTCTGATGTTCCGGTGTTTTGAAAAACTCATCTTCGCCCGCACACTGTGACGGCTGAAGATGACTGAGAAGTATGTTGTTGTCGACCGCCCTGAGGCTTTTATGAGTGAAGATGTCGTCGTTCGATGCGAAAGTAACAGGCTGCAGAAGAACCATTGAATTCCTGTCGGTTGATGCAGGTTGTGTTACCAGGCGGTTGATCTCACCGGGTTTTATTCCGATACGCTCGTTTTCAAGAAGTCGTCTGCCCGGAGTTTTTTTCAATGAGTATATGGTATATGTGTCGGAAAACCCCGGTGCAGGGAAGGGGAGAGGTGTTTTTTCAAAATTATGCTTTGAAAGAAATTCATTCAGTTCCCTAAGTCCGTTATTGTTGCGTGCAATGCCGATATATTGCAGTTCATTGTCATTCCTGAATTCAATTCCCGCCACAGGTTTTATGTTGTTTTTTTCACATTCTCCTGCAAATTCCGGGATCCCGGTTGAATTGTTGATGTCTGTCATGGCAATGCACTCAGCTCCTGCAGCAATAGCGTTCTGCATAAGCTGTTCCACGGACATCATTCCGTAGCGAAGGCTGTAATATGAGTGGCAGTTTAAAAACATGTTGCTAGTTGCTAGTTGCTTGGTGCCCAAGTCCATACATCATATATCCCTTCAATCTCTCCTCCATCATCTTCTGTTCATTCACTGCATTTTCAAGCTGCTTAAGAACCTTTTCCTCTCTTTCCCTGACAGTCATTACCCCGACGGCTCTGCGCACTGCATCGCGGCCGAAACGTTTCCGGATATTATCCATGGTCATATACAGGCTTACCTTTTCCGGAGTATCATCGAACATATCAAGCTGCTGAACTCCCCTGACCATATGGCTGAACCTGACCCCGATAAGCCTGATAAGCATACGCCGCTGGTAGAGCCTGCCAAAAAGCTCTTTTGCTATATCTGAAAGGACATGATCGAAAGAGGTATATGGTATCCTTTTCTGCAGGGTATGTGTATCAAAGTTTGAATACCTTATTTTTACCGTGACACATGATGTGAGCTTTTCCTGTTTTCGGAGCTCAAAGGCAATTTTTTCCACCATGCTTGCCATGAGCTGGTTCAGCCGCACCATATCTGTGGTGTCTTTTTCGAAAGTATGCTCGGTGCCTATCGATTTCTGTTCAGAGTAGCTGATTACAGGGGTGGAGTCTATTCCGTTGGCTCTTTTCCAGATCTCAATGCCGTTTTTGCCCATAAGGTTTTCGAGCATCTCGGCCGGAATATTCCTCAGAGTGTATATTGTTGCAATACCCATAGAGCGAAGTGTGTGATAAGTCTTCTGGCCTATCATCGGGATCTTGCTTATTGACAGCGGATCGAGAAAGGGAAGGACTATCTCTTTTTTTACCTCTATTTCCCCGTTTGGCTTTGCTTCTCCTGCAGCAATCTTTGATACGGTTTTATTGACTGAAAGGCCGATGGATATGGGCAGTCCGGTTTCTTTTATTATATATTGCCGCAGTTCATGAGACCATTTGTAGCATCCATAAAAACGGTCCATGCCGGTAAGGTCGATATAATGCTCATCAATCGATGCTTTTTCGTAAAGCGGCGATCTTTCCGCAATTATTCCCGTAACTATATGTGAATAGTTGCTGTACATCTCCATATCGCCTCTTATAACAACAGCATCGGGACACATGCTCCTGGCCATCTTCATCGGCATGGCTGAGCTTACACCATATTTTCTTGCTTCATAGCTGCAGCTCGATACAACACCACGGTCCGACATACCGCCGATTATAACAGGTTTGCCTATGAGCCTGTTGTTCTTAAGCCTCTCAACCGATACAAAAAATGTATCCATGTCGAGATGAAGAACTGATCGGTCTATGTTGCCGGCAATAAACATTTTTCGTCTGATTAAAAAACTTTGAATATTTTGGGCTGAAGCCCGGCTGGTTTTATTTTCTTAAACCCCGGCATTAATGCCGGGGTTATCGGATACCCCATAAATAAGGGCTTTAGCCCTGCATATGTTCCTCTTACTGCTTCATCATAAAAAAAATATAAAAATCCTTGTATATATAATAATTAAGTTTTATTTTTGATTAAAAATTAATCAAATCTTTGATTACAATATAATCAATATTTTATATGTACTTCACTTCCAACATAAAATTTTTAAGAAAAAGAAGGGGCAGAACACAGGATGATGTTGCTGTTGCCCTTAACCTGAAACGTTCAACCCTCAGCGGGTATGAGAACGGCGTGGCCCAGCCCGGAATCGATATTCTTGTATCATTTTCGGGGTACTTCAACATGTCGATCGACACACTGCTTAAGATCGATATGACACGGTTGTCGGAAAGCCAGCTCGGAGAGCTGGAAAGGGGATATGACGCTTACGTCAGGGGGAGTAACCTGAGGGTTCTGACTACCACAGTCAATTCAGAAAACAGGGAAAATATTGAGCTGGTAGCAGAAAAGGCAAAAGCAGGTTATACGACAGGGTATGCCGATCCGGAATTTATCGGGGAACTTCCTGTATTCAGCCTTCCTTTTCTTTCAGACAAAAGAAAATACAGGACATTCCAGCTGAAAGGCGATTCGATGCTGCCGATACCTGACGGATCGTGGGTTACCGGTGAATTTCTGCAGGACTGGAGGAACATATTAACCGGCAAGGCTTATATTGTTTTTACATTAAATGATGGAATTGTCTTCAAGAT
>Ga0315295_10001554_pt1 | contig 19715 bp, 11 predicted proteins | sample YL17G14_0_MG_FD_204453 | JGI IMG/M metagenome (GOLD analysis project Ga0315295, IMG submission 204453) | Sediment microbial communities from Yellowstone Lake, YNP, Wyoming, USA - YL17G14_0 | ecosystem: Environmental > Aquatic > Freshwater > Lake > Sediment | place: USA: Wyoming | collected...
TAATCTGTCTATTCCTATAAATGCGCGGCCGGCAGTAAAGGTCCAAGGCAAAGCTGCGGTGGGCGGGACCGGGCCAGCGACCTCTCCGTTATCCATAATGAGCACAATATACGATTCTAACGATCCCAAAGAACTCAGATCTATTTTTGACAGGTTTTATCAAATTGCCGTAAGTGACCCCGGAAGATTCAATAGGGTACTGGAAGACGTTGACGGCAATAACGACAGGGTAGATATATCCTCACTCAATTCGGGAGATGATGACAAGATGAAGCTGGCTATCCGTGCGATGGCAAGATGCATCTTCAAACTGGGCGAAATAAGAGGCGGCGCAAGCTCACTTGTAGAAATATCCGGCAAAATAAGAGGGCTAAATGGTAATTGGCGGGTCGGCGAATATTTCGGAACGGAAATTTATAATGCGCTCGCAAAAAGCGAACCTAATGTACTTTTTGAAATGCTGAACAGCGGCCGGGTTGACGATAAGGTCGGCGCTGCGCTATCTCTTCTAAGGCAGGGGAATCACCTCTCGCAGAACCTGATACAGGCGATAATAACCTCATCCGATGATACCAGGAGATTTGCGCTTATCAATTATGTGGATGATCCGAAATTCAAGCTGGATATCCTTGCCGGCGCGCTTGATCAGCTTTCCGACGAATATTCCAAAAAATGCTGGGGTGAGCGCGAGATCATAAACGCTCTGGCCTCTTTCCCGGAAGGAAGGAACAAGCTTGAGGCAATGAAAGCGGCCGGCAGGATCAATTTCGTAAGGGTCGGGGATATATACTTCGGTTCGCTTTCCGGGAGCGGGATCTCTGCGGCTGACCTTGAGGCGAACAGGGCCAAGATCACCGCCGCTGCAGTTCTTATAAATAAAGCCAATGAAAAATTCGGCGGCCGCGAAAGGATATTCTATGTTGATGTCACTCCGGATAATGATGAGAAAGGAAACCCGATGAACGTGGTAGGTTGGGGGAACGATTGCCTCTATTTAACGATAGGCACATTAAGTGGTGATTCTGAGAGAGCGGTATCTTTCTCGCTGCTCCATGAAGCCTGCGAGCAGAAATTTACGCGCGGCACATTCTCTTCGGAGCTTGGGAAAACGTATATCTCCGCCATAGATCAAAAAAGCAATTATTCTCTCATTGAGACCTTCAGGCTTGGAAGACGCATCAACAGGGATGAATTCACGGAAAAATATAGTTACCTTGGCCATCCGAAGGATTCAGAGCGGGAATGGCTGGCGGAGACAGCGAGCGCAGCCATTATTGGGGAGCCGCTGCCGAACAAGGCAACCCCCGCTCTTATCGCCGTGACTAAGCTTTTTCGTTAGATATCGATAAATTCTCCTCTTGACACGATCAAGCGTCATCATATATAATTCACGCCTCTGCAACGGATAGCATCTGTTGCAATATCCTCTTTGACGGATATGTTCTTTGAAAACTAAGCAGGAACAAAGATGTGGGCATCTTTGTCATTCTTATACCCGGACCCCTATATCTAATATATGGGGTCTAAATTTGTATTTTTTTTAAGAGCTAATTGAACTTTATTGAGAGTTTGATCTTGGCTCAGGATGAACGCTGGCGGCGTGCTTAACACATGCAAGTCGAGCGCCCCGACGCAAGTCGGGGAGCGGCAAACGGGTGAGTAACACGTAAGTAATCTTCCTCCTAGACCGGCACAACTCCGTGAAAACGGGGCTAATACCGGATGTGATAGCGGGGGCTAATGCCTCTGCTATTAAACGGAACGCAAGAACCGCTAAGAGATGAGCTTGCGGCCTATCAGCTAGTTGGTAAGGTAATGGCTTACCAAGGCGATGACGGGTAGCTGGTCTGAGAGGACGACCAGCCACACTCGCACTGAGACACGGGCGAGACTCCTACGGGAGGCAGCAGTGAGGAATATTCCGCAATGGGCGAAAGCCTGACGGAGCGACGCCGTGTGTGTGATGAAGTCTTTCGGGATGTAAAACACTGTCGAGGGGGAAGATATTGACGGTACCCTTGGAGGAAGCCCCGGCTAACTACGTGCCAGCAGCCGCGGTAATACGTAGGGGGCGAGCGTTGTCCGGAATTATTGGGCGTAAAGGGCGTGTAGGCTGTTCTGTAAGTTGGATGTTAAAGGTATGGGCTCAACTCATACATTGCGTTCAATACTGCAGTTCTCGAGATTGGTAGAGGAAAACGGAACTTCCGGTGTAGCGGTGAAATGCGTAGATATCGGAAGGAACACCAGTGGCGAAGGCGGTTTTCTGGGCCAATTCTGACGCTGAGGCGCGAAAGCTAGGGGAGCAAACAGGATTAGATACCCTGGTAGTCCTAGCTGTAAACTATGATCACTAGGTGTTTGTGGTATCGACCCCATGAGTGCCGAAGTTAACATGATTAGTGATCCGCCTGGGGAGTACGGTCGCAAGACTAAAACTCAAAAGAATTGACGGGGGCCCGCACAAGCGGTGGAGCATGTGGTTCAATTCGATGCTACGCGAAGGACCTTACCTAGGCTTGACATGTATGGAATTTGTGGGAAACCATGAAGTGCCTCGCAAGAGGAGCCATAACACAGGTGCTGCATGGCTGTCGTCAGCTCGTGTCGTGAGATGTTGGGTTAAGTCCCGCAACGAGCGCAACCCTTATTGTTAGTTGCCACCACTGAGCAATCAGTGCGCACTCTAGCGAAACTGCCTCTGACAAAGGGGAGGAAGGTGGGGATGACGTCAAGTCAGCATGGCCCTTATGCCTAGGGCCACACACGTGCTACAATGGTCGGTACAAATGGACGCTAAACAGCAATGTCATGCAAATCCCAAAAAGCCGGCCTCAATTCGGATTGAGGGCTGCAATTCGCCCTCATGAAGCTGGAATCGCTAGTAACCGCAGGTCAGCTACACTGCGGTGAATACGTTCTCGGGCCTTGTACACACCGCCCGTCACACCATGAGAGTCAGGAACACCCGAAGCAGTCTTCGGATTTCTAAGGTGGTACTGATGATTGGGGTGAAGTCGTAACAAGGTAGCCGTACCGGAAGGTGTGGCTGGATCACCTCCTTTCTAAGGAGTTAAATCCTGAGCGAAGTCGAAGTAAAATTCTTCTTCTGCTCACATAATTTTTTCCTAGGTCGGTCATCCTGGCGCAAGTCAGGGTGATTATGACGGATGTCCCATCTTAACCTGCTTAGTTTTGAAAGCGTATCCTTGAAGAGAGGGCCCGAAAAGGCCGTTAAGGCCATTAGGGCTAATAAGAAAATGTAAGGCCGATCAATCTATCTGACTGATCGGCCTTTTTTGTGGTTGAGTGATCTAGAAAGCCCCGTCAGTTGGGACGTCGTGTAAAACAGGGTATGGATCAAGCTTTAACAGGTTAGCGGCCTTTCCGCGGCTAATTATCTGTGTAAAGCCGTAGAAGCTTTCTGACGGTGTGAGTGCGTCCATTTGATGACCCATGATAACGCGGCCGATAATATACGCGGCAATTGAGAATGCGAACATTCCTGGCCCAAGATTTCCCATCTCTGGCCCAAGACCTCTCATATTAAGGCCCCAGAGTATCCCACCCGAAGTCATACAGCCTATAAAGCAAATGAACAGAGAGGACATTCTTCCTTCGTGATAGTCCTCAGGCCTGAACGGATTCACTTTTCGGCTTAAGCTTTCGGCAATTCGAGCGGAATCATTACAATTATGCTTGCTCTGATATTTTCTGGCCGCATCCAGAACGGTTGGCAATAGCTGATATTTATCGCCCTTAATGCCGAGCTTCTCTCTTGCCTCCAAAGATACCGGCACAGCGACGTTGTTTAATTCTTGAGGAAGCATAAAATTCACTAGAGGAACGTTTTGAATCACCTCAGGCGTTACCTCGAGTGTGCTTGTTTTCCCCCTGAATCTGTACTGGTTCACCTCAACAACAAGATTTGACAATGGGGCGCCAGACACCCTGCCTCCTAAACACAATGTACTTCCCACTACAGACGCTCTCATTGCTAACATTATAATTCCTCCTTATTAAACTTTGATAACGTAACCGTAACTCCCCTCTGTATATTTATCGTCAAAAACGGGCGGAAATTTCAAGAGTAAGGCCGATCAATCTTAATTGACTGATCGGCCTTTTTTATAAAGATAGACCGATAATATTATCAGTACTGCCACCCAACCCATGCCCAGTCGTGTATAAAGTTCTGGTTTCGATTCCCATAATGACTGAGTTGATTTGCAGTTGAAGAGAACCTGAAACGTTTGTTGCCCACACAGAAGGATCTTAGGTTGAAGACGTCAATAGTATCCTTATAATCAAGGTCTTCCTTGATCTTCTTGGGTTTGCCGTCATCATAGGCTGTTCTTGTCATGTCTATTGAGGATACAGAAATCCGCTTGCCGGAAGTGAATTGCGCTGCCGCTGACCTGTCCGCAAGGATCGACGCGGCTATCATGGTCTTCATTCTGGAATATGGTGCATATCCACTGAAATTGACTATCAGGTGCCATCCGTATTCCTCGCCGATGCCTCTTTTTGGTATAGTGACCCTGCAGGCAACGTCAAAGACCCTACCGGCTCCCCCAAGCCTTTTTACCGCTTCACCATTATTGTACGCGAACTTCATAACAGTGCCTGCCAGTACCGGATGCCTTATCACTCTTGCTGTACGGGAAACAACTCCTAATACTCCTTCTCCTATTGCCATACGGATTCCTCCTTATGAAAACTGGAAATCGAACCGTAACTCCCCTCTGTATATATATCGTCAAAATCGGGCGGGAATTTCAGTCAATTTACATGACCGGTCTTTTTTGTTAAAATGATAGGGTGTTAAAGAGATTTCCCTTAATAGCCCTGCTTTTGCTAATAACATTGTCCTCTCATTCTTATCCGCTCCTCGAACGTTTCTTTGATAAGACCGTTCCCGTCCTCAAGCTTGAAACCGGAGGAGGCAAGTTCAGCCAGGGCCATACGGCCATACTTTACTTCACCTCGAACGTGCCTAGCCTTGAGGTAAGCGGGTGGTTCCAGGGAAAGGACCTGAAGGCCTATCAGTACAAGAGCCCGTACAGGTACAGGATGGTCCTAGGGTTCAGCGCTGACGACCCCGGCAACAAAGATTACTACCTGAGAATAAAGGCAAAGGACAAGGCGGGGAATACGGCCGACTATCACTACAGGATCTACGTGACCTCATACAAATTTGGAGTGCTTAGGTTCACACTTAAGCCGAAAAAAGTGATGATGCTCATGCCGGACACGATAAGGGAGGACTGGAAGAAGATAGAGGACGTAGTAAAGCTTGAAAACGACAAGAATTATATAAGAGGATATTTCATCAAACCTGCGGCGGGCAGAGTGACCATGAATTTCGGCATCCAGGAGTTCATCAATGGGGAAGAATTCGGACGGCACAGGGGATTGGACATCGCCAACGCCACCGGCACCATTGTTAAAGCGTCAAATTCTGGTATAGTTAGGCTTGCAGAGCGTCTTCCGGCGCACGGGAACGCGGTGGTAATAGATCACGGACAGGGCATTTATACCTATTACGCGCACCTAAGCAAGATATTGGTGCGGCCGGACCAGAGGGTGTGGAAAGGCGAGGAGATAGGGCTGATGGGAGCCACGGGGGTTGCGACAGGACCTCACCTCCACTTTTCCGTGAGCCTGCATAATCTGAGAGTTGACCCGCTGCAGTGGCTGAACGGAGTTGTAAAGGATTAGGTGAAAGATATATGGCAAAAGTAAAAACGAAATTAAAAGCAAAAGTAGCAGTGAAAGTAATAGCGAAAGATAAGATATTCAGGATACTTGACGCTAACCTTAACAGGGCGACGGAGGGAGTGCGCGTAGCGGAGGACATTGTCCGTTTCGTTATGAACGATGACGTGCTTACAAAAAGGCTTAAGGAAATAAGGCACGAGTTGGTTGACCTTATGAAGGACAAGAGCTGGGAGCTGCGCGGCGCGCGAAGGGTTAAATCTGATGTCGGTGCTAACAAAACCATCCTGGCCGAGTCCAAAAGAAAGAACCTCGCCGACGTCTTTACTGCCAACATCAAAAGGGCGGAAGAGGCCGTGAGGGTGTTCGAAGAGCTCTCCAAGCTTTTCGATCCGATCATGGGGCCAAAATTCAAGAAGCTGAGGTTCGAGCTTTATGACATTGAACAGCGGGCGGGATACAGATTAAAAAGCAAGAAAAACTAGATAGTCCTCTATACATAATTACAGACGATTCATTTGGTCATTCACACCTTGATATCATGCGAGAGGCCTCAAAGGCAGGAGCGAAGATATTCCAATACAGGGACAAGGGGCATGGGAAAAGGGACAAGGTAAGGATCGCAACAAAACTTTCAAGATATGCTAAAGCCCACGGATTGACCTTTATAGTTAATGACGACCTCGATATCGCCAAGAAAGTGGATGCTGACGGGGTGCATTTGGGCGGCAAGGATGCAATATCGGGCCTCAGGGAGTGGCAGAAGAGAGGCAAAATAATTGGGATTTCGGCATCAAATATGAAGGAAGTGACCATAGCACAACGGCTCGGAGCTGATTATATCGGCTTTGGGCCTGTTTTTAAGACTCCGATCAAGCCTAACGCCAAACCCACGGGTATCAAGTATCTTAGAAGGGTGACGAAGAGGGTGACGATTCCAATTGTGGCAATTGGAGGCGTTTGCGCACGTACAATTGGACAGGTAATTGCTTCAGGTGCGGCTTCAGGGGCTGTTATAAGGTATGTGAGCGGTGCAAAGGATATCGAAAAAGCCGTGAGAAAACTGTTCCTGGCTGCGTCACCCTGAACTTGTTTCAGGGTCTACACTAAAGGCAGATGCCGAAACAAGTTCGGCATGACAAATTGAATTAGATGCCTTTAGCCACCAGGTCCCCGACCTCGGTAGTCTTGAATCCCATCTGGCCAGCCATCTGGCTTCTCATTTTAGGGGTCGTTTTTGCTATCGCGGCCTCAATGGCTTTAGCTGCTTTAACCTCACCAAGTGTCTCAAGCATCATCGCGCCGGCGCCAATGCATGCGATAGGATTGATCGCGTTCTTTCCGGTCCACTGCGGAGCGCTGCCGCCTATCGGCTCGAACATCGAGACGCCTTTTGGATTGATATTGCCTCCGGCCGCCACTCCGAGCCCTCCCTGAGTTATGGCCGCAAGGTCCGTGATGATGTCCCCGAACATGTTCTCAGTGACGATAACATCGAACATCTCAGGGCTGGCTATCATGTAAAGGCAGGTCGCGTCCACATGATAGTATTCGCGCTTCACGTCAGGGTAATCCTTGCCCACTTCATCGAACACCCTGTTCCACAAGTCATACATATATGTCAGCACGTTCGATTTGCCGACCATCGCCAGTTTCTTTTTCTTCCCGTGCTTCTGTGTGTAGTCGAATGCGTATCTCATCAGGCGCTCCACCTGGGCATAGGAGTAGATCATCCTCTGTTCGGCCACCTCGTCCTTTGTTCCCTTATTCGTCTGCCCGCCCTGGCCGGTATACATGCCGCCGGTGTTCTCGCGGATTATGGTGTAGTCGATCTCTTTCGGGCCCTTTCCCTTGATCGGGCACTCAACTCCCGGATAGAGGTGAACGGGACGAAGGTTGATATATTGGTCAAGGTCGAAGCGGATCTTAAGGAGCAGGCCCTTTTCAAGTATCCCCGGCTTGACCTTGGGATCGCCGACCGCGGATAGATAGATCGCGTTGCATTTCTTGAACTCGGCAAGAACGGAGTCGGGGAGGACCTCGCCGGTCTTAAGATATCTTGCCGCGCCGATGTCGTAGTCTTTCAAGTCGAGTCCAAAGCCGTACTTGGCGGAAGCAGCCTTTATGACCTTTATGCCTTCTGCCATAACCTCAGGCCCAGTGCCGTCGCCATGTAATACTGCTATCTTATATGCTTTAGCCATTGAAAAATTATTATAAGAGAAAAGGGTCTGGCTTTCAAGCAGGGAAGGTCAGGTAGGGAGCATGGCTCCAAAAAGAGAAATAAAAGATCTATACGGCAGGCGGAACGTTTTTGCCAGGCCCTCGCAGCATATCAGGCCTTTCGCGATATTGATCCCTGTCAGGATGGTGCTGTCCCTTTTTGCGGCTTTGATAAGGCCGTATCTGATTATTCTCTCGGCGTAGCCGACTACCGCATTGCCGATGGCAATAGAGGTATGTCTTGCCGCAAGGGAAGGAAGGTTCGCGGGCGAGAACGTCCAGACGTGCGTCCCAGCGATCTTTTTCAGGTTCAATGGCTCACGCGTGCTCGTGTGCGGGAGCTTGCCTTTATAGCTGGATCCCTGGTCCACGTCGATGAAGAACGCGACCGCCTGCTTGCTCATCCTCTTGAGAAGTGCTTTCGTCACGATCTTCGGCGGCTTTGCACCTCTTCGGTAAACTCCCGAGACAAGAACATTGGCGCCTGTGAACGCCTTTTTCCTGGTCTGGTAGTCAGAGCCCAAAACCCTGATGTTGAGGCCCTTTTGCTGGAACTCGAACTTGAGCTCCCTTCTCCTATTTGCGCTTGCCTCCAGTATGGTGACCTCGAGGCCCATCTCACAGAGCCTTACAGCCGCGGTCTTGCCCACTATACCGCCGCCAAGGACCAAGGCGACCAGCGGAGCGATATGGCATCTCGGGAGCCCGGAGGGCAGCATCTTGAAGTATTTGAGGAATATTGCCGGAACGAGCTGGGCCACCTCTTCGGCGGCGGCCTCGCTCATGGGAGCGAGGGTCGGGAAAAGGCCCTTAAGGTTCTGCATGGTCTCGAGCGCAAGGAATATAGTACCTTCTTCCTTGCTTGTCTTGAGGGCGCGTTTCAGGGCTTCATAAGCGTCGGCAAAGTGCTCGTAGCTCATGTGAAGTGCCGCCCGAAGGAACCTGTGGTCCTTCTTCTGGGTCTCTTTGACACCGAACACGATGTCCTGAGCCAGCACTTCTTTCCTCGAGTCGATCCTTGCGCCGGCCTTGATGTACTCGGCATTGCTGTAACCCGAATTGATCCCGGCGTCTTTTTCCACCACAACTTGAACGCCGGTGTTATTGACCAACCTTCTGATGTGATCCGGGGTGAAAATGACCCTGTTCTCGACAGGCCTTCCGCGCCAGTCGGTCTTTATCTCTCTAACGACCCCGATGCTGTGCGCCGGTCCGTGTATCCCCGGGACGATGGTGTTCGCGACCCTTAATGACATTTAGATTTCCTTTCAATAAAATTCAAGACACAATTCTATCGGCAGCTGTTTCGGGAAATTTCAGTTTTGAGGAAATATTTCGAAGGGGCTATTTAACCGTGCAGTTTCTTCCTAACGTATTCTATCAGACCGCCCGCTTTTATTATCTGCTGCATGAAGGGCGGGAAAGCGGTCGCCTTGTAGTTCTTCTTTGTCGTCACGTTCCTTATCTCGCCGATGGTGAATTCTATCTCCACTTCATCGCCTTCTTTTATCCCGTCCGCCGCCTCCGGGGATTCGAATATCGGAAGGCCGATATTGATGGCGTTCCTGTAGAAGATCCTCGCGAATGACTTGGCTATTACTGCGGATATCCCCGCGGCCTTGATGGCCACGGGAGCGTGCTCTCTGCTTGAGCCGCAGCCGAAGTTATCTCCGGCGACTATGATGTCGTTCGGCTTCACTTTCCCCGGGAATTTCGCGTCCGCATCTTCCATCACGTGCTTCGCCAGCTCCGCGGGATCGTGAGTGTTCAGGTATCTTGCGGGAATTATCGCATCGGTGTCAATGTTGTTGCCGAATTTATGCGCCTTGCCTAGTAACATTATAATTCCTCCGGGCTCCCGATCCTGCCGAGTATAGCTGACGCTGCCGCAACTGCCACGCCCGAAAGATAAACCTCAGACTTAGGCGAGCCCATACGTCCGACAAAATTCCTGTTGGTCGTCGACAGCGCTTTTTCTCCTTCGGCAAGCACGCCCATGTGGCCGCCGAGGCACGGACCACAGGTGGGAGTGGAGACAACGCATTCAGCATCCAAAAAGATGTCGTACAAACCTTCTTTTATCATCTGTTTTACGATGGACTGCGTTCCGGGGAGTATTATCACCCTCAGGTCCTTATGTTTCTTCTTCCCTTTCAATATCTTCGCCGCGATCCTCATGTCTTCCATCCTGCCGTTGGTGCAAGAGCCGATCACGACTTGATCGAGCTTTACTGTCCCGACCTTTGATATCGGCTTTGTGTTCTCCGGCAGGTGAGGGAACGCGACCTGTGGTTCAATTGTCCTGCAGTCATATTCGATCACCTTTGAATAGGACGCGTCCGGATCGCTCTTGTACAGTTTATAAGCTCTCTTTAAATTGTTCCTCTTGATCATGTCTTTCACATATTTGATGGTAATGTCATCCGGCTCGAATATTCCGTTCTTGCCGCCCGCCTCGATAGCCATGTTCGCCATTGTGAAACGCTGGTCCATCGAGAGGCCTTTTATCACTTCTCCAGTGAACTCCATAGACTTGTATCTCGCTCCGTCCACCCCGATATTCCCGATGGTGTAAAGTATCAGGTCCTTGCCCTCGACCCACTTGTTGAGCCTGCCTTTGTAGACGAACTTGATGGTGTCGGGAACCTTGAGCCAGACCTCGCCGGTGGCCATGGCGGCGGCCATGTCGGTGGAGCCCACGCCGGTCGAAAAAGCGCCCAGCGCCCCATAAGTGCAGGTGTGCGAGTCGGCGCCTATTATCAGATCGCCCGGCATCACCAATCCTAGCTCCGGGAGAAGGGCGTGTTCTATTCCCACGCAGCCCATTTCGAAGAAGTTGGTTATCCCGTATCTGTTCGCGAATTCCCTCATCATCTTCACCTGTTCGGCGGACTTGATGTCCTTGTTGGGGGTGAAGTGGTCGGGTACAAGCGTCACCTTGTTGCGGTCGAAAACCTTGTCCACGCCGATCCTTAGGAATTCCTTGATCGCGAGGGGCGCGGTTATGTCGTTGCCGAGCACCAGGTCAACCCTGGCGTTGATCAGTTCTCCGGGCCTTACATTATCCTTGCCGCAATGCGCGGCCAATATCTTTTCGGTTATCGTCATTGGCATAGGAAGAAGGATTATAGCGGAAAATAAATCTGTTTTAAACTGAAATTTCTTCCTTTTTAGCACGATATATCAGTAGAAGAAGAACGCACTATTTCTTTAAAGAAAGAAGGTAGTTCCATGGAGGGAGAGATGAGGGTAAGAGCTAATATTATGGATTTTAAAGGGCTTATCGCGATAGTAACTCCGCAACTTGCAGGAGTAAGAGGCAATGATAAGGTCGCGCAAACCGTAAGGGCCGTTTCAGAGAATCTCCAAAGGAATCAAGTTGGCAACATAGTTGTTGTCCCCGCTTCATGCCTGGACAGGCTCAAGAATGCCAAGGATAGGGGGGCGTATTTTGACGGAACAAGCGACGGCATACACGTGATCGCCTTAAAATCCAAATGGAACGAATTATACCCGTCGCATGAAAATGGCATAGAGCAGATATTAAGCTTCGGTAACAACTTTTGGGGGCTGTTACAGAATAAGAAGCTCGGGGAAGTCGGGCTGGTGAACGGGCATGATTGGCCGATGGGGTTATTGTTCTGGGAGCAATCGGGTTTCACCGGAGATATCGCCACCATCTTTTCATTGTATGATCCTCTTTCATGGGACTGGATACTTCCAAGGACCGCACATGACAAGGAATTATGGCCGGCATTTGAGGACCGTCTTGCCGGTCCGTTCCATAAAGAGGGCGTAAGCTGTTTTAAGGCAGGAGTATTGTCGGCGGACTATGTCACCCTATGGACCTATGAACAGATGGAGGCGCTAAAGGAATTCGGCGGGACGAACGATTATTCCGGTTTCATGAAACATCTTATGGGACCTTCGGGAAATAAGAGAAAGTTCATCGTTATCGGCCGCCTTGGGGACAGCTGGACGCCGGCTTCTGATGAGGCGCTGCCCCAGAATAATAAACTAAGGATAGATCAGATTTATAGGCAGGCGCTGTTCGGCACCGGGTATGAATTTTCAAGGAATTTAATGGCATATCCTAAGGAAGAAGTAGCCGCTCTTTATATGAGCATAACGGAGAAGAACCCGGAAGACAAAAGGGCGCAGATCCTGTTAGAGCGCATGAAGAAAGCTCATCCGGACCTGCACGAGATAAAGGTCTTTCCAAGATATGTAGTGAATTACCCTTCGGGACAGGAAGTGATATCGTCCGGTTACAGGGGTAACATGGGCGGTCTTCTGCAGGTAATTAAAGAGGGAATAATGGCGAATGGCGGATCAGGCAAAAAAAATCAGTTGTCGCTCATATTCCTGAACGGCGGGGACGGAGAAAGAGGTTTTGTCTGTACGTTGAACTCATGCGCCAAGGGAGAGCTGGTGATGGGGAACAGGACCATAGGGGCGATATCACAGGACACGGCCGCGGTGATCGGCAGGCAGCTGCCCATAAATAACGGATGGGCTGTGATATACGGGTGTGACAATTATCTTATACCGAACGGCGAGATAATTATCGGTGACCATCATTTGAGCGAGGCCAAACAGGGGATAATACTTTTTGGCCAGCCGCAGAAAGTGAGGGGAGCCACGGATGCCGAACTGGACGGGTTGAAGAGCCTGGGGGTATTTGTGGTGGACCCGGTGAGCGGCGACATACTTTCGTTCGGAGAAAAGAAACAGCGCGAGGGAAAGTTCGACAGGAAATGGGCCGAGGACCTGCTTGATAAGCACGGCGGAGATAACTGCTACAAGAACACGTTCTTCTTTGCCATCAGGTCCGATGTTCTGGCAGCGCTGCAGGAAGGTTATGAAAGACCCAGTGTTTTGAACCACAAACCAATGCATGAGGCATATGACCTGGACATATCCAATCATTTTACATCCGCCTTGTTCCTGACAAGGCCCGAGTGGGAGGAAAGGTTCAGTAATAGTAAACATCCGAGCTCAAAGGGATTCGCTTTTGACGACTGGATGTTCCTGTGGGATAACGCGCACAGGGTCCTGGAAATAGCCGGCGGTGCTGTGGGAGGAGCAAGCATAGGGGAAGGAAAGGAGACCTGGTCCGACATCGGGACTATCGAAGAACATTATTTCAAGTTCAAGAACATTTTTGCACAGGATGACAACATAAGGATGATCTCAAGGGAAATGATGGGGATCCCCAATGATAGAAATATAGTGCGCTCAGTCACTAAGGGCGTGACATTGCCCAAAGGCGGCAATTATTTCCTCAGCAGGGCCATATTCAAGAAAGGCGGGTCTGTCGGGAACAATGTGATAGTTATTGATTCCATATTTGAGGAGGCGGTGGATATTCCGGATAACTCAATAATAATAGGCAGCAGGATATACAAAATAGACATGAGCGGCAGCAAAGCGGAGCAGTTCATATATTTTCTTCATCAGGACTCTTCGGATGCACGGCTGGTAATTCGGGATAATTGCGCATATTCCTCAATATATCTTCTGAACCATCAGAAGGTCACAGGAGTGTTCCCCATATTCTTAAAGGGGAAAGAAGTAAGCCCCACGAAGGAAAAAGATGAATATTTGGGCGAATATACCAAGGACGGGAAAATGGTGCAGCAACCCATAGTGGGGATAAAGACGATCTCCGATCCCATGTTGCTGGAAAGGCTTAAAGCGGTAACGAATTCGGATGATATCGCGGAGCTTTCAACGCCGTCAGTAAAGAACCTGAAAAGGGTGAATAGCCTCAGGTATTCAGATGATGCCAGGAAGAACCTTGAGACCGACATAGAGGTATTATTGCTCTCTATGGGGATCACTTAAGCTGCTGATAGGCCTTAATATATTAGTTAAAGCTATTCTTTTTTTCGACTGGAATATTTTCCTCCACGCCTGAAATTATCCACTATTATTATCGATATATTTATAGAAGGGGAAAAGGATAGCATATGACCAGAGTAAATTTATTGAACTTTAGAGGCCCGGTATTAATTGCTTCGCCGGAATATCCGGGAGTAATAGGCACGAGCGTAATCGGAGACGCCGTAAGGCAGTTAGGCCAAAACCTTAGACAACAGGGCATAAGGTCCATAGTGGTCATTCCCGGTGGCTGTATAGACACCTTTAGGGGCGCAAACAAAGTAGGGGACCTGTTTGAGGCTTCAATTGACGGACAGCCGGTCATAGCGCTTGCATCTAAATTCAAGAACATATCTCCTGACCCCGCAACAGAAATGGAAGCAATACTGGAATTCACGCATTTGTTCTGGAGAGAAATAAGCGAGCATAATTTCGGGAACATAAGCCTTATTAACGCACATGACTGGCCGATGGGCATGCTGTTCCTGCTTAAGCCAGCAAAATCCAAGGGAATTCCCAAGGTTTTCACGCCTTATTCTTCAGATAGGCTCATTCATTTGTCACCGGATCAAATTAAGCAGTGGGCCGTGTCCCAGGCTTTCCATCGGGGGTGTATAAGCGGGTTCAAGGCAGGGGTATGGGGGGCGGACCTGGTGACGATGTGGACGAACGTGTTCATGCAGCACCTTTTAAGGGACGAGGACGGGAATACTTATTCCGATTTTATGACGGACATGGTGGGGACCGGAAATCTGCATAAGTTCTTTGTTCTTGAACATGGCGGGCATGCCTGGACACCTGCCGATGGAACGCATATGACACTGGAATACACCAGAAGAATGGAGCAAGCGTACTTAAGGGCGATGTATGGCGAGGGCTATGAGTTTTCCTTAAAAATAGGTAAATACGGGAAGTCGGAGATTTCCACGTTAGTGATAAGCCTGACCGAAAAGAACCCCGAAGATGAGAGGGCGCAGATCCTTTTTGAGAGAATGAAAAAATACCATCCTGATATTACGGATATAAGGGTCCTTCCAAAGGCGGTACAAAATTACCCCGGTGAGGTGAGGTCGAAGGGTTACAGAGGGAATATGGGAGGCCTTGTGCAGGGACTTAAAGAGGTATGCGCAAAATATGACGGCAAAGAGAACGGTAGAGGGGATGTTTCTCTCGTGTTCTTGAACGGAGGGGATGGGGAGAGGGGTTTTGTATGCACGCTCAATTCATGCAACAAAGGCGAACTTATGCTGGGTAACAAGACAATAGGCGCAATATCACAAGATTCAGCACACTTGATAGCGATGCAGCTGCCCGTTGGACACGCCCATGTGATCGCCTTCGGCTGTGACAACTATTTGATGCCGAACGGCGAGATAAAGGTAGGCGACCATCTGTTAAATAGAGCAAAACAAGGCATAATATTATTCGGCCAGCAGGTAAAGCTGAAGGATGTCCATATTGAGCAGGTGGATTATTTAAAGGACTTCGGGATATTTTTCGTAGACCCGGTCACCGGCCAGATAATGTGTTTCGGCGAAAAAGTTAAAAAGGACGGAAAATTCGACCTGAAGTGGGCGTCGGACCAGCTGGACAAATATGGCGGGGACAGCTGTTATATAAACACATTCTTCTTCGCGTTCAGGAGCGATGTGGCTGTCGCGATGTGCGAAGGTCTTGATAAGAAAAGCACGCTTGACCCGAGAAAGGCCATGCACGAAGCGTACGACCTTGACATATCAAACCATTTCACCTCCGCATTGTTCGCGACCAAGGAAGAATGGACCGTAAGGTTCGATAAAGAAAAGAAGGGATCTTCCAAGGGTTTTGCGTTCGATGACTGGATGTATCTGTGGGAATATGCACAGAACGTAAAGAAGGTCGCGGGTGATAAGCCGGAATTGGTAATAGGAGGGGCAAATGTAGGAGATGGAAAAGAAACATGGTCGGACATCGGGACAATAGCAGAGCATTATTATAAGACCAGGGCCATACTAAGTGATAATTCGAGCATAAGGAATGTGAGCAGACAAGCTATGGGGCTGGTCACTAATACGAATGTTTACAGGTCCGTAGTGGGCTCTGTGGAGTTACCCAAGGAAGGAGAATGCTTTATAAGCCGAAGCGTGTTCAGAAAAGGCGCCAAGATAGGCAAGAACGTGATAATTATTGACAGCATTTTTGATAAATACGTGGACATCCCTGACAATACGATCATTGTAGGGAGCAGGCTATATCACGTGAAATTCGCATCACATACAAGCGCGGAAAAGTTCATTTATCATGTGCAGCAGGACCCGTCGGAAGAGCTGGTCGTAAAGGACAATTGCGCGTATTCAACCATTTACCTGATAAATGGCAAGAAAATGACAGGAGTTTTCCCCATACCGCTTACCGGGAAGGAAGATAGCCCTAATAAGGATGAAAAAGATGCATATCTCGGGCATTATATAAAGGACGGAAAGATGGTTGAACAGCCGATCGCCGGTTTGGAAAAGATAACCGATGATAAACTCCTGGAAAGATTAAAAGCTGTGAATCCGGACGACCAGGATCCGGACCTGTCCCGCCCGTCAGTAAAACATATAAAGAGGTTGAACAGTCTTAATAAGACAGATGAAGTACAGAAAGAATTACTGGAGGACATAGAAGAAGTGATACCGCCGGAAGAGCCAAAGCATATTTAAAAAAACCGATCCGTAAGGCAAAAACCGCGCTTTTACCGTCCCGCCAAGAAGACATCCCATTTGAAATTATCGACCATTTTTGACGATATATATATAGAGGGGAAGAAGGCTCGTAATTAGGGGGAGTAAAATGGTCCCAGCGGCAACAAATAATATAACATCACTGGTCATCGGCAGGACCAGTATAGATACTATTTCGAATCCCGCAAAAAAGAACGTAAAGTTCCCGAGCGGTTCGGGCTTGCATGCCGCGCTGGCTTCTTCATTATTTGCGAGAACGTCATTTATAAGCGAGATCGGCAAAGATATCCCCGGGAGCACGATCCGCCTCTTAAGGGACAGGATGGACCTGTCCGGGGCGATATTCAATAAAAAGGCCAGAGCGAACCAATGGATAGGCGAGTATCCGGATTTTGACACAGCAAAGACGATAAGGGTGGTCGAGAACATGCCAGAGACCGACCTTATGGTTCCGTCACATCTGACAAAGGCCAGCTGCGTATACATAGGGGCGATGCATCCGTCACTCCAGCTAAAGGTGCTCGCGCAACTAAAGGGCCCGTCCCTGATAATGACCGACACGATCAGAGGGTTCGTAAAGAGAGAGCCGGCATTGGTGAGACAGGTATTCTCAAGGTCAGGCATAGTTGCCATAAACAGGGAAGAAGCCGAACTGCTTTTTGGCACCAAAGATGAATACATAGCGCTTGATAAACTTATCGCCCTGGGACCCAGGGTGGGAATAATAAAGATGGGCTCCACAGGGGCCGTGATGAAGGTGGGAGGCATGGTGTTCACCCTGCCGACATTCAATTCCAGGCTGGTGGATACCACCGGTGCAGGGGATACGTTCGGCGGAGCTTTTATAGGGTATCTGGCAAGACAGCTTGGAACGGGAAGGGTGCTTGACAACCTGTCCTTTGGTGAAGCATTCACAATGGCGTCAGTGATGGCCTCGTTCAATGTGGAAGATTTCGGGGCGACGAGACTGGTAGGACTTAAACCCAAGGAGGTCCAGGCGCGCTTCCTGACAGCGATGTCATTGGTGCTTCCTTCAGCCAAACTGGGCGGAAAGTCCGTTGATGGCAACGTCATATTGAACGCTCTTACCGATCTTGGCGCGATAGACGCCGATACTTTCCGCGAACTTTTCAGTGAAGCAGAGGATCTCGGCGACATGTCGCTCCGTGAAAAGGATGGGGCATTTGAAGTGCCGGACATACAAAAGGCCATAGATGCCAAGGTGATGGCCGCCTCAAGACAGCTGGATGAACTGGATCCCTTAAGGGAGCAGATAAAAAAGCATGCCAACGCGCTGGCCGATCTTTCCGGGGACAGGCTTTCGTATTTCAATATTACCGAAGCGGTCATGAACATCGCAAGGATGCTGATAAAAAAGGACAAGGACAGCAAGACCCTGGATACTTTTTCATCAGAGAACGAATGGGCCCACAAGGAAGTATCAAGGATAATCAAACAGATACCGTCGGACGTTCCCCTCAGGAACTGGCTTATCATGCTTGCGGCAGCGAATGCGGTAGAAGTGTATAGCATGAAACAAAAATATCAGGGAATATTCAAGCGTCTGGAAGATGTGGTCAGGTCTCCCGCGGACAGCCCCCTTACGGTGGATGCGTCATCCCATTTCGCGAGAAAAGTGTATGACAGGCCGACAAAAGTGGCATATTTCACCGACAATTTCGGGGAAGCAGATGTTGACCTGATGTTCATAAGGGAACTGGCGAAAAGGTATGAAAAAATGTCCCCGAAAGGAGACTGGCAGATATCCATAGTGCCAAAGTCCCTCCCGTCGCTTACGGACGTGACATATGACGGCATAATGAAAATGATAAACGAACCCGGATCGCCTCTTAACGGCCTTAAGGGATACATAAATAGCGGCAGGGTAAGGGTGATATCCTCTGGCCCCAGAACGCAGGGAGTGAACACAAAGACCATGTCCAGGGAAGTGGGGGAACTGCTTAAGGATATAAAGCGCTCCGATGGCGTGGTGATAGGCAAGGGAGGAGCGAATGCCTTGACCCTGGACGGCATCAGCATAGACCAGTTCCTTATCCTCAAAACAAAAGTCCCTCAGTTCATGCTTGCCACGGGTACTACCGCAGAGGATCTGATTGTCGCGTATGTACCGAAGGGCGTAAAGGCCATGCAGGGCATAGCGGGCAGCGTGACGCAGAACCTTACGGACTTGACCGATACGGTGAACAATCCGAAAGCATATTCGGATGATGCTCTGCCCGCGATCAAGGCCCGCATGGCAAGAACGGGCGAGATCTTTATTGATGCGGTCGCACAGCTTAATAACGAGAGCGAACCGGTGCTGAAAGGCGAAAGGATCCCGTCTTTAGTGGCCCCCATGCTGAACGATAAAAAGATAAAAGGACATCTGCCCATATTCATCGCAAGGGCCTCTATGCCGTTCAAGACGGCATGGGATAAGATGTGCGAAAAAGTAAAAGGCGCAAAGCAGAGCTATCCCTTTATGCCCAAAATTGGCGTTGTGCCGAGATACGCGCTGGGCGACATGATCAATCAGTTCCTTTCCGAAGAGGAAGAAAGTCAGGTACTCGGGCATGAAATCGTAATGGCATTGGCGACCGCTTATGAGGGCCTTCCTTCGGACGTAAAGAAGGGGTTAAGTAAAAAACTCCCGAACGGGTTATCGGACCTGGAAACAATGACAAGAAGAGAGGCCGTGTCATTGTTCGCGATGATGGGCATTGATGAAAGGTGCAATGATGCGCTGGATATTTTTAATGATCTTGAAGCCCAGATCGATAAGAGACCGCAGGACAGGGACCCGAACAAGAGGGAAAAGATCAAAGCCATTTACGCATCAATGAAGAACAGCTCGACGCACACGACCAGACCTGTGCTCAACATGTTGCTTAAGGATACGGCGTTTGGGCGTCTTTTAGATAAGGAAAAGGTCGTATTCGTGGATGAAGCCGGTTCAACGGGCAGCACGGTAGTTGCCGCAGAACTGATTGTGCGCGCTTTCCGTGACGGAGCTTCATGGAAGTTCTATACGGTACAGCCTACAAAGGACAAGTCGGGCCTGTATGACGGTGATTGCGGCATAAGGTTCAAGCCGGAAGAGAACGACCCGAAACTATATGACACGATCTATCTGTCATCCGGTCCGGACAAGGAGATAGGGAAGAATACGGGTAAGCCGGTCAGTTA
>Ga0315295_10001555_pt1 | contig 19712 bp, 18 predicted proteins | sample YL17G14_0_MG_FD_204453 | JGI IMG/M metagenome (GOLD analysis project Ga0315295, IMG submission 204453) | Sediment microbial communities from Yellowstone Lake, YNP, Wyoming, USA - YL17G14_0 | ecosystem: Environmental > Aquatic > Freshwater > Lake > Sediment | place: USA: Wyoming | collected...
CCTCCTGGGTCCAACGGGGTCCGGAAAGTCTTCCCTGGCTTTGGAATTGGCCCAGCGATTCAAAGGAGAAATCATCAGTTCCGACTCCGTGCAGGTTTACCGAGGCTTGGACATCGGAACCGCAAAACCTTCCAACGAAGATCGTCGATTGATTCCTCACCATTTGATCGATATTCTCGACCCAGATCAGGGGTACAGCGCGGCTTTATTTCGGGTCCAGGCGGGTAAGATTATTCTTGATCTGCACAAACGAAAAATTCCAATTTTTGTCGTTGGAGGAACGGGCCTTTACCTGAAAGCCCTAACCCGGGGCCTTTTTCGGGGCCCGGCTGGCGACTCCAAACTACGCCTGGCCCTTCATAAAAGAGCCGAGATGGGGGGTAACGAGGTACTTCATCGCGAACTTCAAAGACTGGACCCCGAAGCCGCTTCCCGGATTCATCCCCACGATAAATTTCGCATCACCCGGGCTCTGGAAGTTTACTCCCTGGGCCAGAAGCCGATTTCCCTTTTTCAGAAGGAACATGGGTTTCAGGAGACCCCTTATGAAGTATTCAAGGTCGGCCTGCAACGCGAGAGGGATGAATTATACGGGCGGATTGAATCCCGCGTCGATCAGATGATCGAGATGGGGTGGGTGGATGAAGTACAAATTCTTCTGAATCGGGGCTACGCTCCAGGATTGAAACCGATGCGGTCTCTGGGGTATAAGAACATCGTCTCCTATCTCTCTGGAGTCCTAAATATTGAGCAAGCTATCCTTTTGACTAAACGGGATACTCGGCGATATGCCAAGCGCCAGATCAGCTGGTTTAAAGCCGATCCCGAAATCATCTGGTTTCCCGCGAATCAAAAAAACCTGGACTCCATCGAGAGGGCTATCGAAGTTTTTTTCAAACCAGATCTCCTTGGTAAGAGCCGTATCGTTTCTTAAACAGAACGTGTTGAAAAAATGCAATTCTCCCTGGGAAGGAAGGAAATGATTAGACCACAATTCTTTTTCCCGAGGAGAATTTGTTCTTGATAATCCTTTATTTTCTAATAGTTAAAGAAATATTGGCCTCCGTAGGATCCCGGTCTTTTTGGAAAAATGGAAGCGATAACAAGGCTCGCTTTTTGCTTTTCATACAATTGAAGGTTAGCGGCATTTCGCCTTGACAATTTGAGGTGATCGTCTAAAATAGCAAACAAAATTAAAAAATTCTCGGTTTCTTGTCGATAAAGATTTGATTTTATAAAGGTCTATAAAAAAATTTTATTGGGAGGAGGAAGAGATGAAGAAAAAGGAATGGATAGTGATGGCCTATATTACGGCGTTTTTTCTGGTGGCCTCTGCTACTCTTACTTGGGCCCAACAGCCCTTGATTCAGGCAATTGGTAACGGGGAGGTGAACTGGGCGATCCAGGTAATCCGCGCTACTGGGAGTGGAGCTCCCAATCCCCAGGCCCCCAATATCGCCGCAGCCAGAATCGGAGCGGAGCGAGCCGCCAAAGCAGACGCCTTAAGGAATATTTTGGAGACCATCAAAGGGGTACGCATCGATTCTCAGACCCTGGTTGTGAATTCCATGACCGAAAGCGACACCATTCGCACGCAGGTTCAGGGCATCGTCCAGGGTGCGCGAGTTGTAAATACAAGATATCTGTCTGACGGGGCAGTGGAAGTGACCGTAGAGATTCCAATGGCCGCCCCGCCGGGCACACCCTCACTTACCCAAAGCCTATTGCCGCCTACTTCCTTTGGCACTCAAAGCGTGCCCAAGGCGGGAAACCCAGTGTACACTGGAATCGTATTCGATTCCCGAGGCTTGAATCTGCGCCCGGCCATGTCCCCCAAGGTGCTTGATGAGGATGGAAGGGAAGTTTATGGGTCTGCCTTCGTCTCCCAGGAGTGGGCGACCAAATTCGGGATCGTGGGCTATGTCAAAGATTTGGATTCGGCCCAGAAGAACGACCGGGTGGCGGCCAATCCCCTGGTGGTGAAAGGCGTGAAAGTCTCGGGAACGGGAGGTAGCGACCTCGTCATTGCCAACGCCGATGCTCAGGGGCTGAGGGACATGTCGAAAAACCTGAGTTTCTTGGAGCAGTGCCGCGTGCTCGTGGTGGTCGATTGAATTCTTTTGTCTAATAAAAAATTTCATTTAGATTAAGGAGGGTTTTATGAATCGGCGAAGCATCTTTTTGCTTTTTATGGTGCTCTTCACAGTGGTTGTTTTTGGAACGATGATGGTTTCCTGTGCCAAACCCCCCCGAAAGCCCGAGGCGGCCCTGGACACGCCGGAACATCACGTTTTTACCGGCAACAAATTATTGGATAAGGGGGATTATGCGGGAGCGCAGAGAGAGTTTGTATTGGCCATGCAGCTGGACAAGAAGTATTCGCCTGCCTATGTAGGCCTGGGCTTGGCTTTCGGCTACCAGAACGACTTTGAAAAGGCCTACGAGAACATGAAGAAAGCCAAGGGACTGGCAGAAAAGCCCGATGACAAAGTAACCGCCCATGTGGGGATGCTCCGCCTCTACTCATTGGAGCGAAAGGAAAAGTGGATCGACAAGGCCGAAGATGAGTTTGAAGCAGCCGTCAAGCTGAACCGGAAATCTTCGGCCGCCTATTTCTACATGGGGAAGGCGTATAAGCTCGCTTTCAATTTTGACAAAGCCGGAGAAATGTTCAAGAAAGTGTTGGAACTCAACGACAAATACTTAATCGAAGCGGACGGCGAATGGAAGCTGGTGCAGAAAATTCAACGGGCGGCCCCGGGGTCGTTGATCGGCAAAAAAATTGCCCTTGTTGAAGAGATTACCCGGGCAGATGTAGCCGCCTTATTTGTTCAGGAATTGCTTCTGGAGAAACTCTATGAAAAGAGGACTCCCCGGCGTTTCGATACCAGTTTTCAGGCCCCCGAAAAGAAATTTGAAGCCGACCGAATTGTCAAGGCCGACCCGGCAACAGACATCCAAAACCATGTCTTGCGCGTGGACATCGAAACGGTATTGCGCCTGGGGGTCAGGGGGCTGGAACCATCCCCGGACCACAAATTTTTTCCCAATGAAAAGGTCAATCGCGCCGCCTATGCCATGATGATTGAAGATATATTAATTAAGGTGAGTGGCGACGAGAAGCTGGCGACGAAATTTATCGGCTCCAAATCACCCTTTCCGGATCTGAGAAGTGACCTCCCATATTTCAACGCCGTAATGGTTATGACTTCCCGGGGGGTCATGGAAGCGAAAGATTTGACCACCGGAGAGTTTGCCCCTATGGGCACAGTATCAGGGGCCGATGCCCTGCTGATCATCCGCAAGCTTAAAGACGAGCTGAGGTTCTTCTGAGAAAGGGGTGAGCCTTTTGAGAAAGGAAGTTTTTATTGGGCTCGTGGTGGGATTTTTGTTCCTGGGCTGGAGCGCCGGGGGATTCGGGCAAGAGGTTCAGACTATTACGGTCAAAGGGGAGGGTTGGTTTGAAGGGAGTGACGGGCTTATCGGTAAGGATCGAGCCATCAATGACGCCCTGCGCAAGGCTGTCGAGCAGGCCGTGGGCACTCTGGTTTCTTCCGAAACCATGGTCCAAAACTTTCAAACCTTGAATGACCAAATTTACCTCCAAAGCCAGGGCTATGTCCAGAATTACAGGGTCCTTAGCGAAAACCAAAGGCCAAATGTTTATGAGGTCACCATTCAGGCCTCTGTAGCCACGGGTCCGATAAAGGAAAAGCTGGAGGCTTTAGGGTTCCTCCTGCAACAAGTCGGCAAGCCGCGGATCATGATTCTGGTTGCGGAACAGAATATCGGCAGCCAGAGTTATCATTACTGGTGGGGCTATCAGCGGGGTGAACAAACGGACCTGACGATTGCCGAGAATACAATCATGGACCTCTTTCGGGAGAAGGGATTTGACTTCGTGGATCATGCCGCCCAATCGAAAGAGATTAAAGTCGCCCCCGCCTTCCAGGTCGCGGACTTGAGTAATCAAGCCGCTGTGAGTCTGGGAAAACAGGCGGATGCCGAAGTGGTCATCGTGGGTAAAGCCTTAGCCAGGTCCGTGGGCAGCATAGCCGGAACCTCCATGAAATCTGTGCAGGCCAACATATCTTTCAGGGCCGTCCAGACAGACAACGGGAGAGTGCTCTCTTCCGGCGCCGATCATGCTGCCGCCGTACACATCGATGAGGTAACTGCCGGCGCAGAGGCTTTGAAAAAAGCCAGCGCCAAGATTTCTGACAAGATGATGGACGACATCATCAAAATTTTTCAAAAGCGAGTTGGCGGCACAACCCTTATCCAGCTTACGGTAACTGGACTGTCCGGCCATGAGGACCTGCGCAAATTCAAGAACATGCTCCAGGGACAGGTCCGGGGCGTGGAGAGGATCCATGAGCGCAGCTTCTCGGGTAATGTGGCCAGAATGGATGTAGATATCAAGGGCAGTGCCCTTTCCCTTGCCGAGGAAATGAGCCAGAAAAGATTCAAAGAATTCGCGGTAAAGGTGATCAGCAGCACGTGGAATACCATCGAGGTTAACATCAACCCTCGTTAATGGATGAGGAATGAGGGAATCCCAGGTTCTGTTCTAGTTTTTTCATTATTGATTGTTGGTTGTGCAGGGGGACCCCCGGTATTCCGTAGCCACCGACTACTAGACGCACACCCCTCGTCCATTGCCGTACTGCCCCGTGCTGAATGAAACCTTCAATTTGAAGGGATCCGGAGATGCTTCGGCCTATCCTGCGCAAAAAGGTGTCGCCGAAGGATAACCAAACTCTCCCCAGCTCCACCACCGATAATAGGCTATTGGGGAAAGAAATCCGGGGAAGCGGGGCAGATTCATACCTTGACCCTCCAGGAGGTGGGGGCAATTCTTTACCCTACGATCACAGGATGCAGCACCGCCTACCTCTTGGCATATGCATCCATGACCGCAAGGCTGGGCTTGCCCCAGAAATACGGGAGGTTTAGGTGGGGAATCAGTCCCGACTTACTTTAAGAATCGACTTGCCAGAATCTCCTTACATTGGCAGCAGGGAACGGCAAAGCTAAATAGAGGGGAACCGGGAAAGGGGGGATTATGAGGTCGGAAAGGGGGAAGAATTTATTCTTTCTCTGGTTTATCTTGATCATGCTGTTCCTATGGCCTAGGGACGTGTTGAGTAAAGAATCAAATGGAAAGGGGGTAGGGGAGGAGGGACAAGGCAAGGTTACCTTTCTCCAGGGTAAATGTGAGGTCTTGGCAAAGGGGGAAACAGCATGGAGACTTTTGAAAGTTGGCAGTCTCCTATCCCGAGATGATGAGGTGCGGACCCGGGACAAGGCCCGAATTGAAATCCGGCTTCCGGATCGGTCCATTCTGCGCTTCGACCAGCGGACGACCTTCAAAATGAAAACAGTTTTCTTCGACGCCCAAGATGGGTCCCGGGATATAAAAGTGGAAATGACCGCAGGGAAAACCTGGGCCAATGTTCGCAAGGTTTTTGGTACCAAGAAGACCTTCGAGTTGGCTTCGGCCAATGCCGTTGCCGGTGTGCGCGACACCGTATGGCGGATGAATGTAGGCCTGGATAAATCTACCTTAATTCGGGTGTATGAAGGAACGGTTGAAGTCTATAACCCGTTTGTCAAACCGGATTATAAGCCAGAGGAAGGGGGGTTTAAAGCTCCCCGAGAGGTCCGGGGTCCCCAGGAGGTCGCTCGACCTTATGAAGAGGTTAGTAAGGAGCGGTGGGAAGAAATTGTACTCACCCAGATGATGCAAATTATTATCCCGCCAACGGGAAAGCCTGGAAAACCTGTGGCCTTCAGTGACGAAGATGACCAGAAGGAAGAATGGGTACGCTGGAACCGACAAAGGGATAAAGAGATAAAATCGTAAGGGTTTCCCCCAACCATGCTGAATCTTCCCAATTTTCTCAGCGTTGCCCGGATCGTCTTAATCCCACTCTTCGTCATCGCATTGATCAATCAACTTTTCGGGTGGGCGCTCTTTATTTTCGTGGCCGCGGCGGTCAGTGATGCCGTGGATGGGTTGCTTGCCCGGCTCCTCCATCAGCGCACGATTCTTGGTTCTTACCTCGACCCCGCGGCCGATAAACTCCTTACGGCCACTTCATTTGTTACTCTGGCCATTCTGGGAATTCTTCCAGGCTGGTTAGCGGTGATTGTCATCAGCCGGGACGTCATGATTATCCTGGGGATCATGATCCTCTTCCTGACTTCGCACACCCTGGAAATCCGGCCTTCGCTGGCCAGCAAATTGACCACGACCCTGCAGTTCTGCACGATTGTTTTCACCCTCGTTTCCAAGTACGCTTTCCAGGTCCCATTCTTAATTGATTTTTTGATCTGGGGGACGGCAGTAGCAACGGTAATTTCAGGTTTGCAATATATTGGGAAAGGAGTCAGAATTTTTAATCAAGGTTAATCTCCCTTCAATAAAAAAAGTCATTCGCCCAAATCGTTTAAACTCCCCGAACAAAAATATTCTGATTGGAGAAAAAGAAAACTTTGGCATTCTCATAAAACACATTAAAAATATCAATTAAGATCAATATTTTTCTTGACAATTTAACTGCATATCAGTAAAAATGGGGTTGATTCAACTAAGATTGTAGGCACGTAGCTCAGGGGGAGAGCGCTACCTTGACGCGGTAGAAGTCAGGGGTTCAAATCCCCTCGTGCCTACCATAATTTTATTTTGAGGCAGCCGGACATTAACCCTTCTAAATCGAAAAGGGCATCATGCATTTAACGGGTGATGCCTTTTTCTTATTTCGGGTGCCACAGAACCTCCGAGCGATTTCTTATGGAAAAAATTGAAGTTCGCTTCCAGGATGGAACCACCAAGAGCTACCCCAGGGGAATTTTGCTAAAAGATATTTTAGCGGATCCATCGATGAGGGATAAAGCAAATGAGGTCATATCGGCTAAAATTGGCGGGGCTCCCTTGGATTTGCAGACCCCGGTGGACCGTGGAGGGTTGCTGGAATGGGTGGGGTTGTCTTCCCAGGAGGGAATGGAAGTTCTGAGGCACAGCACCTCGCATGTCATGGCCCAAGCGGTACAAAGCCTGTTTCCAGGCGCCAAGATCACCATCGGACCCGCAATCAAGGATGGTTTTTACTACGATTTCGATTTTAACCAAAGCTTCTCGCCGGATGATTTTCCCCGGATTGAAGCCAAGATGAAGGAGATCATCGATCGAGACCTACCCATCGCCCGGAAGGCAGTTTCTCGGGAAGAAGCTCTGCGAATTTTCCTGAAGAGGGGCGAGCCCTACAAAAAAGAATTGATCGAAAACCTTCCCGACAGCGAGGTAACTCTTTATCAACAGGGAGATTTTATCGACCTGTGCCGTGGACCTCACCTGCCTTCAACCGGAAAGATTAAGGCCTTTAAGCTCACCAGCGTGGCCGGGGCTTATTGGCGGGGGGATGAGCGGAACAAAATGCTCCAGAGGATTTACGGCACGGCTTTTCCTTCTTTCGAAGAGTTGGAAAAGCATCTCCACCGTTTAGAAGAGGCCCGCCGGCGGGATCACCGCAAGCTGGGGCGCGAACTTGACCTATTCTCAATCAACGAAGAAGCCGGAGCTGGCTTGGTGATCTACCATCCCAAGGGTGCCCTCCTGCGTACGATTTTGGAGGATTTCGAAAAGCGGGAACACCTGAAGCGGGGCTATCAATTGGTCATCGGACCCCAAATCCTGAAGCTTGACCTGTGGAAACGTTCGGGCCATTATGATAATTACCGGGATAAAATGTACTTCACCGAAGTGGAGGGGCAGGCCTACGGGATCAAACCGATGAATTGCCTCTCCCATATGCTCGTTTACAAATCTAGGATGCGCAGTTATCGGGATCTGCCCCTTCGCTACTTTGAGCTCGGAACGGTTCATCGGCACGAAAAGTCCGGGGAGCTTCATGGCCTTCTCCGTGTTCGAGGGTTCACCCAAGATGATGCCCATATTCTTTGTATGCCCGACCAATTGAATGAAGAGATAAAGGGAATCCTCAACCTGGTCGGGGACATGATGAAGATCTTCGATTTCCCCTACGCTTTAGAGATCAGCACTCGGCCGGATCGGGGAACCATCGGGTCCGATGAAGATTGGGAAAGGGCTACCGCCGCCCTGCGTTTGGCCTTGGATGAGAGTTCCCTTCCTTATCAAATCAACGAAGGAGAGGGGGCCTTTTACGGACCGAAGATCGACGTGAAACTCAGAGATGCCCTGGAGCGAGAATGGCAGTGTGCCACCATCCAGTGTGACTTTGCTATGCCCGAGCGTTTTGAACTAACTTACGTAGGAAAGGATGGGGAGAAACACCGGCCGGTGATGGTTCATCGGGTCATCCTAGGAGCCATGGAACGCTTCATCGGTATACTCATCGAGCATTACGCCGGGGCCTTCCCGACCTGGCTGGCCCCCGTTCAGGTGATGCTCATGACGGTCACAGATCCTCAGATCCCCTTTGCCGAAGGCGTTTGCCAGAGACTCGTGGATGCGGGGATTCGCGTGCAAAAGGATTTTCGCAATGAAAAGCTGGGGCTGAAAATCCGGGAGGCGGAGATCCAAAAAGTGCCCTACATGGTGGTCACGGGGGAAAGAGAGGTTTCCCAAGACATGGTCTCTCCCCGGGCCCGTACTGGCAGAACTCTGAAGTCCATGAAGGTGGAGGAGTTCATTCAGAGGATAAAAGAAGAATGTTTCATAGGAGGTGAATCGTATAGCTAAAGAGGTAGGCATCAATTGGAACATCAAGGCTCCGGAAGTGAGGGTGATCGATTCAGACGGCAAACAGGTCGGAATCCTGTCTCTGAAATCGGCCATGAAAATCGCTGAAGAGAAGGGGTTAGACCTTGTGGAGGTGGCTCCGAATTCCCAACCCCCGGTCTGCCGGATCATGAATTATGGGAAGTACAAATACCAACAAAGCAAACGGGTCCAGGAGGCGCGGAAACACCAGACCGTCATCCTTGTCAAGGAAGTTAAAGTAAGACCCCGCACGGAGGACCACGACTTCCAGTTCAAGCTTCGCCACGTTAAACGCTTTCTGGAGGAAGGGAACAAGGTCAAAATTTCCATGCTCTTCCGTGGCCGGGAAATCGCTCATCCAGAATTCGGGAAAGAAATGCTCAACCGCTTCATTGAGGGGGTCAAGGATCTTATGGTGATCGAGCAAGCTCCCCGATTGGAAGGGAGAAACATGGTCATGATTCTGGCCCCAAAGAGTTAAGTTTATTTCTTTAGCGCGGGAGGACCATTTTCATTTCCGGCTTTTGGAGCTATGAACCGCTCGTTTTTTATCCGTTTTCTGCACGGAAGGGGACCGGGGATAACCCTAAAAATATTTCGCCGAGGAGATTCAGCAAAATGTTAAAATTAAAGAGCAATCGAGGGGCGGCAAAACGCTTGAAGGCGACGGGAAGCGGGAAGATGAAACGCTATAAGGCTTTCGCCAGCCACCTCTTAACGGGCAAGACCACCAAGAGGAAGCGGAAATTGCGCAAGTCTGTTTTAGTCGATAAACGTGATTTAAAAAACATGAAAAGGCTGCTTCCTTACCTCTGAAAACCACTGGGGGAGGGAAGGAAGGAAAGGAAGAAGCATTTACCCATTCGGGGCCAGAGACATAAGCAAAAGAACCTAGAGGTTGAGAAGTGGGAAGGGATGCTTCAACCTGCTGGTTTTCGTGGACTGCTGATGATTTACTAAAAAGGAGCGAGTAAGAATGCCCAGGGTTAAGAAAAGCGTCAAATCAAGGAAGAGGAGAAAAAGAGTACTGAAAGAAGCCAAGGGGTACAGGGGCGCGCGGGGGCGTCTTTACCGCAACGCCACAGAAGCTGTGGATCGAGCCCATAAATTTGCTTATCGGGATCGCAAGACGAAAAAGCGTGTCTTCCGTTCCCTATGGATAACCCGGCTCAATGCCGCCGCTCGGGCCCATGACCTGACTTACAATCAGCTAATTTCCGGCCTGAACAAAGCGGAGATAGAGATAGACCGCAAGGTTCTGGCCGAGATCGCCGTCTCCGACCCCCTCGGTTTTTCTAAAATTGTGGAGATTGCCAAAGGACAGCGGGGGTGAACGAAAACGGCAGCATGCGGGAGAACCTCAAACGGCTGGAAGAACAAGCATTGGCTGAGTTACGTGTCGCTCGGGGAGAATCCCAAGTCCAGACCGTGCGCACGAAATACATCGGCCGGAAAGGCCTGCTAACCCATTGGCTTAAAGAAGTAGGGAAGTTGCCCGCCGCTGAGAGACCCGCATTGGGCCAGATGGCCAATCAATTGAAGGCCACTCTGGAAGGAGCAGCGGAGCAGGCCTTGGAAAAGGAGCGGGAGCGACAGAAAGAAGATCGCCTTCTTAGTGAAGAAATTGACTTCACCCTTCCCGGACGGAAACCGCCCCGGGGAGGAAAACACCTGATCACTCAAGTGACGGAGGAGATCGTTTCCATTTTTGGAGGCTTGGGGTTCGAGGTTTCCGAAGGTCCCGAAGTGGAACTGGATTATTACAATTTTGAGGCCTTAAATTTCCCGAAAGATCACCCCGCCCGGGATATGCAGGATACTTTTTATTTCTCTCCCAACGTAGTCTTGCGCACGCATACATCACCGGTTCAAGTGCGCACCATGGAAAGCCGGAAACCCCCGCTGCGGGTTATCGCTCCGGGAAGGGTTTATCGGCACGATTCAGACCCTACGCACAGCCCCATGTTCCACCAGGTCGAGGGATTCATCGTCGATCATCATATTACTTTTGCGGACCTGAAAGGGACGTTGACTTATTTTGTCCACCAGTTCTTCGGGTCCGACGTGCAGATGCGTTTCCGTCCCAGCTTCTTTCCTTTTACCGAACCCAGTGCGGAAGTGGACATCCAATGCGTCATCTGCCAGGGGAAGGGCTGCCCGGTATGCAAAAAGAGCGGGTGGCTGGAAATCCTGGGTTCCGGCATGATTGACCCAGAGGTTTTTCGTTTCGTGGGATATGACCCGGAGATATATACTGGTTTTGCCTTCGGCTTGGGAGTGGAACGCATTGCCATGCTTCAGGTAGGATTGAACGATATCCGCATCTTTTTTGAGAACAACTTACAATTCTTGAAGCAGTTTTAAGGGCCCTTACGCCCCCGGATGTAGGGAAGCGAGCCAGATGGGCATGAAAGTAAGTTTGCAATGGCTTAAAGATTTTGTAGAAGTCCCCCTCAGCCCTTATGAACTTGCAGATGTTCTAACTCATGCGGGATTAGAGGTGGAGAACGTCAGCGAGTGGAAGCCTGCGTTTCGGAATGTCGTAGTGGCCAGGTTGGGTTCTTTCCGTTCTCATCCACAGAGCAAGCATCTTTTTATCTGTTCGGTCAACGATGGCCAGAGGGAATATTCCATCGTTTGCGGAGCTCCCAATTTAAAGGTGGGGGAGAGCGTAGCTCTGGCCTTGGAAGGAGCGATTCTTCCCTGTGGGTCTAAGATCGAAAAGACGCACTTCCAGGGCGTTCTATCAGAAGGAATGCTCTGTTCGGAAGAAGAATTGGGGCTCAGTGCCCAGGCCACCGGTATCATGTTTCTGGACCCCACTCTACCACTGGGATTTTCCCTGGAAAGCGCTTTACGCCTGGAAGACTGGATCTTCGACTTGAACATCACTCCCAACCGCTCCGACTGCCTGAGTATCCTGGGGGTCGCCCGAGAGGTTGCTGCTTTGACGGGGCAAAGGCTTCGTTATCCCCGTGAAAAAAGTTTTGAAGGAACGGTGGATTCCGAAAGTCAAACCTCCGTCATCATCGAACGCCCCGACCTTTGCCCGCGATACGTCGCCAAATTGATCTTGGGCATCAAAATCTCTCCGGCTCCATTCTGGATGCGGCGGCGTTTAGAAATCGTGGGGGCTCGGTCCATCAATAACATCGTGGATGTGACCAATTACGTGATGCTGGAAATGGGCCAACCCCTGCATGCCTTTGATTTTGACCGGCTGGAAGAGAGGGGGATCGTCGTTCGAGCCGCCGAGCCGGGAGAATCTTTCACCACCTTAGACGGAGTGGTGAGGTCAATGCCGGAAGAAGCTTTGATGATTTGTGACCGGAAAAAACCCGTGGCCTTGGCCGGGATTATGGGAGGGTTGAACTCTGAAGTTCAACCGGAGACCACAAACATCCTTTTGGAAAGCGCTTACTTCGACCCCATGGGCATCCGGAGGACTTCCAAACGAATCGGTTTGACTACAGAGGCTTCGGTCCGCTTTGAGCGGGGCATCGACCCCAACGGATGCCTCCGGGCGGCTGACCGAGCGGCTTCCTTGATGGTGGAATGCGGAGGGGGAACCTTGGCCCGGGGAGCAGTGGACAATTACCCCCGAAAAATCGACTCCCCCAAAATTTCCCTGAGGGTTCCGAGGGTAAATAAGATCCTGGGCACAGCCATCCACGGCCAAGAAATTCAGGATTACCTAAGAAACCTACAGCTGAAAGTTGAGCCGGAGGGACCTGATGCCTTCCAGGTAATGCCTCCCACCTTTCGGGTAGATTTGCTGAGAGAGATCGACCTCATAGAAGAGGTTGCCCGGTTGCTTGGCTTCCAACGAATTCCGGTAACGCTCCCTTTTGGGAGAGTTTCCGCAGAAAAAAAGACAAAAATGCAACGGGCCGCCGAACGAGCTAGGAACCTTCTGGCGGCGACCGGTTTTTGGGAAGTGATTACGTACAGCTTTATATCCCCTAAAATGCTCCAAGACTTGAAGCTATCCGCCAAGGACGAAAGAGCAAGAGCTCTGCGCATTCATAACCCCCTGACCGAGGATCAGTCTGTATTGCGCACCACCCTGATTCCCGGCCTTTTACAAGTGGCTCGCACCAATGCCCATCGACAAAATGCTGATTTTAAGCTCTTCGAGTTGGGACGGGTTTTTTTCCCCCGAGAGGGCCAGGATTTACCCGAGGAGGTTGAGGTTCTTTCCGGACTCCTCTCCGGTCTTCGAGAGGATGAATCCTGGACCAATTCCAAGGAAGAAGTCGATTTCTTCGACCTCAAAGGAGCTTTAGAGGCCCTTTTGGATGAGCTGGGTATTTCAGGTTATCGGTTTCTTCCGGTGCACGAAGACCCCTTTTTGCACCCCGAGAAATCCTGCCAGGTCGAGGCCAACGGGGAGGTACTGGGAATCATGGGAGAGGCACATCCGGATGTGAGCGAAATCTTCGAGATCAATCAGAGAATCTTCCTTTTTGAGCTGAATTTCCAAAGGTTGGTGGACAGCGGAAAAGAACGTCGATTTTTTCGACCTTTACCCCGTTATCCTGCTGTCACTCGAGATTTATCTTTGATTGTTGAGGATCAAATCGCTGCCGGGGATCTTTTGTGCTCCCTTTGGGAGGCAAATGATGGCCTGATCGCTGAAGTCAAGATTTTCGATCAGTACCGGGGAAGCCCAATTCCTCCGGGAAAGAAGAGCCTGGCCTTCAGGTTGAAATACCGGCAGGAGGACCGGACCCTCACAGATCGGGAGGTCAACGAATTCCATCAAAAAATGGTTGACCTTCTGGCCCAACGGTACGGAGCCATTCTTCGATGAATTTGAAGGGGTATTTAAGAACGATGCGGATTTTATCAGCTGAACCTTGAAAGGAGGAGTTTCATGACGAAAGCAGACATCGTCGAGACCATTTACGAGAAAATCGGCTTTTCAAGGAAAGAATCTGCCGAAATCGTAGACCTTGTGTTCGATCTCCTGAAAGAGACCCTGGAGAGCGGAAACAAGGTCAAAATTTCCGGCTTTGGAAATTTCGTCGTCCGTGAAAAACGATCACGGAAAGGACGAAATCCCCAAACTGGCGAAGAAATTCAGATCTCCGCCCGCCGGGTCCTGACGTTCAAGCCCAGTCAGGTCTTGCGCAAAGCATTGAACGCGGCCAACACCAATTGAGCCAAATTCCCTGGAGGGAAGCTCTGGGATCTGTGACCTTCCGGGATGATCGAACGCCATGGAAAAAACAATAGATCTTTCGATCCCCGAGAAACTATACTACAAAATTGGTGAAGTTAGCCAAATCACGGGGGTCGAACCATACGTCCTGCGCTACTGGGAATCGGAATTTAAGATCGTTACCCCATTGCGCACAAACTCCAAGCAGCGTTTATATCGCAAGAGAGACTTGGAGCTGATCCTGGAGATCAAGAAACTTCTTTACGAGGAAAAATTCACCATTGCCGGGGCGAGGAGAAAATTGCAGAAAATGAAGGCCCTCCGGGAGGGGCAGCTGAAACTCGAGCTCCCCGAAAAAAAATATCGCGAGGCTCTTCTGCGGGTCAAAGAGGAGCTGGAAACCCTTCACGGACTCCTCAGTTGAAGGGGGGTTGACAGGCTAGCCCGAAAAATGATATGAAAAGAAGAAAAGCGGGGCGTAGCGCAGTCTGGTAGCGTACCTGAATGGGGTTCAGGTGGCCGCTGGTTCAAATCCAGTCGCCCCGACCAGGTTGGAAAGACCGCCATAGGCGGAGCAGCCCGGGGGGTGAAGGAACTCCCACCCCCCGGCCAGAAATCATCAACGCCCGCCAAAAGACTTTTTATTCCCTGCCTTTCTATTCTCAGGAGCATCAGGAAGACACAGGGTGAATTCGAAACCGATCCGTCTGCTTCTCTGTAGTCTCGTTTTTTTTCTAACCGGATGCTTGGGTCCCACCATTCAGAAAGACCTGGTCTTGCCTAAAAGCTTTCAACCCCAAAATTATGAAAGGCTAGCCGTGATAAACTTGGACCCCCAGGTCCAATTCTCCCCCTATGTCGAAGCCGAGTTGGTCCGGAAGGGCTATCGAGTCAAAGAAGGATCAATGGTCCGCCAGCTGTTGAAGAAAGAGGGATTTTCCCCGGAATCTCTCGACCTGCGAGCGCTGGCCCAAGTTGGAACTTTGCTGGATGTGCAGGGGATCGTTTTATGCAGCGTTCTGGAGTTTAGCCGGTTCCGGGATTCCTACCGGGTGAGTATCCGGATGGTGGTACCGAGGACGGGAGAAACGGTCTGGTCTGCGCAGGGTGCCGTAGAGGGGACGAGGGGGCAAAAGAGCAGCACACTCTTGAATGAAATTGTCGTTTCTTGCTTAAAAGAATTGCCTGCTCTTGAAAGACAGGGGAAATAAGTTCTCCGGGCCCAGATAAAGAAAAAATGTTTAAAGCGGAATTCGTCTGTAATTGCGGCTTCTCATTTCAAGAAACCTTCCAGGATGAAGAGGTGTTAAAGGTGGAAGACCTGGAAGGCCTCTATGTGCGGTGCCCCCGATGCGGGGAAGAAGCCTACCCCCGCTCTCTGGGACCCGCTGAAACGCAAGGCGCGCGGCGTAGGGATTGGTCGTAAACAGAAAAGCCAGACCCGATTCAAAAAAAGCTTGACACTATTTTAGTTAGACTGTATAAAATACATCCTTATTAAAGTCCGTCCATTTCTTTGGCATGGAGGGGGGTGATCGATGGAAGCGAGTCAAAGAACATGGCGTTGATCCGTATCGGAAATGAGGGTCCTTCCTGGTTGATGACCTCTTCATCAGGAAGGCGTCGAGTCGCTAAAGGCAGTATCGATACCGAAACTTATAAGGAGGACGGGATATGAAGTCAAAAATGGTAAAAGCGGTCTTATTCAGCGGTGCGATCATTGTTGCTCTGATGCTGTCTTCTCTATCTGATGTTTCATACGCGCAGGCAAAAAAGGCCCTGCCGCCGATTAAAATAGGTATTGTTCAGTCGCTATCCGGGATGGTTTCCGATTATGCTCTGGAAGATCTGGAGGGCTTCCGAGTCAAGATCGCCGAGGTCAATGATAAGGGTGGGGTCATGACGAAGGAAGGGAGGAGAAAGATTGATCTACTCGTCCGGGACGATATGCTGAAGCCCGATGTGGCGGTGAAGAACGCCAAGGAGTTAGTCCTGGAACAAAAATGCGATTTTCTTGTTGGCGTCATTAGCAGCGGCGTTCTCCTCGCCGTATCGGAATGGTGTAAGGAGAACAAGGTCCTCCTGTGGGGCTGGGATGCCAGAACCCATCATGCCACTCAGGCTCGGGGGCACCGCTACTTCTTCCGGAGCTCGGGCGATACCTGGATGAACGGACATGCCGCCGCCAGCTTCTGGAAAGATCAGCCATTCACGAAGTGGGGCTTCATCAACCAGGATTACTCTTACGGACGCTCCCAGTTTGAGTCCTTCACGATTGCTATGAAAAAGATGAAGCCCGGCTTCACGATCGTGACAGAGCAGTGGCCCAAGCTGGGCTCGACGGATTTTACCCCCTACATTACCGCCCTTATGGCTGCCAATCCCGAAGCGGTCTACACCAGCTTGTGGGGGACCGATGCCATGACCTTCATTAAGCAGGCCAAGGGCTATGGGCTTTTTGACAAGGTGAAGGTATGCGGACTCTTTTGGGGTATGCCGCTTCTCCGACCCATGGGGCAAGAGATGGTGGAGGGAGTGTATTGTATGACGGAATATCCCTTTGTCTATCCGGGAACTCCAGAAAACAAGGCCTTTATGGATACCTATAAGAACCGCACCGGCCAGTTTCCTTCCGATTACTCAGTTCTGGGCTATAATGCAGCCACTTTTGTGCTCGCCGGGATAGAAAAGGCCGGAACTGCAAAAACCGAGCCCCTTATCGACGCCCTCGAAGGTATTTCCATCAAGACCATAGCCCCGGCGAAGACCATTACCGCCCGCAAATGCGACCATCAGGCTGACTATGGCATCGTCATCGGGAAGAGCAAGAAGAGCCCCGACTGGCCATGGTTTATCCTTGAAGACATACAGGTCATCCCCGGAGGCCCGACGATGCGTCCCTGCGAAGAAATTATGGCCGAGAGAGCGGCCGCGAAGAAATAAAATCGGGCACACCTGAATAGTTGAGTCAAGGGCTGGCGCGGTTGGAAGGGGTTTACTTCGCCGCGCCACCCTCGAGAAGGAGATCGTTTATGACAGGGTGGGTATTGATGTCCCAGTTTTTGAGTGGACTCACCACGGCCATGATATACTTCCTGATTGCTGCCGGCCTCACTCTCATCCTCGGAGTTCTAAAGATCATGAACTTTGCCCAGGGCGGCATCTATATGTTGGGGGCCTATACTTGTTACACCTTTATCAAGGCCTTCGGGGGCACCAATAGCGGCTTCTGGTTAACCCTGATTATCGCCCCGATTGCCGTGGCGGCCTTTTTCTGCATCCTGGAAGCGCTTCTCATGCGGCGGTTCTACGAAAAAGTTGCCCTGTACATGTTGTTGCTGACCTACGGAATATTAATTGCGACTTACGATATGGCCCGGATGATATGGGGCTGGATTATTAAGACTGCCCCCATGCCCCCCATGTTTCAACGCCCGGTGGCAATTTTTGGCCACCCTTTCCCCTTATATAATGTGTTTCTTATATTTATGGGCTTCTTCATGTTTTTCCTGATCTGGATTGTAATCCGCAAAACAGCCTGGGGGAAGACGATGAGAGCCGCCGCCGATGATCGGGAGATGACGGCTGCTCTGGGGATCAATGTCCCCCTGGTGTTCACCAGTGTCTTCGGCCTTGGGGCATGGATTGCTGCCATGGGTGGCGCTTTGGTCGCGCCCATGGGGGGTATGGCTGCGGATATGGGAATTGATGCCGGCATAGTCGCTTTTATTGTGGTGGTCATAGCGGGGTTGGGCAGCCTGCCCGGCGCTCTGCTCGCGGCCTTCATCTGCGGGGAGGTGCAGGCCTTCGGGATCCTTGTCCTGCCCGAGTTCGCCATAGCATTTATGTATCTGGTGCTGGTCATTGTCCTCATCGTCCGCCCCTGGGGATTATTCGGTAAACCGATAACCATAAAATAATCGGGTGATTTATGCCTCAGAAAGCTAAAAAAGGGTTTTTTACCAGAAACCTCTGGTTGATCATCGTAGTGGCCTTTTTTGCCGTCTTCCCCCTTTGGAGTCCGGTGATATGGAAACACCTCGCCACCGAAATCTTTATTATAGCCTTATTTGCGATGAGCCTGAATATGATCCTGGGCCGCGGGGGGTTGCCCTCCTTTGGTCATGCCTGCTTCTACTGCGTTGGGGGCTATACCACTGCAATATTCACGATGAAGCTTCACCTTCCCTTCAGCGTGGCGATCCTTTCTGCCCCGGTGGTAGCTGCCATCTTTGCTGCCGTAATCGGTTTCTTTTCCGTTCGCCTCACCGGTATTCACTTCGCGATCCTCACCCTGGGCTTTAGCCAACTGGTCTGGGCTGTCGCCCATAAGTGGTATAGCTTCACCAAGGGAGATGATGGGATCACGGGCATTCCTGTTCCCGCGGGCTTGGGAAAGATCACAGCTTACTACTACTTCGTCTTTTTTATCCTAATCATATGCTTGATCCTCATCCGGGTAATTCAGAATTCGCCCTTTGGGAATACCGTTTTGGCAATCCGCGAAAACCGGGAGAGGGTAACCTTCAGCGGGCTTAAAGTTTGGCACCACCTATGGCTTAACTTCGTCGTCGCGGGCTTTTTCGCCGGCCTTGCCGGCTCGCTCCTCGTCCTTCTGAACCGGGCAGTGTTTCCTGATTTTGGTTACTGGACCAAGTCGGCGGCGGTGGTGCTGATGTGCATTTTTGGGGGAGTGGGTGTTTTTATCGGTCCAATTATCGGAGCGGCGGCGATTACCCTCTTAGAGCACTACATCTCCATTTACACTTTTTATTGGCAGCTGGCCCTGGGTTGCTTGATTATCCTCCTGGTTATCGCTTTGCCCGGCGGGATAAGCGGTTATATCCAGGATCGCCTCAGGCAGAGAGAAGAAAAGAGAATAACCCCGGAGGTAGGATAATGCTTCTCAAGGTGGAAGGTCTTAGCAAGTCCTTTGGGGCCCTTATGGCCGTTCGGGGAGTAAACTTGGAGGTTCAGGAGAAGGAACAGGTAGCCATAATCGGACCGAATGGAGCTGGCAAGAGCACTTTTTTCAACCTGTTAACCGGCTATTTCCCCGTCGATTCGGGCCATGTTCTTTTTGATGGAGAGGACCTCACGAAGCTATCGTCTGATCAGATTATCCGGAGAGGGGTGGGGAGGTCCTTCCAGATCGTCAATATTTATCCTGAGACAAGCGTCTTCGAAAGCATCCAGATGACCCTCCTCGCCGCCAGGCGAAGGTCTTATAATCTTTTCTCTCCGGCGAAGAAGATGTATCGAGAGGACACGGAGAGGATTCTGGAGGCGGTTGGGCTCACGAAGTTGGCGGATGTCCCCGGGGGCTCTCTATCGCATGGGGACAAAAAGAGGGTGGAAATTGGAATGGTTCTCGCTCTCAAGCCTAAGCTTGTACTCCTGGATGAGCCAACTGCGGGTATGGCTCCTGAGGAGAGAATGGCGACCATGGCCCTGGTCAAGGAGTTAGCTGAGAAGGAACAGCTGACCATGATCTTCACTGAGCATGATATGAGCATCGTCTTTGCTTGGGCAAAACGGATTGCGGTCATGTATCAGGGTAGTATCATCGCCGATGGCCAGCCGGAAGAGATTAAGAAGAACCCGGAGGTGCGCAGGGTCTACTTGGGAGAAAGAAAAAGATGATCATAGAGATAAAAGAGGTCCATACGTACTACGGGAGCAGCCACATCCTATTCGGCATCTCCATGGAAGTGCAGGAGGGAGAAACCGTTTGCCTTTTGGGGAGGAACGGCGCAGGTAAGACGACTACCTTACGGAGCATCATTGGTTTAACTCCTCCCC
>Ga0315295_10001556_pt1 | contig 19691 bp, 20 predicted proteins | sample YL17G14_0_MG_FD_204453 | JGI IMG/M metagenome (GOLD analysis project Ga0315295, IMG submission 204453) | Sediment microbial communities from Yellowstone Lake, YNP, Wyoming, USA - YL17G14_0 | ecosystem: Environmental > Aquatic > Freshwater > Lake > Sediment | place: USA: Wyoming | collected...
ATCGACATAGAAATGAAGCTATTACGAGGTTGACTACGATTGAACTTCTGAGCGCTTGACCGAAGTGCGTTGTTTATTTCGCCCTTTACGACTTCCAATGCTTCGGACTTAGCGTGTTCCACTTGTTCGATAGTGAACCACTGATCTGCGGGGGCTTCATGCCGACACATTGGACACCAAACTGCTTCGTCCTTGAAAAGGTTAGACCAGTCTTCTTCGTTGACTTTGAAAAGGAACGCGCATTGTTCTGACGGGCACTGCTTGTCAATGTAGCCCTTCTCGTCTGCGTCAATTCGAATAGAGACTGACCGGCCATTCAGCCCCTCAAGGGTTTTGATCAGATCCTCAAACAGTTATTGTTTCCCTAGACATAATGACTTCTCGGTAAGGGAGGCTGACCTCCGGATGTACCGCGAGGTAGCCTATAATCAAGCATGTATCGCATACTGGCCGAACCAATACCAATTTGAACCAGGAGGTCAAATAAGAAACATTTTACCACACTGTATGTAGATTTTGATGTGCACAAGAACATGATCACCGTTGCCTACGTGGCAAGTGATTCCAGGTCAGATGTGATCTATGAAGGCCCTATTGGCAAGAAATATGGGATGTGTCACACTTCTGCAGAAAAGCCTTTATGGCGGCGATATGTTGAAGTATCGGAAGCCACGCAACAAGGATGACTGCATCACCACATCCCAGGTGAGGTATAACCGTGCAAGCCGGATGATTGACGGTTCATTGCCTAATGGAGGCTTTGAGGGATGTCTGTCAAGTTCTTTTTGTAACAAGTATGTTATGCCATAATAGATTGTAACTTCATAATATAGATATTGTTTCTCCATTTAATATTGAGGGGGAGCATTACCTATTTTACTGATCAATCTGGGTAAATCGGTGTCATTGGATGTCTTTTCAGAGATTTCTTCTACAGTAATTCTGTGAACTAACTCGTCTCCATAATCAAATAAATACCATAATGAGGAACCTGCCGAGAGACCCAAATCCCGTAATTGGGCTTCAACAGCAGACTTGGTAGGTTTCCCGAAGCTTGAAACGATGTGTTCTCCCAGAGGATTTCCTGAATATTCATTGTCTCTATCAAACAAGTTCTCACTAAGAAAAAATGAGAACATGTGATCATTGTCCCAACCAAATGTATATTGTATATTCATGTGAAGATCATATAGCGTTTGCTTGTCCTCTATTTCAAAGGTTCTTGACACTTGTGTTTCGATCTCTCTGAATCCCATCCGTATAAGCTCAACTTTTATCCGATAGATATTCTTTGGCTTGTTTATTATCTGCCTTATTTCTTCATGAGTCTGTGCAATAGATGCTGCACGGCGAACTTCTGCATTCTTTTCCATATCAACAAGACAGCACTTCTTGTACTTTTTGCCACTTCCACACGGGCATCTTTCGTTGCGTTGTATTTTTATCATATCTCGACCTTAGGCCTTGTCTGACAGGTCATGGCAAGGATGGAAAAACCTCTACACCTTCCACTCTTTTTATCCGCGGACTGGTTCTCTATAATTCTACAAATACTCCAGTACAATCCCTCCAAATTCTATACACCGTCTTCATTTACTGTCAAGCGCACGAATTCTCCTGGTCATATGGCTCTACAGCTATAACCATGAGATTCTAAAAAAGTTCAGCATCTCATTCGTGCATAATTCTTGTATCACCCCGAATTTTTTCTTGATCTCTTCAACACTCTTCGCAAGTGAACGGCAGTTTCTTCTTGCCGCTCGTTTTGGGTATACTATCGTCATCCTTTAGTGAATGTCATGCTGAAATTTGTTGTCCATGAGCACCATGCCTCGCACCTCCATTTCGATTTCCGTCTCGAGATGGGAGGGGTGCTGAAGTCCTGGGCCGTACCGAAGGGCCCCTCCAGCAACCCCGCAGAAAAACGGCTCGCCGTCATGGTAGAGGACCACGACCTGGAGTATGGTGAGTTCGAGGGGACCATCCCTGAAGGCGAGTACGGAGCCGGGGAAGTGGTGATCTGGGATAAGGGGATCTATACACTGCTGAGCGGGAGCATCGATTCAGGCAAGCTCGAGTTCCGTCTCAAGGGAAAGAAGCTTAACGGGATCTTTGTGCTCGCGAGGATGAAGGGCAAGCAAAAAGAGTGGCTGCTGATCAAGAAGAGAGACGCCTATGCCGATCCTTCGTTCAGGCTCAGGACTGTCCTGACCCCCTGAGCCGCCTTTGAGAGTATGTCCGAGAGTACCGCAAACTCTGACATGCTCACCGTTTCTGCCCTCCTCGCAGGTTCTATCCCTGCCTGAAGGAGCCTTTCCTTCATATCTTCCCCAAACGGTTTCAGTGCATTCGCGAGGGTCTTCCTTCGCTGGGAAAATGAGGCCCTGATGACCCTGAAAAAGAGCTTTTCGTCAATGACGCTGACCGGAGGCTTCTCGTAGAGCTCCATCCGGATCACTGCCGAGTCGACCTTAGGTACAGGCCTGAAAGCTCCCCTGGGTACGGGGAATACAATACGAGGCCTTCCATAGTACTGGGCCATAATGGAGAGGATGCCATACTCCCTGCTCCCGGGACCCGCGACGATCCTCCCGGCAACCTCCTTCTGGACAGTCAGGGTGATCGACCTGAGATGCCCCCTCTCCTCAAAAAGCCTGAATAAGAGGGGTGTGGTGATGGAGTAAGGGATGTTCGCCACGACCTTGAATTCCTCAAGGGTCTCATAGGGATATTTCAGTGCATCACCCGCTATGAGCTCGATATTCCCGTATTCCGAGAGTGCTGTCTTCAACTCATTATAGAGAACCTTGTCGAGTTCGATGGCGATGACCTTCCTGACCCGTTCTGCGAGCATACGCGTGAGCCTCCCGGGACCAGGTCCTATCTCAACAACGGTATCCTCAGGCGAGAGCATTGCTGCGTCGATGATCCTCTTCAGGATCGACGGGTCATAGAGGAAGTGCTGTCCAAGGGATCTTTTTGTCATTCAAGGGGATGAATCAGGTTGAGTGCCCGCTTCTCACACGCTGGAGGGTATACTCTTCCAGAAAAAGTGAAACCCTGCCTATCTCTGCTGTCTTCGGCATTGTCTTCACAAGCCTCGGAATATAGCCCCTTTCCTGGACTAACCGGAAGGATAGTACAAAGTTGAGATCATATATCCATGAGAGTTGCATGAGCTTGAAGTCATTCAGGGTCTTCAGGGCAGAGAGGGATGGGATACGTTTTTCAAGGACAAGGGAGAGGATATTCTCTGAGTACTCAGGGATATCAGGCAGGCCAAGGTCCACCGCAGATGCCCTCTCCTCTTCAGGCGAGTCATAGTGTTCGAGAAAGACACGCCATATGTCAAGTTTATCGGCGTCCCTGATGAGCTTCAGAAAGTAGACCGTTCTCTCGTCATCGATGCGGGGAAGCGAGAAGGTGTTGTGATAGCTCACTGCCTTGAGGATCAGATCCTGCTCCTCGCCGGGGAGGCCATCGAGTACCATCTCCTCCCGCAGGATCTCAGCTCCTAGGAGGCCATGGTTCACAGAGATGCTGTCCCTGAATGTCCTGTACACCCGGTACTGGCGGAACCTGCCGACGTCATGGAAGAGGGCTATCGTTTCGGCGAGCAGTGAGGCATTGCGGTCGATGCGGAGACCCTCTGAGATCAGGACGGTGTTCTCACAGACCCTGCGGGTATGCTCTTCCTTGAGCAGGATGTTCCTCTGGTCTTCCTTGTCTGTGGAGTGGAATGACTTACAGTACTCCGCAAACCAGTCCTTGAGAAGCTTCAGGTCAGATTGCTTCATTGTCGGGGATCAGCTAGTACTCGATGCCTACCCTCGCCTTCACCCCTTTCCGCCCGTAATGTTTGATCTCCCTCATCTCGGTCACGAGGTCTGCCATCTCGATGACCCTTTCGTCCGCATGCCTCCCGGTGATGATAAGCTCTGTGCCTTTGGGCTTCATCTCCATGAGCGACAGCAGGTCTTCAACGGAGATGAGATGCAAATAGGTCGCCACATTCGCCTCGTCAAGGATCACCACATCGTATTCCTTCAACGTGAGGATCTCCCTGAGTTCCTCAAGCCCATCCCGGGCGGCCTTTCTGTCAGACCTGTCAGGTTTCCTGTTAAGGATAAATCCCTTTCCATACTGCTTGAAGGTGATGGAGTCGCTGAGCCTTTCGAACATATGGTGTTCGCTGCAGCGCCTTTTCTTTATGAACTGTGCGATGAACACCTTAAGACCGGCCCCTGCAGCCCTCACCGCAATGCCTATCGCGGCAGTGGTCTTGCCCTTGCCGTTGCCGGTATACACCTGTATGTATCCTTCACGCACCCCTTGCTCTCCCGGTCACCCATGTTACCATCATTGGAATGGGTCTGTCATCAAAGGAAAATGATTGGCGTTATGAACAGTTTAAACGGGATGTCATTCCCGCAAGCGAAGTGCGTCGGGAATCCTTCTGAGAAGCCGGGAAAGATTCCGGACAAGCCGGAATGACAAAGTGACGCCAATATAGAGCTTACTAATCACCTTTGATAACACCACTTGTTTATGAGACACTACACTTAGTATAGGGGTTCATAAATTCGGTTACGTATTGTCATTTCGAACGGAGTGAGAAATCTTAATTGCTATCGGACCACATAAGATATCTCCCTTCGCTCGATATGACACACAATTTATGAAATGGAGCACTTGGGTTGATTTAAGAATCTTACCGGTCCTCCTTTTTCAGGCTGAAGGTGATCGGAACCTCTATGGCGGCCCTCACATGGGGAAAGGGTGCTGCCCTGAGGATCGTATCTCTTGCCGCTGTGTCTAAAATTTGGAATCCTGAACTCCTGACGATCGTGATATTCTCTGGTAGCCCTTCTGCGTTGATCGTGAATTCTGCAGTGACGGTCCCCTCGACCCCTCTTTCCCTTGCAAGAGGAGGGTAGCTTTTCACTCTCTCGATGGAGGCCCTTATCGCGCGGAGAACGTCGAGCCCTTCGACACCGCCAGGAGCATTCCCGCGGCTGAAGCCCCCCTCAGACATGGAACCCGCTGCGAACGACATATGCATCGCTTCGGTGGAGGAACCGCCGCGCGTGTCCTGATCGAATGAAGAGTAGAAAGGATCACCTCCCTTATCCAAGCCTGGGAGATCCCTGGCGTCATCAGACGTCGACTCCGACCTTTTCTCAACAGGGCACTGAAGGGGTGCGGCCCCTTTTCGGTGCGATATCGGCATGCTAATCTCCGGAGGCCTAGTCACAAAACCGCTCGTCTTCGGGGCGGGTGCTTTCAGCGCAACTTTCTTTTTTATTTCGGACATCCCCGGTTCTTTGTCTGCAGCGCTTTCGAACAAGGAAATTGCAATATAATTTTCAGGGATTCGTTTTCCAGCGTCCCTGCCGGCCAGGGCCAACGCAGTCGTAACGATTGTTGCATGTACGACAGCGGAAAGCACTATGTCACCTCTGAACTTCATGCTTCCTGTCAGTTCTCTTTCATGGTGCGTTACTCACGGATAATCTGCATCAGAATTCAAGGGAAATCCCTGCAAGGAAGTTCATCTTTGGTGAAGGATAAAAGGCCTTCTCAAGAGGGTAACCTCCTATGACGCCGTATTCGGAATATTTCTTATTGGTCAGGTTGTTGATATTCAGAAAAGTCTTGAAGGATTTCCACTTATAGGAGAACTTCGCATTCAAGAGCAGGTACCCCTGCTGATTGCTGAATTCATTCGCGAAATCGCTGATAAAGGGCCTTTCTCCGATATATATCCCGTTGAGGACAGCCACCGCCTTCTCCGTAAATTGATAGACCACATCCACTGTCGCCTTATGTTTCGGCACGTTAGGCACATTCTTACCCTCGAACGTGCCTCCCTTTATCTTTGCGTCCAAAAGTGTATAGCTGGCCCTTACCGTCAACCTATCAGTTGTTTTCGCATCGAACGAGATCTCCACGCCATCCCTGCGTGTCTTACCGTTGATGTTTTCATTTTGATAGGTTACAGGATTGAAAAAGATCTCCTGTTCCGTATCCAGCCTGAACACGTTTATATGAGCTGAGAACCTATCGCTGAAATAATGCCTTACCCCGACCTCGTAATCGTCCGATGTTTGAGGGACAAGCGTGGTATTGATCGTGTTTGTAATGAAACTGTAGAGTTCGTCGAGAAGGGGGTATCTGAAGCTTCTGGAATAACTTGCGTAGACGTAAGACTTCCCGGAGAAGGCATAATTGACGCCCGCCGTGTAAAGGTCCTCCGACATCTTGATGCTGTTCGGCACGCTCGGCTGAAAGCTGAATCTCGCTCTGTCGTGACGGTAACCTCCGGAAAGGCGCAGACTGTCCGTGATACTGATTTCGTCGTGGGTGTAATACCCAAGGTTCTCCTTCTTCAGATTGAAGGACCCGATGGAACGCAACCCGAAGAAGAGCGAATCGTTCACGATATCGTTGTCTGTCTTTTGATAATCGACGCCCGCGGTCAGGCTGTTCTTCATCCCGCCGAAGCTTTGCTTGAGGATCACCTGCGGGGACAGGACAGTCGTTCTGATTCCGCTGTCGCCGAGAAAATTCCCCCAGTCGCCCGAACTGAATGACAGAAAGTCCCTTTTTCTGTAAGACGTGTCAAGGCGCAGCATGCTCTCTCCGAAGAAATACACCACAGGCACGAGTTGCACGTAATAATCTTCCGTTTCCGCAAAATCGTGGGGGAATTTCGAATCAGTTCTCGATGCTCCTGCTGCGAAATCGCTCTCTTTCAACGCTCCTGGAAGCCCCGTACGGTCCTTGTGATAACCACTGCTGAACTCGATCTTCATAAAATCCTTCACATAGTAAGCAGCGTGCAGCCCTAGATCTCTGGGATCGGTCTTGCTGTTTTCCCTGTAACCTTCTGAGGTGAGGTAGCCCCCCGACAGGTGCAGCGAGAGCTCCTTCAGGCTTCCGCCCGCATACGCATCGGCCTTGAAGGTGCCGTAGCTGCCTGCGGCTAAGTCAACACCTCCCTTTAAACCGCCCGTCCCCTCCTTGGTAATGATATTGATGACGCCGCCGGTGGCGTTGTCGCCGTATAGTACGCTTCCCCGTCCTCCCCGTACGATCTCGATCCTCTTTACCCGTTCGAGGGGAATCTCCAGCCAGTCCACGCCGCTCAGGTCGGCCTGATTTATGCGCCTGCCGTCCACGAGCACGAGGGTGTTCAGGGATGCAGTCTCTCCGAATCCGCGCAGGTCCACCGTAAAGGACCGACGGTTTCCCGTAATGTCGTTGACCTGAACGCCTGCCTCGGTCCTCAGGAGGTCCGGGATATTATGTGCAGTGGAGTTTTTGATGTTTTCCTCGGTGATTACCGTGACACTGGCCGGGACATCGGCCGATTTTTCTTCGTATCGTGTCGCCGTGACCGTCACCTCTTCGAGTTTAAACTTCTCTTCTGCCTTCACCGTCCGTATTGCCGACAGAAGAATCATCGGGACAAGTAATAACATCAGTATTCTGGTCATAAATCGTCTTCTCCATTTTAAAAAGAAGTTTTTTTGTATGCGCTGAAGCAATGCAGTGCCCGGTCAGCTATGTATGCGCCAGCCTTTTTTCTATGCCGTCTCATTAATACCTCCTCCTTCCCTCGAAGGGTATCTTTATTGGGACATCCAGGGTCTCCTGACTCAGGCCAACCTACTCGCCTGCCTTCCCATCCGCTGCGCAGACAGTGGCACTCACGCTTTCGTTCCCTTTATAGTTGCAGGGCAGTTCCCGGTTTAGAACGGGATTCCATAGACAATGCCATTCACCAGCTTTACCACCGGATAGCGCTCCCAGAACTCGATGATATTCACCGCCCCGTGGTCTTGCTCGATCCTGAAGATATTCTCCAGGGGGATTCCCATGACATGGCTGAGGATCACCCTGTTCACACCTCCATGGGCTACAATCAGCACATTCCCGCCGCGGTGATGATCGAGTATGCAATCCAATGCTCCTGTTACCCTGTCCCTCACCCTGATCGTGTTCTCACCCCCCACCGGGCTGTGGTTCAGCGGGTCGTCCACCCAGGATGCGAATTCTTCCGGATATCTCTTCCTTATCTCGGAAAATGTCATGCCTTCCCAGATGCCGAAATTCCTCTCCCGTAGCTCCTCCATAGAAATAACCTTCAGTCCATGGGGCTCGGCGACTATCTTCGCGCCCCTCATCGCCCTGACAAGGTCGGAGCAGTAGACCGCCTGAAGCCTTGCCTCCTGGTCTTCTTTCTGTAAAGAAGCATCCCCTGAAATCCCCCCTCCATGAAAAGAGGGGCTTGGGGACTGTGCAGGTTCGTGGATGTCTCTAAGGTAGCTCGTACGCCTTGAGACTGACGAAGCCTTCAGGTGGATCACAATAAATTGTGAGACTTCTCTCATCTGCAAAACCCCTCTCCCTGAGAGGGGGATGTCGATGCTCCCGTGGTACCTCTTTGCACCGCTCCCTTCTGTCTCGCCGTGCCTTATGAGATAGAGAGTCGTAACCATGGTATCGCCACTACGAGAAAGAGTATTTCAGAGATCTCGTTGAGGGCACCGAAATGGTCACCCGTCACACCGCCGAACCTTGAGGTGAAAAACCTGACAGAGAGGAGACTCAGAAGATAGTGCATGGCAGCGAGGAAGAGCACGAGACCTGTCATGGTCATGCGGTATGCCCTGGGAAAAAGGCATAGGGAGGCCACGGTACAGAAGATGATGAGGAAGAGGGTCGAGAGCAAAAATCTCTCCCTGCCGGCTGAATCGATGAATATCTTCCCGAGGCCTTCCCTTCTCGCCGATGTCCCGTGGTACATAAAGGGTATCATGGCCCACTTCGAAAAAATGGGCATGAGGAATATCAGTGAAAGAGAGGCAATACCCTGAAAAAATTTCAGGAGGGTGCCGACAAGGAGGAATTTGAGGAGGATATCAAAAACGATCGCCGTCACTCCTATCGCCCCGATTGAGCCTCCTTTCATCACCGAAAGTCTTTTTTCGATGTCAGTTGCGTCATCCCCGCTCTGCTTGACGGCCAGGGCGTCAAAGGTATCACTCAAGCCATCAAGATGGAAGCCACCATTGGTGAGTACCAGGATCAGGATCACCAGACCACCCGCGAGTTCCTCGGGGAAGAGTTTTGTTGCCAGGAAGGCCCCAGACCCTGCGGTGAATCCCTGAAAGACGCCGACGATGGGGAAGAAGGCCGCAGATCCTGCTATCTCCCTCTCCGAAATGGGACCCCTGACCCTTATCGGGATGATCGTGAGGAATTGAAAGGCCAGCATGATACGTTTCATCTATTCCTTTTTCCCGAAATCTCCGCATCGCTGAAGGTCGCCATCTCTTTGTAGATCTTCAACCCTGCCTCTATCAGAAGGAAAGCGAGAGCGGCACCGGTGCCCTCGCCGAGCCTCATGTCAAGGTCGAGAACCGGCCTCAGCCCCATCTCCTGGAGCATCACCTCATGTCCGATCTCAAAGGATTTATGGGCCGCAAACATGTAGTCCTTTGCAGCCGGTTCGAGGGCAGAGGCGATCAGTGCGCCTGCCGTGGAAATGAACCCATCGATGACAACAGGGACGCGGCGTGATGCTGCACCAAGAATGAGTCCGGTAATACCCCCGATCTCGGCGCCGCCCGTTACGAACACGATCTTTTTATTCATCGTTTTTTATCCACCAGCCGCAAAAACTCAAACGACATGGACATTGCGGATGTCCTGAAAAACCTCCACAGAGTAGCTACCATGTCATTTTTCAACAATTAGTTCAATCAGCACATTCTCTCATCGAAATTGTCTTCATACCTGACATATGCCTTGCCTTCCGGTTCCCTTATCATCCTCACATCTACATCAAAGGCCTCCCTGATCAGCCTGTCGGTGAGCACCTCAGAGGGCGGACCTGCACTGAGGACCGCTCCGTTCTTGATGAGCATCACCTTTTCAAACTGGAGGGCGATATTGATGTCGTGGAGCGCCATGACAATCGATATGCCCCGCTCTCCCTTGAGTCTCTTCAGCAGCCTCACGAGTTCTATCTGGTACCTGATGTCGAGGTTCGCGAGCGGTTCGTCGAGGAACAGAAGCCCTGCACCCTGGAGGAGGGTCATGGCGATGAAGGCCCTCCTCTTCTCACCTCCGCTGAGGTCTGTGATGTGGGAGTCTGCCTTGTTTCTCAGTCCCACCATATCGAGGGCTTCCTTGACTGTCATCGGGGGCGAAATATCATAGGGATAGAGTCCCATGCTCACCAGCTCCCTGAGTGTGAAGGGGACGGAGAAGTTCAGTATCTGGGGCAGATAGGAGATAAGTTTTGCCCTGTCCCTGTTGCGATAGGTATTGATAGGTTTCCCCCAGAGTACCACGTTACCCGACGAGGGCCTCAGGATACCACTCCCGAGCTTGAGGATTGTCGACTTGCCCGATCCATTCGCACCGAGGAGTCCGATGGATTCACCTTCTCCAATGATGAAGGAGAGATCATTGATAAAGAAACCGTTCTCTTTATATGAGAAACAGATACGGTCGAGCCTGAGGACCGGGGGATTAGACACCGAGGACATCCTTTTTCCTCAAGAGGTAGAGAAAATAGGGCGATCCTATAAGGGCAGTAACGATACCTGCCGGAAGCTCCGTGGGGGGTGCAACCGAACGGCTCAGGAGATCTGCGATGCAGAGGAGTGTACCACCGCATATCGCCGAGGCGGGGATCAGCATCCTGTTGTCGGCACCAATGAAGAACCTGACAATGTGGGGAACGAGGAGGCCGATGAATCCTATCATCCCTCCGAGCGATACCGATGCCGAGGTCATGAGGCCGACAGAGATGAAGAGTATGAATCTTTCCAAATGGGGCATGAACCCAAGACTGTACGCAAATTCGTCTCCAAGGATAAGGGCATTCAGGGCCTTTGCCCGCGCTATCGAAATAAATAACCCGGAGGTGATGAACACGAGTCCGTAGGGGATCAGGGACCAATCTGACATCGAAAGGTCACCGAATATCCAGAGGATTGCCCTCCTCACCCCTTCATCAGTTGACACGCTCATGATGAGCATGAGGAGGGAGGAGAAGAGGAAGCTCAGTCCGATCCCGGCAAGGAGCAGCCTCTCAGGCCAAAGCCCTCCCCTCTTCCAGCCCATCATCCCTACGATTCCCCCTGTGATGACTGCACCGATGAAGGCAAGCAGAGGGATGGTGAAGGAGCCGAACATGGTAAGCCCCATGATGATACCGACGGCTGCAGAAAGGGATGCCCCGCTGGAGATGCCGAGGATGTAAGGATCGGCGAGGGGATTTCTGAGTATCCCCTGCAGCACGGCTCCTGAAGCCCCGAGAGCCGTCCCCATGAGGGTCGCTACCACACTCCTCGGGGCCCTGATCGAGAAGAGGATCTCCCTCCCCGTTTCATTCGTGGTGAAGGGATTTATCACCCTCGAGCCGAGGAGGAGGGACGACCCGAAGGCGAGCACGAGGAGCACACAAAATATGGAGAGCCTCAGCTTCATGCTTCTACCTTTGATTATTTATAAACATAAATTCACAGCCCGAAGAGCCTCATCAGTTAGCTCACTTTTTATGAATTATGCAGACTACTTTCCGATATACCCCGCCATTTCTTCTATTCCCCTGCAGGTCCTCGGTCCGAGCCTGTAGAGAAGATCGCTCACAAAGAAGACCTTCCCGTTCCTCACTGCAGATACGTTCTTCAGTCTATCGAGGAGCCTTTTCGAAACCTTCTCCATATCCTCATGCCCCTGCCCCTTGCCGATAAGGATCACATCCGGGGAATTATGGAGGATCTCCTCAACCGAATATTTGGGGTATGTCCCCTTCGCTCCTGCAGCGATGTTTTCCCCGCCGAGTAAGGTGATCGCATCATCAATTACCGTACCAGTTCCCGCAACGATGAGCGGCTCCGGCCACACGATGAAGAGCAGTCTCCTCTTTCGTTCAGGTGGATTCTTTATGCCAAGTCTGCGAATCGTATGTTCCATCATCTCTGCGAGTGCATCCCCCCTCTCCTTCACACCGAGTGCCGCTCCCATGCCCCTGACACCCTGTGGAAGCTCCTGGAGCCGGCGCGACCTGAAGACATAGGTCTTTATCTTCAGGGAACGCAGTCTTCCTTCGAACTCCATGGGGTTACCGTCCGTGGTGACGACAACGAGATCAGGCTTCAGGGAGACAACGGCCTCTATGGACGGATTTGACATCCCTCCGACCTTCTGTCTCCTCTTCGCCTCTTCCGGATAGTCGCAGAAGCTTGTGACTCCCACAACACGGTCGCCCAGGCCCATCGCAAAGAGTATCTCCGTCAAGTTTGGTGCGAGCGAAACAATCCGTGAGGGCACCTCGCCAGCGTAGACAGCAGCGAAAAACAGGTGGAGACCGAGGACCGCCAGGAATGCCTTTTTCATATACAAGCACCTTGTCTTAAAGGAGTTTACCGAACATCCCCGTAGCAAGCTACGGGACATTCCAACATCTCTTCTCTTTCGTCAAGGAGGAAGAGATTGTATGGAAACCCTACATCAGGCTATTGAAACAAAAAAAATCCCCCTGCCAATGGCAGGGGGATTGCACCCTGTTTTCCTTCATCCCCACTTCCTCCGCGGGAAGATTTTGAGAGCTGTGACCAGCGAGATGGGTCCGGAGATTCGCTTATGCCTGCGTAAAGCCTTCAGCTAACTGCCGACCGCTCTGTTTCCCAGGCAGGTCTTCTGGCTCCCGGTTCATCCTACTCGCCGGCCTTCCCGGTCATCATGACCAGTGGCAAAATCGGCTTTTGTACCCGGTTACAGCGGCGGGACCGCTCCCGATTCAGGCACTTGACGCGCTCACGGGATTCCCTATTAAGCCCCTTGGCACCTGGTGCGATTACTTTATACTAACTACGCTGCTGCTGTCAAGGCATCGATGAATCGAGTGAATCGAGCAGTTCCGACGCATCAAATAAATCTGTCTAATAAACATAAATTTTAGGCTGCTGAAAAAAAATTTTCCAATAAAAAATCCTTGTATTTTTGTCTTTAGCCATGATATTGTTTCTATGAAGTTTAACTATATCTCCTTCTGTGTCGTTTTTTGTGATACCAATAACAAATTTTACCAGGAGGAGAGTTAATAAATTCAATTATTTTTCGACTTTTGCAAGATCCTCAGAGGCTCCTAAGCAATGAATCCTCTGAGATTGGAGAGAGCAGCGAGACCATCTGATAATAAGGCTATTACAAGAGAAGGAGGTCGTATGGTTACTGGAAGAGAAGTAATAGATTACTCCAGTGCCGGTGTAGATACTGAGAAGGAGGGAATCGCTTTAAGCCGACTACATGGGTGGTTAGATAAGACACTTCGCTTCCGTAACGGACGGACAGGCGCTCCTGCAATAGGGATTGGATTCTTTGCAAATATCCTGGACATTGGCAATGGGCAAGGACTGGCCATTTCTACTGATGGAGTTGGTACAAAGATACTTGTGGCCAGGATGATGAGCAAATATGACACGGTCGGTATTGATTGCATAGCCATGAATGTAAATGACATTCTGTGCGTAGGGGCAGAGCCGATAGCTCTTGTGGATTATCTCGCTGTGGCAGAAGCGAATCCAGACCTGATTGAGCAGGTATCCAAGGGACTCCATGACGGCGCCGAAAGAGCAGAGATCTCAATTCCAGGTGGTGAAATAGCTCAAATTCCGGAGATGTTGGCTGATGGATTGCCAGGTGTGGCTTTTGATCTTGCAGGAACCGCTGTCGGCCTTCTTCAAATGGATAAAGTCATATCAGGTCGTGAAATCAGCAACCACGACCTCATTGTGGGCTTGCGAAGCAGCGGTATTCATAGCAACGGTTTGACATTAGCGAGGGAAGTCCTGTTCAAAAGGCGCGGACTCAATGTCGGCACGTTCTTGAGCGAATTCGGCAGAACCATTGGTGAGGAGCTGCTTGAGCCTACCACAATCTACGTGAGGCCGGTGAGGGAAATGCTGAATTCGGAGATCCGCATCAAGGCCTTGATGCATATCACCGGTGACGGATTCCTAAATTTGGCAAGGGTTGAGTCCCAGGTAGGATTTGTCATAGAGTACCTTCCAGAACCACAACCAATATTCTCTGTAATCCAGAGTTACGGCAATATCGGGGACGAAGAGATGTTTCGTGTATACAATATGGGCATCGGGTTCTGCGTCATTGTATCTGAGCAGGATGCACACAAGGTAGTAGAGATAGCTAAGAAATACGGCATTCAAAGCTTCATAGTCGGACACACAGTGGAGGACCCCGAGAAAAAAATATTCATTAAGCCAAAAAGTTTGGTGGGCAAGGGTACGAAATTCTCCAAAATATAGCATTTCTTGCACCAAAGCACACTGCGATAGATTATAAGCATACAGGGGGCAATCTATGGCCTTATCGCTGCTCTTCAACTATCCCAAGTATTGAGGGGTAACATTTAATAAAAACGTAAGCCCAAGATTACTCATAGGTTACATTATTTCTCCTCAAGGTTTCTTCCGGTTCAAAAGCCGTCCAGCTTCGATAGGGCCGAAATCCGGTCTGATTTTTCAGTAAGATATTCAAAGAGCCTGTGAAATAGTGTAAACTTTCTTTATGATGGTCTGATTGAGGGTGGTGCTGATGCCAGGAGACACCGTGTGCAAGGGGACAATGATGGGACTTGCGAAGAAGAAGGAAAAGAGATATACCTACAAAGATTACCTGACGCGGCCTGAAGCCGAACGGTGGGAGCTGATAGACGGTGCTGCCTATGATATGAGTCCTGCGCCAAAGGTGAAGCACCAAAACATAGCAAGCAATCTTCATATCAAGTTGAAAACCCATTCTGCAAATATATGCTATACAGGGATCGCTCCTACCGATGTGATATTCGATGAATACAGTATTGTACAGCCTGATATATTTATTGTCTGCGACCGAAACAAGATCACAGAGGACAATATCCAGGGAGCACCTGATGTGATCATAGAGGTCACCTCACCTGCTACCGAGGTGAAAGACAAAAGGGAGAAGAAGGCGCTTTATGAGAAATTCGGGGTAAAGGAATACATCATCGTATTCCCTGACGGAGAGTATGCGGAGAGGTTTTGTCTCGGAGAAGGCAAATACGGTCCATCAGAGATTTTCAACTGGGATGAGGCGCTGAGGCGCTGCTTTTTTGATATAGAGATAAACCTCTGGGAGATATTCGAGCGACAGAGGGAGGCTGCTTAGAGATACCTCATCTTCCTCTCTGCTGAAGAGGAGATCACAAATGAATGAAACAAAGAAATGCGAATACTGTGGCAAGGAAATATATGCGCAGTATATGATCTGCCCCCTCTGTGGTGGATATCTCCATGAGAGGCTTGAGCCTCTTCATGCGTCATGCCCCCGTTGCAAGGTTCGCCTCCAGGCCGAGATGCATGATGGCGATACCTATGACCTGTGCCCGGATTGTGGTGGCTTATGGCTTGATCGGACAGAATTTCAGCAGGCCGTTAAGGAGTCAGATGTGTACAAGAAAGAAGACTTCCAGGAAGGGTATCACCGGAAACCTGCGAGAGACCCCCTTGAATATATCCCATGTGTAAGGTGCGGGAAGATGATGAACCGGAAAAACTTCAGGCACATCTCAGGGGTGATTATTGACGAGTGCGGCAGGCACGGGGTGTGGCTCGACCGAGGAGAACTCGAAAAGATCAGGCATTTCATTGCAGACGGTGGACTTGACAGGTCACAGGACAGGGAGATCGAAAAGACAAGGTCTGAACTGAGCGACCTCGCGACAAGGGTAGAACATAACGAATTTGTTCAGAAGGTGATGCATTTCTGGAATTTCAAGAGGTGGCTCTTCGGGGGCTGATCCCTAATCAGTCAAGGAATCATTTGATGATCCGTCTCCTCATGAGTCTGAAAGGGTAAGGTGAAAGGATCGTCACTGCCACAAGGAGCCAAAGAATATCCCACTCTACGCCCGAGGGTTTCCCCAGTGCAAAGGCCCTGCAGGCGTTCACGAGATGATAGAGGGGAGTAAAAAAGGCTATCTTTGCGATGACCGGGGGAAGGGTGGAGAGGGGAAAAAAGATCCCGGAAAAAAGGAACATGGGGGTCATGAAGAGGGTATAGAAGTAATTGAAGGAGTCTATCCCAGGTACAATCGCCACAGAGAGGATTGATATCTCTGCAAAGATGAGTCCGCTGATGAAGAGGAGAGGGACGATGAGGAGGATAGCGGGAGAATCCACCAGCCCGAAGAGAGAGATTACTACCATGATGATGGCGCCATAGAACATGCTCTTTGTCGCACCCCACATAAGTTCGCCTGCAATAAGGTCGTCAATATTCACGGGGGTTGCGAGGATGGCATCGAACGTTTTTTGGAAGACCATTCTCACATAGGTGCCGTAAGTGCACTCATACGTCGCCGCAAACATGGATGAGGATGCAATGATCCCCGGTGCGATGAATTTGATATAGGGGAGGCCGTCTATCTCTTTCACGAAGGCACCGAGTCCGAGTCCGAGGGCCGAGAGATACAGGGCCGGTTCGACAAAATTCAGGGCAATGCTTGATTTGTAGAGCTTTGTATAGACAGTGAAGTGTCTCTGTAAAACCCTGAATGCCTTCTTAAGCTGCAAGTGGCCTCCCGGTGAGCCTGAGGTACACGTCTTCAAGATTCCCACCGTACGTGCGCGTCAGATCCGACGGGGAATCAATAGTCACAATCCTTCCCGAATCCATAATGGCTACCCTGTCGCAGAGCCTCTCGGCCTCTTCCATATAGTGAGTCGTGAGGATGAGAGTGGTATCACTGGCCTTGAGATGTCCGAGTTTATCCCAGACCGCATGTCTGCTGTGTGGATCGAATCCGGTCGTCGGTTCGTCGAGGATAAGCAGTTCGGGGTTATTGATCAGCGCCCTGGCGAGAAGGAGCCTCCGCTTCATACCACCTGAGAGGTTCCGTATATTCACACCGGCCTTCTCCCTGAGCTCGACGAAATCGAGGAGTTCCAAGGCGCGTGGCAGGGAGGTCTTCCTGGGAATGTCGAAGTACCTCGCATAGACAACCAGATTTTCGAGGACAGTGAGGTCGGGGTCGAGGTTGTCGTCCTGTGGCATGACGCCTATCCTCGCTTTGATATGACCGGGTTGAATCCTCACATCCATACCGAAGACCTTTACATCCCCTGAAGTTGGAGGCATGAAGCAGTAGATGATGCCCATGACCGTCGTTTTCCCTGCGCCATTGGGACCGAGGAAACCGAAAAATTCGCCCTTTACGATCTCAAAATCGATCGTATCGACTGCCCGCAAAGAACCGTAATCCTTGGTAAGGCCTTTCGCACTCACAATCGGCATGGAACATTATACCCCAGATACACCCCTGTATTTTCTGATGTGATAAGGGAAACAGGTTCTTAGGGGGCTGAACTATTACGAAAAATCTTTCACTGGGTTCCAGGCGTAGCGTAGAGAAGGAGTTCAATCAGAAGGGCTTTTCGTTATTTATATTTGCCCGTTATTGGACCGAAGCCTTAAGTGGCAAGAGTGAACAAGTGGGCCTTCACCAACATATGAGTCTCTATCATTTGACTGCCGAACCTGCGCTATCACGCTTTTGCTACAGGTTCTCCGTTTTTAAATTGAAAAGTTTGATGGACTCGTAAAAAGTCTAAAAAAGTTCTTTTTGTCATTCCCGTGGAAACGGGAATCCAGTCTTTTCAAATAGTTGTATGCTCTCTGGATACCCGCTTTCGCGGGTATGACAACTTTTTACGAGTCCATCAAGTTTGAGTCCGTCATTCTTTTTTCAACAGCTTTGAGAGCTGTTTGAGGTCATCACAGGCATTCTGGCTCCCCAGCTCGCAGGCCTTCTGAAAATCTCCCATCGCCTTCTTGAGGAAGACGACTCCCCGTGATTGAATGATGTTCACATCCTTCGGCCTCATCGTGAGGGCCTTGTTATAGTCTCCAATCGCCTCATCATACTTCCCTGCATAGGAATAGGCGATACCTCTGTTGTGGAAGGCTTCGGCAATATCCGGGTTCATCGATATAACCGCGCTATAATCCTGTATGGCATAGTGGTACTGTCCACTCCTCAGATAGGCGAGGCCCCTTTTGCTGAAAATCTCGATGGGCCGGAAGTTCATGGAAATCGCCCTGTTGTAATCTTCAACCGCCTTCTGGTACTGGTTCATTCTGTCGTAGGCGAGACCCCGGTTGAAATAGATTTCAGGAATGCCGGGATTCATCGAAATCACTTTGTTGTAGAATTCGATGGCCTTTTCGTACTGGCCGTCATTGAAGTATTGATTTCCCTTATCAAAATAGAAATGGGTATCCTGTGCCGCTACAGTGACCGAAGGAAAGAGCAGGAGCAGGCATGCGGCGAGGACGCCTCCAATCTTTTTTACCGCTGAGTACGATTCACGAGTTGCCATATGGTCAGGATTCACACAGGTTTTACAATTTCAGAACATTATATCAGAAGGCTATTAAAGTTTACCTGACCCTGTGCCGATAAAAGAGTGACACCCTCCTCCTGGATGTGGGAGATACCTTGGGAGATGGGATCACGAGAAATGCAAAAATTCCGCGACGCTCACCCCAGGGTATCCCCCCTTTTTTAATACCCTCGAGGGGGAGGAAGTTTAAGGATAATCAAGGTTTTCTACAAATCCAGGCAGTGATTTATCGGCATGTTATACATCAAGCAAACTGAAATGGCCAAGATAATCAGAGCATTATCATGTCTATAAATACATACCAGAGCCCGTCATTTTCTACAAGAGCGAGATATAAGCCGCCGTTATTCTCATGCTCTTGATCGTCTTTTGTAACGTATCTGTCAGCAATATTAAATCCCAGACTATTATCTTTCGGTATCAAACCTACTCCCCTCATTCTCTCTTTACCAAGATCTAGGACGCGATCCTCCTGTTCAGCCTCTATCTTATACCTTGAAATCGGATATGACTGAACTTGTTTCTCCTTCCATGCGGGTGCCTTCTTTGTTATTTCCCTGTAAAGGTTGGCGTCTGAATTGTTGAACGCTTCTATTGCCGCAAGGATTACATGATGTGGGTTTGTCCTGTCGTATTTATAGCCAGATATGTCTTTGTCTATTCCATCGGGGTATATCCACCCCTGATCATCAATCATCGCAAGGCCGCCTATGTAAGGTTTTAAACCGGGGTTGTGTAGTCTTTTTTCAGTTTTTGCTTCCGCTATGGTAAGCTTGGATTTGTCAGTAACCCTGTTAACCAGCGCAGCAATCCTCGTTGCATTTTCGCCCTTATACCACGGCCTTTGCTCCGGGTCGACTCCGGGCGCGGAAACAGATTTCCAGACGGCAACTGCTCCCAAATAAAGAATTATGAATAGTGCGATGGCATACTGCGATGAAGATGATTTTCTCTTATTTTGATCCATGCGTTTTTCCCGGTTAACGTTCCCTTAAATAATAACACAAGGGGAGCGTTGTTACACATTATTATTATTTATTATATTATAACCCAAATTGAGCGGTTCTCGTTATGGCTCTCTTTGCTCTTTACGTTGGTGCGGGAACCTTTGGTTAAAATTATCTCACTTGCAAAAAAAATCTTGACTCACATATTCAAATATTGTAATACATGAATATATTGGAGTGTCATTACACAATATTTTGTCGGATCGGTGTCCTT
>Ga0315295_10001557_pt1 | contig 19686 bp, 20 predicted proteins | sample YL17G14_0_MG_FD_204453 | JGI IMG/M metagenome (GOLD analysis project Ga0315295, IMG submission 204453) | Sediment microbial communities from Yellowstone Lake, YNP, Wyoming, USA - YL17G14_0 | ecosystem: Environmental > Aquatic > Freshwater > Lake > Sediment | place: USA: Wyoming | collected...
TAAGGTCTAAAACCTTTCTCTCGATATATTAGTAAGATACCTTGCAAATCTTTCTCGAACAATCCATATACTTCTTGTCTATCTATAACTTTAGTTATCGTCCGATAGTTTTTTAAAAACGTTCGAGTTTTATCAACAGTTATATAGAAGTCTTGATATATATCAGAGACTCTGTGTGTAAACTCGAAGATGTCTATCAGATTCTTTTTTTTCAGTCTCTCAATCATGTTTTCTTCTTTCTTTTGATATGGTTATGGGGAAGGGAGATTGCTCTCCCCTCCATCTATCAAAAGTTACGCAACGATGTTACCAGACCACGCAATAGCTTTATAATTTGTTACTGCTTCTATAATGCTTTCAAAACCGAAGCAACCATAACCTAAGATGTTCTTAGAGTTATTGATAACGGTAGGTGTCTGTGCTACAGAAACAAATCTCGTTGCACTCTCGTCATTGACGCCCATGTTCGCAGCGATGTCGGGATTGATTTTCCGACGAACGTGCAGACAAGGTTTGCCGACCTTTAACTGGGAATTGCGAGCTACTAATACGCCAGCTTTGTCGCCCATAACTTTGTTATAAGCTCCACCATCAAGCTTTACACTACCAACAACCTTTACTTTCTTGATTCCGAGATTTGCTAATGTATCTTTCAAACCGATGCGATAATGAAAATTAGCAACGTTGTCTTTATCATATGTATCTATTTTTTCAGAAACTGTCGAACCAGCTAAAAGAATGAAATCATCGCCAAAGTCCTCGATTTTATGATACATCTCTAAGATAACATCATAGAGGTCTTTTCCAACTCCACTTACTTCCTGAGAAGGAATACCAGCGATAACGTTCATAAGTCTTACAACTTCTTCTTTATCCATAGAACGAGTAATGGCGGCTTTCTTTCTCGCCAATGCTGTCTGGTCTTTCGAATTCAAAACTTCATTTACTGTAACATAAGCTAAATCAGTCTGAAGACCTGCGAAGGTCAACAGAGTTGCAGCGGTAGCACCCTTTTTCACAGAAACTAACTCGCCATCATTACCAGCGGTGTAGACTGTATCCACGTTATCATCATAAGCATTCCAAACATAAACGTCTTCACCCGGTTCTGCTGTTTCGATGTCGGCGATTTCGGTGATAACAAAGGGAACGGGAAGGGAAGAATCGATAGGTTGCCCAATTACTTTTGCGATAAGAACATCAGGTCTCTCCATGTGTGTTTCCTCCATTTGATTTGTCTGAGCTTATTTGTGCCCAAACGCTTTTAAGTTTACCTTTTCACGAGCTTCTTGATATGAATCGGTAGTCGAAGTAACGCTACCCACGGTAAGGTCAGGTTTTCCGTTTTCCTTTGCCTTAATAGTCGTTAATTCTGCAATCGCTTGGTCTTTCTTACCAAGTTCTTCTTTCATTGTTGTAACTTCTTTATCTTTTGCTTCTATTGTGTCTTTCTTTTCTTTATCGCTAGCATCTAATTTTTCTTGATATTCTGCCTTTACTGCGTTAATTTTTTCTTCGAGTTGGGCAGATGTGTATTTTACAATCTTAGAATCGTTGACAGAATTTCCTTCTCTAATCTCGATTTCTTCATGACCGTCTTTATAAACTCTTACGATTTTTTCGTAAGACTTCGATTGATAGTCAACTCCGCCATCGAGACCGACTGTCTCAATATTTTCTGTAACATAATGAGAAGTTGTTTTTACTGGTTGTTCTTTTACTACTTCTGCTACTGGTTGGTCATGTGCTATCTCAGTAGATGTAGTTTCTGCTACGACAGTCGTTTCAACTGGCTTTATTGTCTCTTCGGGTATGACCTTCGTTGTCTCCTCGGGTGTGACCGTTGCAGTTGTGGCTTTCGTTTTGCATTCACTACATAAATCTTCTTTCTCATCTGTATCTTCTGGTAATATTTGACCGCAGATTTTACATTTACGAGACGCCTTTTCTTGTGTGTCGCCGGATGCGTTCACATTTAATTCTTCCAATTTATGTTCCTCCTCTGTTTTACAATTGCATGTATTGCAGTTTTTGCAGATAGATTTTTCAATTGCAAACTCTGCATAAACCAAGTCTTCATTAAAGACTTTTTCAACTATCTTTTCGGCATCTATAACTTCTTGTGCTAGAAGTTTATAGACCTTTGCTTTTGGACACGCTGGTTTTGAAGTCAGTAGTAAACCAGTTCCGTGAAAGATGATTGGACTTACTTCAATCAGTCCGTTACCTACTTCTTTCACTGTTGATTCACCTGTTAATGGGTCTTTGTTCCATATTTCGAATGATACAGCAAGTTTCCCATTTGCGAATTTTTCTTTTACGATATCAAATTCTTCGGGAAATAAAGATTTAAAAACAACTGCAATAATTTCAACTCTATTCTCTTTAATGCTGGCATCTATGACATAACCACAGACTTGCCCTGCTCCCATATGCTCCCAGTTTACTTGTTTACCAATGAGTGTTGGTAACCCTTTTTCTACTTCCTTTCTCGAAAGAATTACTCCGTTAAGATTTGATTTGTCTATTTCCGCATACACTGTTTTTAAGAGTGCGAGGTCTGGACTTGGTATAACTATTCCTATTCTCTGTGCGGCGGAGATAAGTTCTTTATCGTCAGCAACTTCAATTACTGTGGTTGTTGAATTTTTTGCAATATCAAACAGCGTCTGTGCTAGTTGTTTTTTATCCATGTGTTATTTCTCCTGCGTAAATTTCTTTACATATTTTTGCCAATCTATTGTGGCATACTCAATTGCACTTTCTTCGGCTTTCTCTTCTGCAAGTGCTTTTTTAATTTTCTCCATATAACGTTTTAATGCATTCCATGCGATTGCGAAAGCTTTTTTCTCGTCCTTATATCTCTTATAAACGCTGTTCCATGTAGATACCCAAATCTGAATTGCATGTTTCGGATATTTTTTAAGATAATCTGGATATTTATCCATTGAGTATGGAGCAGTTTCTAAATTGTCTTCCATGTTCGCTTTAAAATTCTTTGTCTCTGGGGTGCCGGGTTTCTTAACTTCTGACGGAGTTTCCTTTCTAGGTTTTGCAGGAACTCCCATTCTATCTGGAACATTTTCTTGATTTTGAATTAGATGAGGATACATCAAATCTTCAATTCCCTCGTCTAGTTCTTTTTGTCTACGTTCTTTTTCGGTATCGTAATCAAACCCCAACGATTCAATATAACTTCTAATACTGATACTGCCTCTATCATATCCGCTTCTAATCATATCTAGAATTGCTTCTACATTGATTTTAAGCGGGGAATTGACGATTTTAAAAAATTGACCATCAGAGAAAACCTTTTTGTGTTCTTTTTTATTTTCTTCTATAATTAGATTGATAACGTCCATCAACATAGTTTTGAATCCAGATACACCATTGTTTACTTCTGTTATAAATGGTTTTGGATTTAAAACTGATTCTCTGCGTGTATTAGATACTCCTTGAATGATATCTATAAACCCAAGACCGGATAACATTGCACGATAGCACTGTGAATATAATTCTTCCTTTAATATCGGAAGTAAATCTGGAATTAAATGGTCATATTTTTGGTCATATGGAACTGCATTGATTGGTGTTCTTGCTCTTTCGTTGCGATATTTTTCGAGAACGTCTTTAAATTCAGTTACAAACTTCATTAATTCTGGGTCGGTGTATGTAATGTCTTTTCTAGTTAATTCGTCATTGCCCTTGGTTATCACAAATAAATAAGGTAAAACTTTGCTTATAATTTCATCCGCCTTTTCTTGAACTACTTTTAATGTAAGATAATTCTTTAATACACCTTTTCTAACTAAATATGGCGTGGGGTATTTGTCGAACCATCTGCCAAACGGCTTTTGTATAACAATGTCTTCTTTTGACGCTGGGAGAGGAAGTTTCATCGAACTATCAAGATAATATTCGTCCGTTCCAAGTTTGTAATTTGCCTCATTTGGTCTCTTGACATATATCGAAGACCCATTTACAAACCAGAGAACTGTGGGAACAGAAATTGTAGTTTTATCGACAGTTATATCTTTCCAATTCGAAACTCGCATGAGACAGAAAGACGAACCAGCCCATCTCTCTTTAAAATATTCTTTCGAGAGTTCCTGCAAACCGGCGGGAACGCCATCGATATTTATATTTATTTGTTCAAGCCATTTGTTTAATAATTTCTCAAGAAGAGAATTCTCGCTTTCTATGCGATAATCTGTCTCTGAAGCACAGTTAATCGAATAGTCAACGACTGTATTAACAATGCTGGACGTGTCGTTATCTATAAATGCTCTTAGTGCTGCGCAACGCCCATGAAAATCAGCGGGGACTTTAATATCGCCAGATTGATATAACCAATCTAGAAATGCTTGAAATAATCCATCTGACAACCCTGAAGACATGTTATTCTCCTTTTTATGCGGAGCCGAATGCCCCAAAACTTTTTTGAATTTTTTGCGTTGGTTTAATTTGTTTAAACTCAGTTTGCCAATCTACTATGGCAAATACCTGAAATGCCTGATGCAAATGGTTTACAGTCTTACTTCCATATATTGTTCTTTGCCCAGATTTCATAACGATGATTCCGTCGAACTGAGCATCCAATTTCATGTCTGTAAGACATCTTATTTTATTATTGTAGAATATATTCTTTAATCTCTGAATAGACCAATCTACTATATATTCTTGTCTATACACCGGTCTATTATTAGAATCATATTTTAAATTCCCCTGTTCATCTTTATCGAAATCGATGTCTATCTTTTCATTAAAGGAAACTCCGAAAATATGATAATCATCTTTTTCTTTATTGTAATCTTTTGCCAAAGAGCTAAATAGTGCTTTTCCGCCACCTGATGTTACATCTATTCCCACTACGTTTGCTTTCAACGTGTCTATTAAAAATCGTAAAACTTCTTCATTCTCATCTGGTGAAATCTTAAATGTCGTGATATTATACTCATATTTATAAATGTTGTTAACTTTTTGAAGAACGATGATTTCAGTTGGTGCACCGCCTTCGCCGACATCGAGATGAATATGAACACTCTCTGCATTACTCGCTCTATCGATAACTATAATATCTCTGAATCGAAAAAAGTTAAGTTTATTGACTTCAAAAGATTTTACTGGGATTCCTGTTCCGTCTTTATCTCGAATGTAACTTTCTCTAATACGCTCTATATCATACACCGATTCGCCATTCTCTATGATTTTACCTAGTATTTGAACTTCATAACCAGCAGAACTCTTACCACCGAATTCTTTTACAGCGTCGTCGTCTTTTATTTCGTCCCACGTCGGGTTGACGTATGAAGGATAGTTAACTATTTTTGCTTGATTTTTTAAATCGTAATAAATCTTGCCCATTGGCGATTCTTTTGCAAAAGTGGTCATACCTGTATAATGATGAATACAACCAAGTTCTGCCTGAGCCATGAATTTCTCATGCGTGATAGTGTTCGTTAAATAACTTGCTTCTTCTTCCCAGTTCTTTTCGTCATGACGCCCATGATAGTTGCCGCCGGGATTCTTACCCGAAACGTTGTTATTAACAGACTCCAAACACGTTCCATTTGGTGTCATTGCTTGATATGGATTTCTCTTGACTCTTATTTTTAACTGTTTAAAGATTGCGTGATATTCAAGAGCCACGAAGATTTGTTCCATTACTTTCTTGATTTTTTCTGCATCGGCACTTGATACTGACCCTTTGCGAAATGTATTATGAAGAAGAGCCAAGAGTGCGTCTACTATCAAACCTATCAGAGATTTGCCTGTTAGACGTCCGCCAAGTATGTATGCTTCAGCTAGTCCTTTTTTAATTTGTTGATTCTCTTTTTTCGATAATTCCGAATTTTCAAAGAACAGTGTATCATAACTTAAAAAATGATACTGATATTTTCTTACTTCGCTACAGATATCAGCATCGAACTCAGATAAATTTCCCAAATTCGAAAATAGAATCTCTGTGGCAGAAATAGGATGACATAAACTTTCAAAAATTGTCAAGTCTTCGTTACTTATTCTCTCTATCACTTTCTGCCTTCTCTTTCAAGTAAAGATTGTTATATATATAAGTAACATAAAATTTACTAACGCCGAGAATATCGGCAAGTTCGTCTTCTGTTATTCGTTTGGTCTCCAGAAGATTGAACAGTTGTTTATTGTATAAAATTGTTCCCTTGAACCAAGTGCATTTTTCAGAGGTTAAATGTTCAGTTCTCATAAGCAAGAGATACATCTTCTGACAATACGGACACTTAACTACATTACAACCTTTGTGGTCTTCGAAATATTTTAAAGCTTTCTTTTTAAGTTTGTTCCACTCTTCTACCCACGACGCTTCTTGTCTGTCTTTTGTAGTTAGCCCGAGTTTTTCTTTCAATTCTAGAATCTGAGTTTCTGTCTCTCGAAGTTGCTCAATCATCTGAATGGGAAGGGCTGGATTTGCTTTCTCATATTCTTTCTTTAACTGAGCTTTTATTCTTTCAATTAATAATTGAGTGTCGATTAACTGTTTTAATGTATCTTTATCTGCTTCATTCTCAAATGAAGACTGTGATAGATATCTATTTATTAAGTCTACTGCGAATTTCTTTTCTATATCATCGATGCAGAAAGTGAGACTGTTTATAATATCTTCTTCAGCTATCTTTTTTTCTGCAACTATGGTTAACTCTTCATCACTCAGACCTTTATACTGAGTCATGTTTCTAATTTGATTTTTATATTTCTCTATGTCTCTCATGTCCCCTACTTTCTTTTCTGTTTACGATGGAGTGTGTATTGTCTCCATAAATGTCGGTTGCTTAAAATAGGTGTCTATAAATTGACCATGAATCAAAGACTGATTGAGTAGACACAACTCATCTACTCTTCCCTTAAAACTCGTGCCGATGCTCAGTGGATATGCATTTGTTGTTGGATGCCCTAGTGCGGTCTGAGCATTGTCTAAGATTGCGTTTACAAAAATTCTCAGTTGCGTTCCACCGTGAAATTCACATGCTATAAAATAATATTTTAACAAATTTAAGATTGAATTTGAATAAAGCCAACCCATTTCGTTACTCCCGAAATATATATGACCGCTTGCATCGAGACCGACTTTATAATTTGATACGTCCCAGATACCTATCGACCCGCCTTTCCAAACTATGATTCCGTTGTATTGCTCCGGTCTAATATACATAAGAATTGAGAATGAACTCGTTAAATCTAAATGCGAATCGTCTGGAATTGTAATTCCGACATCGCCATTGAACTGAACAGCGTTACCAAATAATCCAGATACTGTCGAGATTGTTCCATCTGCCTTTCCATGATGACCATAACCAGATGAGTCTTTAACTTCTCCCGTTACACCGGTGTATCCGCTTTCATTGAATCTCCAACGACCTATTTGATTATTTAAATTACTTTGTAAATGTGTTGGTGTTCCCGGTCTCAATATAATATTATGTTTTGCTTGTAAACTTTGTCCAGCAAAACCGTAATTCCACGAAAACTCACAATCTTTATCTATTAATTCGCCTATATAATATTTAAATTGCTTCTCTGTGTTTACAAGATTCAACAGATGAAATTTAAATTGCGTGTCTTTATTGACTAATTCCCCGATGCGATACGCAAGAGTCAAATCTTTAAAGATTGAAGCAAATTTATAAACAAATTGAACATCTTTGTTTACTATCTCGCCGATTGTATAATTAAAATTGCTATCAGCATGAATTGGTTGCATGATTATATAATTGAATTCTTTCTCATTCCCAATTATATAACCGATGTTGTATTTGAATACTTTATCGTTATGTATTGCCATATACACGTTGTTCTTGAACTGACAATCGTTGTTGATTATATATCCCAGATTGTATTTGAATTGACTGTCTCGATTTACGAACCCGTAAACCTGTGAATTGAATTGACAGTCATTATGACAAAGAACACCTATTAAATAATTAAACGCACAATCCTTGTGAATAGCAGAAAGAACTCTGTATTTAAATTGCCCGTCTTGATAGACAGGGCTACCGATTCTATAAGCAAAGACGCAATTCTTTCCGACTGCGTTAAAAAGTTTATAAATAAATTGCGTATCTTTATTGACTACAGCTTCATAAATTCTATACTTGAACTCTTTGTCTTTATTAACGAGATTGTAAACGTTAAATTTAAACTGACAGTCTCGATTTATAGTTGTATAAGAACTGCCATAATTATTTCCGTCGAATGGATTTGCTTGATATGCATAATCTAACGACGTTAAATCTATAGACTTTGCCGGGGTGTTGAGAAATGGTTGTCCTCCAAAACCCCAATCCATTCCTTTTAATTCATTATATGTAGGTAGAGCCACTTATAATCACCTCAGATTATGCCTGAGATATGGTTAAATCATCAACAAACACACTATAAGTAGTCCCACCATATACCCACGCTTCTATCTCAACCACACCTTGCTGTGTGGGTGTAAATGTTATTGTCAATTCTTGCCATGTATTTGCGGCGGCGGATAATGTTGAAACTGCATCTGAAGTTAGACCGGGCAACTGACCTTTTGGACATATCAGTTTCGCCGTTATACCTGTGTCGTCTCTTCGAAACCACGCTTTTACAGTAACTAATGAACTTGCATTACAGGCAATTCTAGCTATACATAATTTGACTGGATGAGTTGAATCTCTGTAATTATTTGTAAACGGGTCTGCAATCGGGGATAATTGCCATGCTATTCCAGACGCAGTGTGTCTTGTCGTCTGTTGCGATTGAATTAATGCATCTGCCATAAATATTTTATGTATATTTGCGTCCTTGTTATGATTTGTAGAAAATAATTTAAAATTGGCCCAAGGATAATTACCCGTGTAAGATTCGAGTGCTTCTCCCGTCATATCGCAGTTGAGCAATTGTAGACCATCTGTAAGATAATACACGCTTCCTGTTGCATTTAATTTTACATTGGCATTTCTTACTAAAATTGCATAGCATCCTTGGTCGCAATATATACCCCAGTTATTGCTATTTATATTATCAGCAGTAATTGTTACAGAGATTGAAGCTCGAAACATAATACCATAGTTTGTATTATTATTTATATTTTTGCATGTGAATGTTTGATTACATGCACCGCCCAAAAATAACCCATATGTTGTATTGTAATTTGCGTAATCTATTGTTGCAATTAGTCCGTAACAAGCTTCTTGTTGACCAAGTGCCGCAGTAATATTATTACAGGCATTGGTAACTGTTATTATCATATTATACGCACCGGTTAAATACAGACCGTAGTTACCATTATTATTTACATTTGTTGCTGTAACAGTTGTATTCATACCGCTTCCTGCAACTCCGGCACTACAATATCGTAGTAAAAATCCTCTACTTAAATTATTACAAACATTTTTAATTATCCATGTATATCCGTATAATGAAGAATTACAATCTATTCCAGCACCTGTGCAATGACTAACTTCCCAAGCTGTTATTTTTACATAATTTGATGGGTCGCCACCGTTATCACCTCTGAAACCGTTGTTTACTTTTACGAAAGAGATATTTTCTATTTCAATATAATCACTTTTTTGAACTATTGGTCCCAACTGAATTCCATATCCCCATCCATTTTGACCGTCAAAAAATGTTTCTCCATCTTGAATAGTAGTTGAAGTATTATATCCGGCTTTCCAAAGAATGTGATTTGCGACTGACCCTTGGTCATACGGATTGAAATGGTCTGTAGTTGAAGTTGTTACCATGTCTAATTTTATTGTTTCTCTTTTATACGTGGTAACTGTTTCTGTTACTCCATAATAACCTCTACCTCCAGTTGCCACTGTGGCTACTGCATCGTCTACTAATACTGTTGTTCCGTCTATGCTTTGAATTGCAAACCAACCTTCGTCTCCTGTGTTTTTTCCTATTAAACTTGTCAGTGATAAACTGTCAGCAGAAGATGAAGCTTTGCAAGCGGTGATATTATCGAATTCTATAGAAGAAGATGCATATCCAGATGCATTACAATATATTGCAACCGATTGAATTGAACTTCCAAGTGCCGAACCTTTATCTACAGTAAATGCCATCCACTGTGTCGTAGAAATAATAGGAATTGCTGGAACATTTATAGTGTCTACTACTGTTGCACCTAAAGTATCTGAACATAATGCAATGTATATTTGTCCTGCGGAGATTGTTGTCCCCGTTAATATTTTTACCCAGAAGGTTACTTGTTGATATCCTGAGAAATCTATAGCAGAACCAAGACCTTTATACGCTAATTTCTGGGCACCAGTTACACTAGCATTAGTTGCTATTTTTAAATCAGCAGTTCCCTGTTTTCTATCTGCCGTTGGATATGTTAATGTGCAATTAGCTCCGGCAGTAAAACCAGAATTGCAATATTCTACACTAAGAGTTAACGCAGATGCCAACGTGATAGTCTTCGAACGTTCTGTCCATAATGCGGTGATACCTAATGATGTCGAGTCGGGAGATTTTGCAATTCTCACGGTATCTCCCGGAACAAGAATAGTATTAAAACCATTCATCGTCCGTTTCGCAAGAGCCCACGATGACCCGTTATTGCCATCGGAGCCGTTTACATAATCCATATAATACGTGCTAGGCATCTTTTATTCCTTATAATATACTGTTGCTATATATTTGACGCATAAAATAAACTAATTAAAGTGTGTCGCCTTCGATTCTGATTGTAAAACTCATGTTGCTCTGAGCAATTGCACCAGCACGAATGACTCTTTTGATAAATACAAAAAGTAATTGACCTGCTGTTAAATCGTCGTTGTGGGCACCTTGAGCAGGAGTTACACCCGCACCTTTGGAAGTTGCTGTTGACCAATCAGAAATTCCTGAACCTGTTCCTACTTCATTTGTTGTATTTACTGATGGAGCTGTTGATTCATTTGCTAATGTTTGACCGTAACCGTCTGTTAAATTTGCTGTTCGTGGAACTTCTACAGCGAAATAAATTGTCTGGTCAGCGTTCGGGTCGGTTTCTGCTTGTATCCAAAGAACTACATTCAGTAAATCAGAACCAGATGTGTTTTTAATGCAGAATGCTCTGTATTCTGTATCACCCGAACTTGCTTCTCCTGAAGTAACATCGTCAAATAAATTATCTACTGCGGCAGACGTAATCTCTGAAGAACTTCTATAATTTCCTAGAGATGCGTTTGGGTCTGCTTGCACACCACCGTCGGAACTTGCACCAGTTAAATAATATTTAAGGTCGTTCGCTGTAACAGCCATTTTGTATTTCCTCCTTTTACACTAAATGAAATATCAAGTAAATATTGTTTCCGCCCGGGGCGGTTGAACCTATTTGGTCTATATCGATTGAAAAAATATCTCCTGTAGCTACTGTCTGAACATCTGGAGTTGCATTTGAACCAGATGTATTACCATTTACAACTTTCGGTCTGTTTGCTTGCGTAGTAAAAATTGTAGTTCCATTCTTATGAATATCAATAATTAAATCTGCCCCTGTTGGAGCGACATCAACCTTGATAGAAATATAACTTAATGTTTTGCCGTTTAGATTTGCACCTGCTAAAAATGATGCTATTTTACTTGTAACAAATGCATCTCCATATAAAGTGATTGCTAAATCTTGGGCACCTGCTACAGTGTTTGTCCACAGAAATTTTCCTGCGGTCGCATCATATGAAGGAACTTGACCGTCTTCTGGAAATGCAGTCGATTGTAAATCCACTGGATTAACAGTGTCATTTGTGATTTGCGTTCCTTTAATTCGTGTTGCTCTCTCTGCCATTTATTTACCCTCGCCGACTTTCATTTCTAATATGTGATTTTTTCCACATAATTTACACTGAATGATATATTTAGTCGTGCTATTAACAACGCTATCAGAAACTTTTTCAAGAAGCGGCATCATATAGAATTCGTTGTCGTCCATGTTACCGCATAATAAACATTTGAAAGTAAATTGCATAATCATGTTACTTTTTCTCTTCTATTGTTTCGACCCGTGCTACTGGTGTTGCTAATAAATCTCTAAGAGCAGTAATGGCACCATCTAGTTGTTTTATTTGAGTTTGCATACCATCTATTTGATTTGCCAGTTTTTGCAGAATTTCCATACCTTTTGCTCTTTCTTTTATTGACCATTCTAGTTTTTCTTTTATTATAGTTCTAGAAATATTTTCTCCGTCTTCTCTTACTTTGGTCATTTTTTTCAATGTTTGCTCCTTTTTTAAGAGGTCTATTTCTGATATATTTTCTAAATTTTTGCCTTTGAGTCTCATTTTAGTTTGGGAGGGGAGATTGCTCTCCCCTCATCTATCCTCATGTTTTATTTAACGTAAGTAAAAAGTAAAAAGTCTCCAACTTCAGGTGCGAGTCCTACAGCGAATGTAACGGTGTTTCCCAATAATGTGTAATCTCCACCTACTCCGGGATTTTGCTGTAAACCGTTAAGAGAAACCTGTAATGTTCCATCTTTGGGAGTATTTGATATCGTAAAAACACGATTATCTCCGTCTATTGCACCAGTTGCTGGAACTTGATTTGCTATAAAATCACCGGGAGTAACAAATCCGGTTGCTCCTTCTGGGTCTGCCCATGTCATCGTGCTTCCAGAACTAACATATTTCAAACAACGTCCATCAACTGGGCCGTTGTTGATTTTCAATGTAGATTCAACGATAGCGTTTGCCCATTCAGTTGCAGGTAATCCCATTACATCGCCTGATGTAAGATTAAATATATTAACATCTCCATCGTCGTCAGCGTTTCTAGCTCTAAGATTTCCAGCGTTTGCTAGTCGAATCATTGCTGCGGTAACTTTATTCGCTCCGATGGTTGTAGCACCAAGATTATCCATTGTAATATCGCCAGATACAGCAACATATGTAGGAACTCCAGTTCCTGATGCACCTACTATGATGTTACCATCTCCACCAACAGCTAACTTAGAAAGTGCTATAGCTGCGTCTGTGGCAATCTGAGCGTTTGTAATAGATAAATCCTTAATCTGCAAGGCATCTATTCTCGTATATCTGTTTGCCATATATGTCTCCTATGACTATCTATTTTTAATTCTCGCTCAGTTTTACTTTACGTAATTACAAAGAATAATATCCCCAACTTCGGGAGCAACAACGAATGTAATCGTCAATGTATCTAATGTATAGTCTAGTCCACCACCCGGTTTCTGAAGTAAACCGTTAAGATATACCTGTAATGTTCCGGATTGCGGTGCCTGTGCTAAATCAAAATCGGGATTCTCACCATCAATATCTCCGTCCGGAGGTTCATTAGCTATAATGTCTTCAAATTGAACGTATCCAGAAGCGATATCCGCCCATTCCATGTGGTCGGTAACATATTTCAAATAATAACCGTCTGTAGGTCCGCCGGTTATAGCTAACATTGCTTCTGTAATTGCGTCTGCCCATGGTGTTGCATTTAACTCGACCAAATCTGATGCATTAATCTTTAATATATTGACGTCCGCATTACCTGCGGCGTTTCTCGCTCTTAAATTTACATTATTAGCGAGACGAATCATTGTATCGAGAACTTTATCGGCGCCGATTGCTACAGCACCAGCCGCAGTTATTGTCGTGTCTCCAGACATCGCTACATACGTAGGAATACCAGTCGAGTCAGCACCAACGATAATGTTTCCAGCAGAACCCGCAGCTAACTTGGAAATAGCTATAGCCGCAGAAGCGGATACCTGAGCATCAGCGATTGACACATCTTTAATTTGTAGAGCATCAATTCTTGTAGGTCTGTTCGCCATTTGTGTCTCCTATGAAACTCTTATTCCTTTTTTCAAATTCAGAGTCATATTCATTCTCAACTCTTTTAGAGTTTGAATGCAATTTCATATTCATTAATCTTTTCCAGTTTTATCTGTGTTCTTGAAACCACTCCCACTGCATATCTTGCAGGGAGAGTAACCTTGCCGTAGCATTGCTTTGCATTCACACTTCGCTAGCAATCCTTCTTTTAAAAACTTCATAAATAAATCGTTGAGATGTAAATATGTAACGTTCATTATTTCTTTCTTCATATATTTATAATCAGCAGAAGTCTTTCCTAACTTGAATTCTGCAAGACAAAGAATCTTTTTCATGACATCTAAAGTAGACAAGAATATTTCTCTGGCGATTTGCATAGAAAGTCCTTATGATTTTCTTAAATAATATGCTTCTACACTATCATCGACCGAAACTGCTTCAATCTGAAATTCGTTATCAGATATTTCAATCACCTGAGATTTTCTTTCTTTAAGCCCATTAACAAAGACCAATATGTGTTCGGTTTTATATTTTAGTGATGTTCTAAAATTAGTTGCTGATAATCTCGTCGGTTCTTCATGAACTAAAAATTCATCGAGAAACTGTTCTATATCAACGCATCCTTCTAGAGTAACAGTTATCGGTTGTTCTTCTTCAACACTGATATTCAATGCTAACTCTTCTGATATAGTTACTGTGATATCTTCAGTAGACGTAGGCATTAGGAAGTTCTCCTCGTGATATCGGCTACAACTTCCAAACCATCAAGCATAAACGTCTGAATTGTGTTATCGACCTTTTTCATCTGAATATCATAAAAATAATTTCCACGAAGAAGAGCAGTCTCTGTAGATGATAGAACAATCGTTGTTTTACCGTGAGTCGGGTCGATATGAGTGATAATATCTTTTTTCAAAATTGCTTGGTCATCTGTGTCATCGACACGCAATTTGATTGTGAAATATAATTTCCAACCAGTAATATCAACGTCCGTTCCATTTGCGTATAGAAAATGTAAATTATACACTTTCGTATCGCCACGGATTATTTTTAGTTTGTTCGTTCCTAAACTCATTTTGAAACTCCTCTTCTTTTAGTTAGAGTCTGATTTATCAGTTATTACAAAATTATTTCAGATAATTAATAATTGCTTTCGAAATTCTATATGCACCGGCTTGAGACTTTGCTGTATAATACAGTCTGAATCCATCGTCTTCTTTTACTATACATGGGCAATAAAGTCTTTTGGCTGTTTTATAAGACATGGTTTTAAACATGATTGGATTGTTCGTATCTTTCGTCCATGTAATTCCATCATTTGACGTAGCAAGACCAAGACCATCTGCAAAATTTGAATCAGCACCATGACCTGTTCCAACTCCGCCAGAGTATAGTGCATACCACTTACTTCCTATCATCCACGTTTCTATATTACCTATCCATGCGTCCCATGTCGGATAAGTTCCACGAGAAATAACTTCATTCAAACCATTCCATGCAGAAAAATTATATCCATCCGATGATGTAGCAAATAATATTCCTTCATTGCTTCCATCCGTTCCTTGATGAATAGCACACCATCGATATGTATATGGATTTGCGGGGTTATCTGTTGGACTTGCATTATAGAAAATATCATCCATACCATATGTTCCATAACGTAATCCATCTGTCGATACGCCCGTAATAAAATTTCCCGATAATGGGGCATCTGTGGTTGCGATGTGGCAATTGACCGTTGTATCTATTGTCGCATGACGAATTGCTGCGGGAGAATATATGGACACGGTGATATCCCAGTAAAATAAATGAAGAGTAGTGCCAACTAATTCTACTCCAGAATGATATCCATTGTTGACTCCGGTTACTTGTGCTTCGTTATTCCATGTATAACCATTATCTGAATATGCCACGAAATTATTTGTTCCGTTTCCGTATACTGCAACATATTTTCTTAATGATACTCCATCGTGAAACATTGCTGTCGAAGAATATAATACATGACCGTAATATGCTCTTGTTGTCGTCAGTGGAAATAAATATCCATTTTCTGGTATAATTGTAATTGCACCAACTGTTCCGGTGGCAATGGCTGCTTGAAGAGCTTCTAAAGCGTCTTTTACTGTAGTTCCAGTAACAGAAGAATCGTTAGATATATTTCCGCCTTTGGTGCTTCTTGTTAAGGTTCCACCGGCTATTGTAATTATCGAACCCCCCTCGGTATCTGCATCTATATGTAGATTTGCTCCTGCATTTAAAGTGAATTTTGAATTTCCTGCTCTATTACCAAATGCCGAACCAATTACTGTTCCGCTTAAAAGTGCTTCAAACGGTTCGTTAATATCGGCGTTATTGATATTAAATTCTTTTCCAGATATGGTGAATGTTGAATAATATCCACCACCCATCAAATATGAATATACGTTTGTCAAAGTTGCATTCGCATACCACATTCCTCCCCACACCTGTAAATATTCGTCGTCTGTTGGAACTGTTGGATTCATTACCCAATCAGCTCCTGTAACATTACAATCAACGCAATTGATTGCGATGTGCGATGCTAAACAAGTTAGACCACCGCTTATTCTAAGACCGACAAATGTAATTTGTTCAGGAGTAGGAGATGAAGGATTAGTTACTGTTATGGCACCGGAGATTCTTGCACCTTGAACTCCACAACTTCTGAATGTAAGATATATTTTATTTATTGCTATCGCATCCGAATAATACGCCCCCGGGGCGATGTCGATTAAAAATTTATTCGTCGCTGAAGGAGCAACTACTGCATCTATAGCATCTTGTATTTTCTTAAATGGTTTTGTTATACTTCCGTTGGCTATATAACTATCTCCTCGATTTCCATCGACGTATAAAACATTTTTAACTGGTGTATTAAGATATAAATCGGTGTCTTTTGTATGTCGTTTCGTTACTGCGTCATCGATGTCAATAACTGCTGAAGATGGTTTTCCAGAAATAGCAGACCAATTTAAATCTAAAATGTCTCCTTGGTCTATCCATGCAGTTCCAGACCAAACATAAAGATGACCCGTATCGTCCGTGATACGTGCATCATTCTGATTGTTTCCAACAAGCGGCAAAGCGGCGGCAGTTGCGACGCTTTCTTTAAAAGCTATAACAGCATTTGAGGGAACAAGATTGAATTGTCCTGTTCTTGGATTGATTTTTTGTCTATAAAGTCCCATTATGGTATCTCCCTTGTTTAGTTAAGATTATACTTGTGGGTCTATCAAGGCATCGGGTGTAACATACGTAAAAGTGGCTCGAAGACCAAAAACTGTTGCAAAAACGCCTGTGCCTATGTAATATAACGCATTTTCACCCGCTTTATCTAATCTCATGATTAAGATTGAACCTTTGCGATTTACAAAACCAACATAATCATAAGTTACATCCGTTTCGTCAGACTTAACGAAAAAGAAATTTTGCATTCCGAAATTTAAACTTTTGTCAATTATCATTTGTCATTTCTCCTTGTTTAGTTAGAAAGTTTGTCGCAAATCTCTCTTGAATGTTACGACACCTTCAGAAGCAGTTTTGATTGTGTTATCTGAAAATTTAATATCGATTGAATATAAATAATTACCTCGAAGACTTGCAGTATCAGCTTTTGTAAGTGTGATTGCAACTTCTCCTGCTGAAGCATTGGGGAAAGTGCTAGAAGTGTATGTTTTCTTTAAAACTGCGTTAGCGTCAGTATCGGTGGGAAGATTTTTAATTGTAAGATAAACTGTTGCACCAGTTATAACTAAACTACACCCGTCGTCATCTATAAAATAAGCATTTATAATCTGGTCGTTGTTTGAGGTTAAAACTAAATCTCTGTTTAAATCTACAGCAGTTACTGATTTATCTGTTACTGTCAAATATAGTTCCATCTATTTTCTCCTCTAAATTAATAATTTGTAACCGAAAGTGTATCATATGCGATACTAAGTTTAATCGACTGTCTACCGATTTTCGGCTTTTGGAGCTTAGAGAGGGAATCGAACCCCCAACCTATGGTTTACAAAACCATTGCTCTGCCTGTTGAGCTATCCAAGCTGGTAGCAGAGTTTTGTTGTGAAGCACAGGTTCCTCTGCTATGAACTCGAACTTTTTCTACACGTGGTAGATAAGCTAAGTCGACATTACCTCAGGATACGGGCCCTATGCCTTTTGGATAGTCGACCATCGTGATACACGAAGCACTGCTTGATAACCAGATTTAAAATAAAAAGCCAGAGACAGTAAGTCCTTCTCGTTTCAGGACTAACATTATCTCTAGCTATAATTTTATATCGGTGTATCTTTTCGGCTCGTTAGCTAGACAAGCTTAGTCTATGCGACACACCTTATCTTTGACTACTCAGCTAGGCCCAGTTGCAACTAGATAGACACGCTTCGCCTTTCGTGGTTATACATAACTCGTTTCGAGCCAATCTTGCAAGCGAGCGTTCGCTAGAAAGCGGATGCCATTGGAGTCGAAGCGAGAGCAAGTATCGTTGGGCAACCCCCGCTATGGCAGTGATTACCCGAAACTGTCATGATATTGACAGTTATAAATTTAAGGTCAAAGTATCAGAACTTATTTATGTGTAACTCTTTAGCTGCGTTTGCTTCATTCAGAAGCACGTAAGCTATTATTAGTTTAACCGTCCTAAGCGGACTTGCCTTTTCTGTTTTGACCTATTCAAAGAACAATGTAAGTCTTTGCTCCTACACTACTAAGTATAGATAAATATTCTAAAAGTCAATAGTAAAGTAAAAAAAATTTCCTTAATAATACCAATGAGTTATATCAAATCTTAAAAATATTTTTCATATATTTACGTCAGATTTGTATATTTGTTTATTTTTCTAAAATTTAGTCATATAACTCATTTAATTCTCGTTTTTAAAACTCGCCATATAGTTGTAAGGAAAAAGAAAAGGTCTCACACTCTAAAAGAACTTAATATACTTACTGTTTTTATTTATTAATTGAGAAGCATTAATAAATAAAGGAAGTAATCTTCGCTGAAACTCACGAAAATTACTTCTGCTATTTTCTCTTATTTTCTTCAGTTCTTTACCATTATTATATCGCAAATATTTGAAACATAAATTGGTTACAACTAACTTAGCACTATAGCTAATTTTAACATGAGGGACTAGGGAGCGAAGCATCGCCTCCCGCTGAGAATAACTCACGATTAGTCATAATCTACAGTTTCTGACGCACTTCTGAAATAGTTTCTGAAAAGTTTCTGACGTGTTGTAACTATAGCAATTGCAAGGGGAGATTGTGGTCAGAAGTTCCTGAAAATCTTCTGAAACGGTTCTGAAAAACTTCTGAAAATCTAAAACTAAGTGATTAATATGATGAGTTTCTGAAATACTTCTGAAAAAGTGCTGTCAGAAGTCTGTCAGATTCTAACTCCTTTGTTTTCTAAGTAAGATTTACGTCAGAAGTATATACTTGAAGCACAATGCTCTTACTTATATATAGTATGCTAAAATCAACGTTGGGAAGATGAAAGAAAATGGTTGAAATACTAATTCAATACTTAATAGTAATTAGATAGTATTACCGTTATTGCTATAAAACACCCCGTCAGCACCTCGATTGAGCGTGGCGTCCGTTACCGGAGTAAATCACATCAATAGTTATCGTAACTCCTTAAAATAACGAATGATATAAAAATAATTCTGTCATATATTAATTATGACCGGAGACATAATGAGAGTTATTGGTAGGTTTTTATTTTAATATATTGTGGCTAAAGGAGATATATTTTTTTCGGTTCACTGACAAATGGGAACAGTCGCCCCTCGCTTTTTTCTCCGTTCTAATCCGCTAAATTGAACGTGTCCTGATGTATCTTTATGAATTGCAATAACTTACGAATTTCCGCTTGTC
>Ga0315295_10001558_pt1 | contig 19684 bp, 11 predicted proteins | sample YL17G14_0_MG_FD_204453 | JGI IMG/M metagenome (GOLD analysis project Ga0315295, IMG submission 204453) | Sediment microbial communities from Yellowstone Lake, YNP, Wyoming, USA - YL17G14_0 | ecosystem: Environmental > Aquatic > Freshwater > Lake > Sediment | place: USA: Wyoming | collected...
CCGCCACATAGGCGAAGCCCACGATAGCGGCGCTCGGATGACGGGGGTATAATGCCGCCGTCCGATGGGTATGGTTTTTTCGAGCGGGAGGCAAGTCATGAAACGGGCCAAGCAGGCGCTAAGTCGCCGGGAATTCCTCAAGAGTGCTGCCGCCGTCGCCGGGGGCATGGCGGCCGCGCCCTACATGATCACCTCGACCGCACTGGGGGCGGAGGGCCGCCCGCCGGCCAGCGACCGCATTGCCGTGGGCCACATCGGCGTGGGCGGCCGTGGGTCGGCGCTCCTCACCAACTTCATCGAGTTGACCGACTCGCAGATTGTGGCCGTGTGCGACGTCAAGCGGCCGGTACGCGAGAACGCGCAGCGGGCCGTCGACAATCACTACCGCAACCAGGGGTGTGCCGCGTACAACGATTTCCGGGAACTCACCGGACGCACCGACATCGACGTGGCGGTGGTGGCCTCGACCGATCACTGGCATGTGCTGCACGCCCTGACGGCGGTGCGGGCCGGCAAGGACGTGTACTGCGAGAAGCCGCTGGGCCTGAGCGTGGGGCAGGGCAAGGCCCTGCGCGACGCCGTCGAGCGGTACGGCCGCATCTTCCAGTTCGGCACGCAGGAACGTTCGAGTTGGAGCACGCGCCAGGCCTGCGAGGCGGTCCTGAACGGCTGGGTCGGCAAGATTCACACCATCAAGGTGGGGTCGCGGTACAGCGTGGCGTCGGGGAACTACCCGGCGATGCCCGTCCCCGACTGGCTGGACTACGACCTGTGGCTCGGCCCGGCCCCGTGGGCGCCGTACACCGAGAACCGGGTCTCGAACAGCCACTGGTTCCACATCAGCGACTACGCGCTGGGCTTTATCGCGGGCTGCGGCATCCACACGATCGACATGGCCACGTGGGGGAACGGCACCGACCTGACCGGCCCGGTGGAGGTTGAGGGCACCGGCGACTTCCCGCGCGACGGCCTGTGCAACTGCGCGACGGGCTGGAACGTCAACCTCAAGTTCGCCAACGGGGTCACGATGAACTTCACCGACGGCGAGAAGAACCCGCTGGGGGTCCTCTTCGAAGGGTCGGAGGGCTGGGTGTTCGTGAAAGAGCGGCACCTGGGCGGCACGTTCGACGCCAACCCGAAGTCGCTCCTCAGGCGGACGCTGGCCCCCGACGAGATCCACCTGCCCGTCAGCAACCATCACCAGCAGAACTTCATGGAGTGCGTGCGGACCCGCCGGCAGACGGTCGCCCCGATCGAGGTGGCCGTCCGGTCCGACACCCTCTGCCAGTTGAGCGACGCCGCGATGCGCCTGGGCCGCAGACTGAAGTGGGACCCGGTGAAAGAGGAGTTCCCGGGCGACGCCGAAGCCAACCGCATGCTCGACCGTGCGATGCGCAGCCCCTGGCGCCTGTAAGTCGGTCCCGCCTGCCGGTGCGGCCTAAGACTCAGCGGTGGCATGGCCGCGAGCCTTCGCGTGGCCATGTTCGTGCGCGCTCCCTGACTCATGGCCACGCAAGCGCCGCGTGGCCATGCCGCCCGGCAAGAGGCGGCCCGCTGGGACTGGCGCCGCAGGCCCGGCAGCATCCGGGGATGCATCACTGGGCGGCATCCAGGGGCGGCATCCGGGGATTGACAGCGATACCATCCCAACGGTACAATCCCGCTGTCGTCGTCGGCCGGCCGGTGCGTACTGCCATCGACCGACTTAGATACGCCCGTAGCTCAATTGGATAGAGCTTTGGTCTACGGAACCAAAGGTTGCAGGTTCGAATCCTGCCGGGCGTACCACCTTTTTGCCCCTCGCGGACCGCACGGAACCACGGTTTTCCTGAGAGTGGCACGGCGGCTCAGGAGAGCCGCCCAAGAGGTGGAAGTGGCGCTGTCGAACTGAAGGCGGAAACCGATGGAGGCGATTCGCCATGGGACGAGGACGCCTGTCCCTGCGGCACCTGTGGGCCTTCATGGCAATCTTCGCGCTCGGCGCGGCCGCTTCGCAAGCCGACGTTCTGATTACCCAAGGGGGGACCAGATATGAAGGGAAGGTGCAGGAGGAGAAAGACGAGTACATCCTGAATCTCCCGAACGGCGGGCGGATGAAGTTCCCGAAGGCCATGGTGCAGAGTGTCACCCGGAGCGAGGACGCCCCGTCGCCGGCCGGCACGAAGGAATCTGCCGCTCCCGAGAAGCCCAGGCCGCCGAGTGCGTCGCCCCCCGCGAAGCCCGGACCGTGGTCCGAGGCCGAGGAACGGAAGGTCGAGGACGCGCTCAATCGCTTCTTCGCCGCCAAGGACGAGGCGGCGCGGCGGGCGATCTACGGCGAACTCGAGAACACCAAACTCGACCGCCGGTTTGAAGACCTCGACCGCATGCGCGAGGTCGCCCTGAAGAAGGGCCTCCTCCGCCACGTCGAGGTGCCCTGGCGCAAGGGCGCCCCGCGGGCCTGGTACAACATCGCCATCCCGAACGACTACACGCCCGAGAAGGCGTGGCCGCTGGTCCTGGCACTGCACGGCATGCCGGCGGACGGCGACAACCTTGTCTCGTGGTACTCGGCGTACTTCCCGCCGCTCGGGTACATCGTGCTGTTCCCCACGACCATCCACCCTTCGTCGTTCTGGCCCTCGCCGGACGAGAAGATGGAACTCCTGCGGCTGGTGCGCCACGTCTCGACGTTGTACCGGCTCGACTATCGGCGGCTCTACTGCACCGGCGCGTCGGGGGGCGGCATCGGCACCTGGCACTGGCTCGCGACGCTGCCGGAACTCTTCGCGGGCGGCATCTCGTTTTCGGCCGCCGGCACGATCTTCGACAAGCGCCTGGAGAAACTCAAAGGCGTGCCCTTCTACGTCCACCACGGCTCGGCCGACGCGATCCCGGTGGATTCCGTGAGGGCGTCGGTGGACCTTGCCCGGCGCTACGGCGCCACCATCGAGTTCTACGTCTCGGAGGGCACCGGCCACACGCCGCCCGAGAAAGACTGGCAGCGGAGTTTCGACTGGCTCGTGAAACTGGCGGCGAACAAGGCCTCGCCACGGTACCTGCTCGAATCGCCCGAGGGGGCCCTGCTGGTCGGCTACCCGCGCGACCTGCCGTTTGCCGTTGCCCCCGAGGCCGACGCGATCGCGAAGATCTACGCCGACTACAAGGCGAAGGCGCCCGCCTGGCAGTTCCCGGCCCAGGTTGCGGGTGACGACCTCGTGGCGGGCCTCCTGGCCATCGCCATGATCCTCGACCCCGGCGGCAAGCCCGAGCCTGTGCGAGACGGCATCAAGCGGATCGCCGAGGCGGTCCGGAAGAAGCAGAAGCCTGATGGCCTCCCCGCCGACACGCTCTACGTGCTCAATGAGGTCTTCTTCCAGACCGAGGGTTTCTCGCGCGATGGGGCGGACCCGACCGGCGATTCCCCGGAAGGTTTCGCCGTGGACCGCCTCCTCAAACTCCACCGGGGAAACGTCTTCGCCCTCACCGGTCTCTATGTTGCCGTGGCCGGCGAGTTGGGGCTGCCCGTCTTCGCGGTCACCTCTCCCTACCATGCCTTCGCGCGGTTCGACGACGGCAAGGAGGCGGTCAACGTCGAGATGACCGAGGCGGGCGGGCACTTCGGCGATGCGGTCTACACGGTCGGCTACGGACTGCGGAACCTCTCATCTGCCAGGACGGTTAAAGCCAAGGGCACGCCCATGCTCCTGGCGGCCCAACTGGCCGCGCTGGGGAACATGGCTCGGAGGGCTGGGCAGCCGGACAAGGCGGCCGCGGCCGCCAGACTCGCCCTGACCCTCGACCCCGACTGCTTCAGGGCCCTCCTGCTCGAGGCCCACGCCGCCAAGGAGGCGAAGCAGTCCGGCGACGCCCTGAAAAGCCTCGACCGTCTCGTGCGGGCGTGGCCCGATTATGCCGAGCCCCGGCTCCTCCAGGGAGAGATCCTTGCCGAGTCCGGGTCCGGCAGCCAGGCGGTGGAGGCATATTCCAGGGGCGTCAGTGCGAGGCTCAAGCCCTACGGCGCCACGGCGGCGGTCGATGCCGAACTCTACTACCGCATCGCCGCCATCTGGGCCCCCATGGCTCGCGAGGCCCTCAAGGTCCAGAAACTCTCGGCCGTCACCTACATGAACAAGTTCAACGAGGCGATCGTGGCCGCCCTCAGGAACAACCCTTCCCATCCTGGGGCCCGGAGACTCCTGGAGGAAATGGGAGGCAGGATCCACTAGCACATGACTGCTCCAAGCCCATCATTACCCCGCCACACACGCGGCTTCGGGAATCGCCATCTCCTCCCACTCCCACGAACCCGGAGAATCAGTATCGAATCCTGCCGGGCGTACCACTGTCAGGTGGCGACAGGCCTTGGCAAGCGATAGTGTTTTCAAGGGTTTGCGTGCCTTCCGCGTCGTCCTCTTCCGATTTTCCGTCTTGGCCGATGACGGTCGGTCTTGGCGTCCCGGGCGCCGTGCGCGCTGCGCCTGCGCTGCGCGATTCGAGCGACGTGTTTGCTCTGGTAGCGGGGGCAGGATTTGGCTGCAGGAAAATGCGTGGAAACGAATTGCAGTCCTGCCCGCCGAGTTGTAAGGTGAAAGGGGGCACGTACCAGCGTTCGATCGGCGCGGGGCCGCGCGGAGCGATCGCGGATAGGGGCGGATAGCATCGGGTCACGGTTGGCGCCCCCACGGCCGATACGCGGCTTCTTTGCGAGGTGTGGCATGAATGCAGGACTGTTTGCGGCCGGCCCTCCGTTGGAGATCACCGAAAGTGGCCCAACGACGCTCGTTCGGGATTTCGACCTTTTCATCGAAAGCATCGAACGTCCTGCATCGTACCTGACGGCGACCGGCGCGCTGGACCGCAAGATGTTCGGCGGCCTGGTCGAGCGAATGCGGACGCTGGATGCCTCGGCGCCGCGGACGGACCTGGAGTACAGCCTGATGCTGGGCCTGTTTCAGCGGATGTGCCTGGACGGCCGTCTGTGCGTCCTCGGCAAGGCGCGCGGCAAGGTGAGGATGGCGCCGACGGATCGCCTAGCCGCCTTTCGGGCGCTGACGCCGGCCGGTAAGTTCATGGCCCTCCTGGAGACCCTCTGGCTGGACTGCAATTGGGAGCGGCTTCCGATGGGGAATGGGCTGACGTGCATGGACGTCGAGGAGATGGTCGGCTCGCTACTGCGGCTGGGACCGGGCCGGCCCATCGGCGCGAGGGGCCGGGCCGAGGGGGATTACCTCTGGTTCTTGCCCGGCTTACAGGCGAGCCTGGCGGTCCTGGGGTTCTTCGGCTTCCTCCGGTGCGAGGTGGCTCCACCGTCGGATCGGAATCCCTACTCCAGGCGCCGCCTCGTCCTGTCGCGTGCGACTCTGACCGAGATGGGGGCCGCGTTCCTGAAGGTGCTCAAGAAGGCCCGGCCGTTCGCCCTCTGGAACCTTCCGTGTCGGCGGGGGAATCCTCCTCGGTTCCCCGGCGAAAGCATCGAACGCGGCGACGGCGGCGTGGAGCAGGAGACCACGTTTGCGGAGGCCCTGGCCCCCCTGGTGGCCGCACGGCGCGAAGACTTGATCTTGCCGCGGCCCGTCCGGCCGGCGCGAAAAGGGACGTATGTCTTCCGGGTTGCCCTTGGCGACGTCAGCCGCACCATCGCCCTCTCGCATAAACATTCCCTGGAGGATCTCCACCTGGCGATCCAGAAGGCGTTCCGGTTCGACGACGACCACCTGTACGCCTTCTTCATGGACGGGAAGCGCTACTCTGACGATGCCTACAACGATGATCGCGGCGGCGAACCGCCGTTTGCCGCCGACGCCCGACTGGCGGGCCTGGACCTTTACGTCGGCCAGAACATCCTGTATCTGTTTGATTTCGGAGACTGCTGGGAATTCAGCGTCGTGCTTCAGGAGGTCGCCGAGACGCCCCATCGGGGGCGGCCCCGGGTGGTTCAGAGCACGGGAAAGCCGCCGCGTCAGTACGGCACCTGGTGAAGGGCTGCCATGGGTGCCGGCGCTGATACTCATACCAGGGCTGAACCGTCGGCGACCCGGTACTCGCACTTGCCGTCTGCCTTGCCGCAGATTGGTCTAAGATGCCTGCGTTCACCGTGGCTTTGAGGATGCATTGTGATCCCCTCCCAAGGTACCCAAGGCCGAGTGTTTGAGCACGGCGCGGCCTCGAGCGATTCTGCTTCCGACGCCGCGGTTCCACCAGCACAAGACCATGTGATTCTCTACGGCCGGCGGCTGCCTTCAACCTTCCGGAAGAACTCGCTCATCATGTCAACGGCCCCCTCGGGGGGCCTTCTTAAAGCCACGCCCTCCGGGCGTGAATCATTACCGCCCGGCCTGTCGCGGCAGACGAAACGTGTGCCGTGAAGGCTGCATTTGCCCTTCGCTGGTTTCGGTGTGAACTGGTCCGCCAAACGGATTGCGCCGGCCTTGCGGCAAGAGGGTTTGACGCCGGCAGCGTCCGGCGGTACGCTGGGCAAACGACTTCGGGAGAATCCCTGTGGATCGACGTGAATTCCTCAAGGGTGGCGCCGCGGCGCTGGCCTTCGGGTTGAGCGGCTGCGCCGGGACAGCGATCCGATCTGATGAGCGCGCCGGGCATCCGAACATCATGCTGCCATCGGAGATGAAAGATGTATCCGCAGAGCATCCTGAAATATTCAACCGGACGAAGGCCGAGTTGGAGAACTGGCAGCAGTCAGTGATTCGGAGTTGCCGCGGCGAGGACTACAAGGGCAAGAGGTAAGGGGGGCAGCATCATAGCCCGGTGTGCCACCCTCGGACAGGGATTGCGGGACCAGGGAGAATTTTTTGACGGGATTCATGGGCTGGAAATGGAGAAGCCATGAGAGCAGGAAGAATCAGTCAGTATATCGCAGTCAGTGCGGCGGTCGGTCTCGTGGCCATGGGGCAGGTGAGCGTCTATGCCTGGGAGCCCGATGCCAATGACCTGGACACAGCGATCAACTCGGGTGATTTCGGCGGATATTTCAGCAAGATCACGACATGGCTGAATCAGAAAGCGCCTGCCGAGCCGGATCGGATATCCGAGGAAGCCATGAAGGCGATCCTCAAGGATCCCGTCTTCCGTAACACGCTGAACCAACGACAACTCATGTCGGCACATGGTGTTGACAATATAAAGGTGTTTGCACAAGCGGATCAAGGCAGCAGGACATTTCTGGCGTGGCTTCTGCGCAACACGGAGGCCATGGATCTGTATCTGGAGGGTGTCTTACCTGCCGGAATCGCTGCCAGGGAGCGGAACAGTTACACGCTTCCCGTTGCAGCACTGGATATCTGGAAGAAGATCCTCAATGCCGATCCGGACTCGAAGCAAGGCATCTACCTGAAGCTTGCCATCGCGACTGCCGTTGCCCCTCCCGGCAGCGGCAACAGGGGCGCCGGTCAGCGGGAACCGTTCGCTGATCCTGTGGATCGGTACAAGCACTTCAAGTCGGCGCACAAGAACAAGGAACTGTTCCCCAGTTTCAACGATCTCACCGTTTGGGAATATCAGAAGGTTGTTTCGTCATGCGCATCGGACGGTGATCTGGCCTGGGCGAGAGAAATGATCAACACCTGGCGGCCCGACCTGAGAATCCATGAGCAGGTTGTCAATTCGACAAGCGAAGTGTGGCGCAGAAATTCCCCATTTCCCTATACAGACGGCTTCAAATCCGTGCTGGCAGGCGGCGGGAAATGCGGTCCCAGATCATCGTGGGCCGTAATGATATGTCAGGCGTTCGGCATCCCGGCTATAGGGGTGGGGCAGCCTGCTCATGCTTGTGTTGCCTATAAGGCGCATGATCCTTCTCTGCAACCGCAGCCAGGCAGTGTTTGGAAGGTGGCCTATGGCCGCGGATGGCAGGTGTCAAAGCTCGAAGGGCTGTCGGGCCCCGACTTTCTTGCGGGAGTTGAAGCGCGGTCGCGCGTGGCGGAATTCGCGCAGGTTGAACATCTGCGGTGGCTTGCATCAGCACTTGCGTCCAAAGAACAAGCCGACGCGGTCATGGGAGTAGCCCGCAGAATCCAGCAGTCGGCACTAGCAGCAACAACGGATCATACGGCGTCGGAGAAGGCGGCGGAGGCCGAAAAGGAACTGCAACCAGAAGCGAAAGCGGCGAAGGCGCCGGCGACCACACCGCAAGCGCCTGTCAAGGTGTCGCCTGGCGGAACACGCGTTGAGGCGGCGGCGTTTTCCAACATGTCGGGTGTCTGCGTTTACGATTGTTTCACGGGCGGCAAACAGGTGAATTTTCAGAAGAACATGCCGAGTAGCTGGGTCGACTACACTCTCGATGTGCCCGCGACCGGCACGTATGCACTGCAGATGAGAACCGCGGCCCCGAATTTCGACCAGGTGTTGGACATCGGCTCGGGTACGAACAAGCTTGCGACCGTTAAGGTCCCCAACACGACTGGATTGTGGGGAACGACTGAGGCAGTGGATGTGAAACTTGATAAGGGAATTCAGACGTTGAGAGTGTCGGCCCCTTTTCAAAGAGGAGTTGCGGTGCGGTGGTTGGAACTGAAATCAAAAGGAATGTGAAAGGGCATCAGGGATTCATCCTGAAGGACGATGCCCCTCTAGCAATAGGAATATCTGTAGAGTTCCCGGCAGGGCATATCGGGATCGGACAGCGGGAAGGCCATGACGCGAGTCGGACCCCTCAAGGTCGCGCCGGCTATCCTCATGGTCCTGGCCTGCGGGTACTGTCCAGAGCTTTTCGCACTTTCCCATTTGGGGAACCCCCAGACCGGACCGAAAAACCCTCACTTGCGCCGAGGGCTTAACTGTGTCACTTCCGCTGAAGACGTACATCAACGCACCTCGATCTCGAACAGGTCCAGCAGGTTGACCACGCGGATTCTATCCAGCGTCACGCGAGTGGGAAGTTGGAACGTTGCCACGGCATGCGGGGTCGCCGGATCGTCCGGGATGACCGTCGTGGCGAAGTCATCCCACGTGCCCGGCGCGACCTCCTTCTGCAGGCGGATCGTGCGGCCGGGCATGGACGGGTGCTGGAGGACTGCCTGACGGTGCTGGCCTTCCCTGAACCGCATCGTCGTCGTCCGAGTTCGACGAACATGCTGGAGAACCTGATGAAGCGGCTGAAGGCGCGGACGCGCGTGGTGGGTGTGTTCCCCGGGCGTGGCTCGTGCGACCGGCTGATCGGGGCGATGCTGGTGGAGGTTCACGAGGCCTGGGCGGTGGAGGAGCGGACGTGGTTCAACATGGAGCAGGCGCCGCCGGCGGCGGTCGCCGGGGCGGGTCGAGCGGCGTAGCCTGAATCTCCGGTCGCCCCTCCGGGGCTCCCTCCGATTCAGGCTACGCCGCAAAGATCGAGGCAACGGGAATTTACAGAAAGAGTGTTGCACTACTTAACCCCGCGGGCCACAATGCAGTCTAATCTGCCCGACGGCGGAGTTGGGCAGGTCATCCGGGAAATCCCGGCTTAGGCAGGACCCAAACGTACACGACATTGCTTGGAGGTTGCCTTATGCGAACCGTGCTGCTCGGCATCTTGACGGCTGCGGTCGCCTTGTCCGGGGGACAATCGCAGCGGGTGGGGACCAGAGCTCGGGCGAGGTCCTCGTCCGCAAGGTGCTCGTGAAGTAGCATCTCCGCATCGCCTGTAGGCGTTGCCGGTACGGATCGCGAACTGTATGAAGGCAGCCAAACAATCGAAACCACAACAACCACCATCTGACTATGAAATACCACAAGACCACCCTCCTGGGCGTGCTGGGCATCGTCACATCACTGGCTGTCGCAGTTGACCAGCACAACGTCGTCTTCGATTCGCCCATCAAGAGCGCGGTTGGTTCCATGCCGACTGGAGCACAGGCCGAGCGTGCGGCGCATTGCGAGGAGGCGCTGGCCCGCGCGAAGGCGACCGGCAAGGATATCGTCGTCCTGCAGCGAGGCAGTGACTGGAACCGGCTGGGCGAGATGCTGTACGAGGACATCTGGCTCAAGGACGAATTCGCGAGGGCCCTCGGCGACGGGTTCATTCTGGTGGCCGTAGATCTCCCCGAGGAGGAAGGTGGCCGCGCCCTGCGGGGGCCCTATTCCCCGAAGCTTGACGGCCGCTCCGGTGTCCAGGCCGACGATTCGCCCCCGTTGCGGTTGGCCAAGTTGACGGAAGACCAGGCGCCGCTGCCAGCCGACGAAGTGATGGCGGTAAAAACGCAGAGCGGCGTGACCTTCAAGCGGCGCGACGATGGGGCGTGGCTGGCGGGGGGTGACAATCCCGCGCAGGACACGCTGACGCTGAAAATGAAAACGACCGGCGGCGGGCAGGTGCTTCGGCTGGACTTCCCCACCGACCCAAGCCTGCCGGGCAACGGTCCCGGCCGGGCGAGCAACGGCAACTTCGCGGTTTCCGAGGCAGAAGCGGAGTCCGGCAGGAACGCCATCAAACTGGTGGCGGCGTGGGCCAGTGCGTTTGAAGGCAGTTGGGGTGCTTGGCAGGCTATCGATGGCATCAGCGACAAGGGCGATAACCTGTGGAACGCAGCCGGTCACCATCATCGCCGCCGCACGCTCCTGCTGACCATGGGAGAACCAGTCCCGGCCGGGGCGGAACTGACCGTGCGGCTCATCTGCCGCAGCCAATGGGGACAGCACGTGCCCGGATGCGTGCGGGCGGCGGTGTTGCGGGCCCCGGCTCTTGCGGACGACATCGCGCGGGTGGCCGGCGCGCAGGGGTTGAAATCCAAGAACAGGAAGTTTTCCTGGTGGGACACCACCTACTGCCCGCGGGTGGCGCTGATGGACAGCGAGGGCAGGGCAGTGGCCTGCGAGAACAAGCCGCGGCTGGGTCTGACGCCGGCTACGCTGGCGGCGCGCGTCAAGGAACTGCGCGCCGTACGCGAGAAGCGAGACGCGTTGTGGGCCAAGGCCGAGGCGGCGCAAGGTCCTCAGAAGGCGGAGTTGTTGCGGCAGAGCCTGGAACTGCTGGGCTTCGCCAACTGGGCCGGCAATGAGAACTGCTACAAATTCATCCACGACAAGATCCGAGCGGCCGATCCCAAGGATGAAAGCGGCGTGGTCCGGTGGCTCGGTTTCGGGGGCGACCCCCGCGACGGCGTGCCATGGACCGAGCCGAGCTGGGGGAAGGCGTTAGAGAAAAAAGACCTCACCGATGCGGACTACGAGGAAGCACTCGCCCGGATCGACAAGGAGTTGAAAGACCCGCGAAACCGTGTGCTCGACCACGAGCGCATCCAGCGCATCATGATCGCCAAGTACCACGTCTATGCACGTTGGCCGAAGCACGAGGAACAGCGATTCGATGTGCAGCGTGAGATCGCGGCGTTTGACTCCGACACCTTCTGGGGCATCGGCGCGATAGGCGATCTTGGCCTGCGCCACCGCTCCGCGGTGCCGATGCTGACCTACGGCTGGGGCGCCAGACAGGTCAAGCCCGGCCTAAACTGCTGGGACATGACCGACACGGCCTGCTTCTTCGACCATGCCGGGTCGTACAAGTTCCGCATGACCTGCGCAGGCGGGAAAGATGCTTTGAAGATCCGGCGCATCGCATTGCTGGATGGCGCGACAGTCCTGTCGGAGGCCAAACCGGCAGCCGATCTCGGCCCTGGACGCGGCTCGGTGGAAGTGGATTTGGATCTGAAGGACTGGCGTGCCGACCGGAAACTGGTCTTGCGGGTGGAGGCGGAAGCTGCCGAGGGCCACACCGACATCAGCGGCAGCTTCGGGGTCGAACCGCAACTGCCTCCGGCGCCCGCCGTCGCGAAAAGACCCACGGCGACGGACGAGGTCTCCCGAATGCTGGCGCGCGGCGAGATCCACGCGATGCAGCAGAAACTCGGCGACCATCTTATGACCGAGGCGTCGCAGGGCTCTGCCGGCATGGGGCGAGTTGTAGATTCCCCCGCTCTGCGCGCGAGCATGGCGCAGTACACAGTGATTCGCCTCTGCGGCGGGGAGAAGGTGGAGGACGTCGCCACGCGCGAGGGCGGGGCGGCGTTTCTGGTGGGATTCTTCAAAGACACAGACTGGATGGAGTCGTTCCTGGCGTCCGACAAGGCCGACTGGCCGCAGGCGTTGGAGAACCTCTACGTACTGAGCCGATACGGTGCGGGACTGGAGCAGCCGTTGAACCAGCGTCTGGCCACCGCGCTGGCGCTGCAATGGGACAAGGGTTCGCGGTACCGGCTGGTGGACCGGTTCGGGCACGTCCAATGGGCGCTGCGGGATGGCCTGATGCACATCAGCTTCGAGGGCTTGGACGTACGCGGGATGCGCTGGGCCGTGCCGACCTACGGCACGGCGAGGGATTTTCAATTTCTCCTCGACGACCGCCAGACCCGACTCCGGGATTACCTGGGCGCGCACGGCGGCGTCCGGTACGTTAGCTACAACGTGTACGGCGTCTCGGTCCAGGACCAGTGGAACTACATCGCCCCGTGGACGCATGTGCACGGCACGGGCACCGGGAATCGGCCGTTTCCGGCGCATCGGCGGGTGGGTGGCGTGTGCGGCACGGTTTCCACGTACGGCTCGGCAACGGCCCAGGCCCACGGCATCCCGTCGGCGGCTATCGGCCAGCCCGGGCACTGCGCCTATATCGTCCGCGTGGGCCAGGAGTGGCCCGTGGGCAACAGTGCGACCTGGCCAAGCTACGCCAGCGCACCTGGTTGGGACGGCACGGGCTATTCCACCCTGCATCGCTTGTACGAACCGGTGAATCAGGACCGTGAGCGTTTCATGGCGGCCACGCGCCTGAGCTGGCTTGCGCAACTGCAAGCCGATCGCGTCAAGGCGCACGTCCGCATCCTGCCGGGGCTGCGTTACCGCCTGTACCGGCAGGAGGTTGGCGCGGCGCTGCCCGACTTCTCCAAACTCACGCCGCATAGATCGGAGACCTGCGGAACGATTGATCTCTCCGCCGTTCAGCCGGTGCCGCCGGAAAACTTTGCCGTCGTGTGGGAAGGCCAGATCGAGGCGACCGGCAAGGGCCCGCTCCGTGTCAGCACGCAGTCCGACGACAGCAGCCGGGTGCTCCTCGACGGCCAGCCAATCGTGGCGACCACATGCAGCCGGCAGGAGAATGAGATTTCCATCGGGGCGGCATCCTCCCCCGGCCCGGGCACCACAAAGGCGGCTTCGGACCAAAGGCTTACGCCCGGGCGTCATGACTTGCGTGTCGAGTTCAGCCAAGGCGGCGGGCAACTCAGCCTGAAAGTCGGCTTCGAGGGCGTGTTGCCGGCGGCGGCCACCGACTGGACAAGGACGTACGAGCAGGCCATCCTGTCCCAGCCGACCAATTACAGCATCTGGCTGGAGTACATCAAGACGTTGGAGGCCGTCAAGGACGTTCCGGCGGATACCTGGCTGGACCTCGGTCGCCGCGCCGCGCGGAGCCTGGCCGTCTGCAACGAAGCCGGCTGGGCCCTCACCATGCGTTGTCTGGACAAGGTGTTGCCGGGCATGCAGCCGGCCCAGCGGGTGGAGGTGTTGGTGGCCTGCAACCGGGACCTGCGGCAGGAGAACTGGGTCAAACCGGAAGCATTTCCGTACGACGGCATCCTGAACTGGCAGGCGGACCGCATCGCCGACCCCGCGTTGGCGGTGAAGCTCTTCGGCCGACTGCTCGCCATCCATCACAGCCCGAAACCGGACAACAACTGGATTTTCGGCAACGTGTTGAGCTGGGGCCAGAGGCGTTTTGCCGGTAACCCGGCGACCGCGCCGGCCTGCGCCAAGGTTATGGAAGCCTTCTTCGAGTCGCAGGGCGATGCCGTGAACAAGGACCTGTTGGCCGCCACGGTGGCTTCCGGCATCCGCAAGGCGAGCGAAGGCGGCGACATCGTCAGCTACCGCCTCTGGAGCAACATGGCCGAGAAGATGTTGCCGCCGCTCACGCCGCAAGATGTCCACCTCAACGCGGCGCAGGCGGCCGCCGTTCCCAAGTACCAGCCTTTCCCCGGCGAGTTGTTGAGCAAGGAGGGCATGCTTCAGACCAGCAGCGCCTGCGGGCACGACCGCCCGCTTTCGTATGCGCAGGTTCTGAGCGGAGGCTTTGGCGGCTACTTCGAGACGAACAACGAGGAAAAACCCTGGGCACAGGTTCAGTTGCGAGGCGAAGCGACGCTGGCGGGTATCGTATTGGTGAATCGCCATGAGCGCGCGCCGACGGAGGGTGAATTCCAATGGGCAGTGCCGCTCAAAGTATGCGTCTCACTTGACGGCAAGACTTGGACCGAGGTAGCCGTGTTCGACAAGGCCGATACCGTGTTTTGTGCGAACCTGCAGGGCAAGGGCATCAAGGCGCGTTTCGTGCGCATTGAGCGCCTCCCCGGCACCGACAAGACCAAGCCGCCCGGCCGCTTCCACTTCCGCAACTTTCTCGTTTACGGTTGGAAACTCTACTGATGAGGGTTGGGGAGTGGCGGATCAGGAACCCAGCAGCGGCGGAGCCGGGGAAGGCTAGCCCCAGATCGTTGGCCTGTTTCTTTGGCCGTTTGGTGGCGTAGTGAAGCGGTTCAGCGGATTGGGCACCACCCGGTAATCGGGCAGGTCCACCAGAATCACCGACCAGTAGGCGTTCACCACTGCCTCGGGCCGGCTTGCCGCGGGAAACTCCAGGACGTAATCGTTCGCGCCGTTGAGCGGTTGCCCGTCCGAATCCTGAGTGCCCACGAAGTAGATCACCTCTTCGTTGGAGTTGGCCCAGATGCCCACCAGGTTCGTGGAACTGCGCAGCCAGTAATTAGAGCCGAAATTCCCGCAACCCAGTCCACCCAGCCAGTGGTCCTTGAAGACGGCAGATTTCGTCACGGCGTACTTGAGGAACGCCGGGACCACCTGCTCCCTGATCAACGTGTCCAGCGCCTTGCGTTTCTGGGGATCCCTGGCCTGCTGGGCGATGTCTCGAACCTTTGCCTGCATCTGGGCAGCCACCGGCGACACATCCTGGGCGCTGGCGATCACCTCTTCGGCGTTGTCGAAGAGTTCAACCCCGATCAGTTCCTTGTTGCCAAACGCCGCCATGGGCGCGGCCGGGGCAATGACCGGCTTGCCAAGGGGCGTGAGCTTGAACTGCTTCTGCAGGGCCACCGCGCCTTTGGGATCGGTCTGCAGTTCCACGCGCCCCAGCATCTTGGCCTTGCGCGAATGCAGTTCGATCCGCACCGCGTCGGCCGCCACCTTCACCTGCGAGCCCGGCGCGACGAACACAAACTTGCCGAATGGATGCGCCGGGTAGTTCCGCTGGTTGATGTTGGTGATAACCTCACCCCATTCATCGAGGATCTGCGCGGTGTAATAGCGCCCTTTGATCTCCGGCACGTCGAGTTGTACCGCCGTCTGGTCGTCCACGGCGATCCATGCTTCGAGGTAGGCGACGTCCAGGTTCGGGTTGACGAAGTCCGCCGACCCCACCGGGTTGTACTTGATGACGTTGTAGGCGACGCTCGGTTCCTTGAGGTCGTTTTTCTCCTGCCGGATCGCCAGCGCGCGACCGAGTTGGTAGACATAGGCGTCGGTCACGGTCTGTTTGTCGATGTTCTCTTGCGCGGCGGTGCGGCCGCTGAACACCAGCCCGGCAACCATCGCGGCGACGAAGAGATTGCGTATGCGTAAGGTCATGATTGTTTCCTTTTCTTCCTTGTCCGCGTCTCACTTCACGAGCTGCACCGGCGGGATCGTGTAGGAGCCGTCGAGCAGCTCGGGCTTGGGGCCGTAGGTGCGCAGGATGACGTAGAACGGCCCGGTGGGTGCGGGCAGCCAGTTGGACTCCAGGTCCTTGCCCGGCGAGTCGTGCTGCAGGTAGATGGTGAGCGAGCCGTCGGCGGCGGGCTTGAAGCCGGGCGTGCGGTCGCCGATGGAAAAGCGGTTGATCGGGTTGTTCACCGGCACCTGCGTTTTCGCGTCGTACATGGTCACGGACCAGAAATAGTTCACCGGGGGCAGCGCGCCCTTCTTGAAGGTGATCACGTAGCGGTTCTGGCCATCGAGCGCTTTGCCGTCCCCGTCCACGTTGGCGGTGGGGTAGAGCGCCTCAATCGCGGAGTTGATGTAGATGTACTTCCACGCGGCCGCCGAGCGGGTGAGGTAGTCCTGGCCGAACTCGCCGCCGTTGGCGGGGGAGAGATTCCAGCCGTTGACCCGCTTGCCCAGGGTGTCGGCCTGCTGGCTGACCTTCGCCCGGCCGGCGGCCATCCCTTCTTCAACGGCCTTGAAGAGATCGGGCGGCAGATCCGACGCCTTGAAGCTGCGCCCCGGCCCGATGCCGATGGCCTCGAACTTTTTCAGCAGCGGGAACTCGGCCGCCGGGAACGCCTGCCACTGCATCATGAAGTTCAGGTATTGGATGAACTGCTCGGTCGTGGCGGCCTTGGCATCCAGGAAGGTCGGGAAATCGATCTTGGGGGCGGCCGCGGGCGCGGGCCCGCCGGTGAACTGGCTCAGCGGCATGAGCTTGTAGCCCGCCTGCACCGCCTTCACCGCCGGAAGATCGTCCGCGCCCTTGATCTCGGTGCGGCCCACCCCCAGCACCAGCCATGCGGGGGAACAGACCCGCACCGCACCCGGTGGGAGATGGCCCTTCCATCCGGGGCCGGTTACCACGTACGTGCCCGGTTTGGTGCCCGTGGCGCGGGTGCCGACATAGTCGAAGTTGTCGGTGACCATGTCCACCAGCATGAAGGAGTAGTAGCGATCAGTGACCGCCGGCACCTGCAGCACCACGGGCTCGGCCCGCAGGTCCATCAGGGCGCTGCTGTAGAGGGTGTCGTTGTTGGCCGACACCACCGCCGTGTCCTCCGGCCCGTAGAGCCGGGTCTCGCTGCGGATGGTGTTGAAGCCCGCGTATTTGGGCGACTTGGGCTCCACGCCGTAGGCCCAGATGGCCTTGTTATGCTCGACGATCGCGAAGCCGAACACATACGCCTCCTCGGCGATGGCGCGGGCGGGGGTGACGCTGGTTTGCAGCGTCGCCATCGCATCCTTCTCCACTGCGTTCGCGCAACCTCCGATGAACATGATCGATGCGAGCAACGCCAAGGCAGATGCCGCCGCTCTCGCTGCCGTTTCTCTCATGATTGATTTGCTCCTCTTGCTGATTGACTGGACCGCACCACAAGCTTTGTGCAGCGAACATCGCGTACACGGCGTTCCGACGAAAGTAACCATCTCCAACGGAAACCCACGATCCGGGATTTCCCGGTTGGCTTTTGGCCGACGACCGTCGTCAGCCATCTTGCGTAGCATAATGCCTCGAACCCTGGCCGTTGAGAGATTTCGTTCCTCAGGTCGACCTTTTGACGCGCGTAGCGGGCCGTTTGGGGCGTTCTTTCGGCCGCAGATGGCAGTTTGGGCAGAACCTGGGCAGACCGATGGCGATGTCCAGTGTCGAATTCAAGGTTTTCCACGCGTGTGGAAGTCATGTCGGGGCCGGGGCCAGCAGGCGCAGCCGTTCGATCCGCCGCAGGATGGCGGCAAACAGCCCGCGAGGGATCGCCACCTCCGCCAACTGGAACACCACCTGCCGGGCGTGATGGACGACCTTGGCTCCGATCTTGATCAGCTTGTCCCGCAGCGTGGTCAACGTCCAGTGCTTCACGCCGGCGGGCAGGGCCAGTCGTCGCAGGAAGTTGCCCAGGTTGTACGCCAGCGCGAAGAGTTGTAGGCGGACTTGGTTGTCCACGAAGTCGTGGCAGGAGAGCCGCGTCCAGTTCAGGGCGACCTTGCCCTCTTTGATGCACTGCTCCGCCGTGCCCCGGCCGTTGTAGAACCAGGTCACCGGAGCCGCCCCGCCGCCGAGGTTGGTGACGATGAACCCCACGCGGGGGAACAACTCATCCTGGTGCCACTCCACTTTCGCCACGACCCGCCAGGGACGGCTCTGGGCTTACGTCGGCGACGACCTGCACCCGTACACGATCTACGACTACACGCCCAGCCGGGCGCGGGACGGACCGGCCAAGTTCCTCGGTGACTTCGCGGGCTACATGCAGGCGGACGCCTACGGCGGCTACGACGGGATTTACGCAGGCCACCGGGTGATCGAGGTTCTGTGCTGGGCGCACGCGCGGAGGAAGTTCTTCGACGCCCTCGACACGGACAAGCTGAGGGCCGCCCAAGCGCTGGCGTTCATCCGGCGGCTGTACGAGATCGAGAAACGCGGAAAGGACCTCGCCAGCGCCGAGCGCGCCCGCCTGCGCCAGGAAGAATCGCGGCCGGTCCTGGAGGCGCTCAGGAAGTGGCTGGGTGAGCAGTCGGGCGGCCCGAGCCCGGCGCTGCCGAAGAGCCCGATAGGCGTGGCCATCCACTACGTGCTCGCCAACTGGCCGGCGCTCGTCCGCTACACGGATGATGGCGATCTGTCGATCGATAACAACGCCGCCGAGCGGGCCATGCGACCGGTCGCCCTGGGCCGGAAGAACTGGGTCTTCGCGGGAAGCGACAACGGCGGCCGGACGGCGGCGGTGCTCTACAGTATGGTCGCCACCTGCCGGCGGCACGGCCTCGACCCGTTCGCCTACCTCAAGGACGTGATCGCCCGCCTCAGCGACCATCCTGCCAACCGCATCGACGAACTCCTGCCGGACCAGTGCAAACTGGCCCGCCTGCCCGCCGCGGCGGACCTGCCCCCGGCCTCCGACGCCCCGGATGCCCCGCCATCGAACTCAGCCTCTGCCCCCGACGCCGCACATCCCGCCTGAACGTCTACCCATCTGAATCCCAGACTCACGCCACGTCACCGGCAACCCTCGGGGGTGTGTTGGCCGGACGGATACCTCGTTGTGGACCGTCTGCAGGCCGTCTTTCCGCTTGAGCCACCGCTCCGGGGCCTGTGGCAACACGAAGTTGGCCTGCACGTCGGCGTGGCCTATGCGGCTGGGCCGGCCCCAGCCGGCACAGGCGAACGTGAGGCCGCGAAACGTCACGTCGTGGACCGGCGTGTCGAGCACGCCCTTGACGAGGAGCAGGCACTCCAGGGCGGGCGCCTCGACCTCCGCGCGGGTCATATCCTCGCCAGGCCGCGGAACGTAGTAGACCGTCCGGGCAGGACGGTCGTGATACCACTGGCCGGCCTCGCCCAGAAGCTCGAAGGCGTTCTCGACATAGGCGGGTTCGCGGGCCTGCACACCCTCCTTGAGGGAGGCCAGGTAGAAGCCGGGTTGCTGCATGACGATGGTCGCTCGCCCGGCCTCGCCCCGTTCGATGGCGGCGACTTTGCAGATCATGTGGCTCCAGGAATTGAAGTAGCCAAACTCGATGTCCGCCACATTCTTCCAGCCGGCCATCGCGACCTGGGCCGTCGTGTAGCCCGCTCGGGGATCGGGCGCGCCGAGGTTGCCGAACGGCTTGAGGTCGCGCGGGGCCGGACCGCGCGGCCGGGCGGCCCGCTTGCCACCGACATAGAGTTGGCGGAAGATATCCAAGTCGCACCTGGCCTTCCACCGGCCCTGGGCATCGGCCTGCCAGCCGGTGATGGGCCGGCCGCCGCTGATGACGACGGCCTCGCCCGCGGCGGCGGCGTAGGTGACGGGGTGTGCCGCCGTGCCCGAGTCCTCCGGCCCGAACACCCACGGCTCCGCTAGGCGGTACGTGCCGCCGTGGACCACCACCGTCACCGGTTCATCGGGCTGCGTGCGAAGAACCTGGCGCACCGTGGTCTGGGCCCGCGCGAGCGTGCCCAGAGGCTTGGCGCCCGTGCCGGCAT
>Ga0315295_10001559_pt1 | contig 19662 bp, 18 predicted proteins | sample YL17G14_0_MG_FD_204453 | JGI IMG/M metagenome (GOLD analysis project Ga0315295, IMG submission 204453) | Sediment microbial communities from Yellowstone Lake, YNP, Wyoming, USA - YL17G14_0 | ecosystem: Environmental > Aquatic > Freshwater > Lake > Sediment | place: USA: Wyoming | collected...
ATCTCATTGCACGGAACATGACCATGGTGGGTGTTGGTGAAAATGATATCTTCCAGAATATGGTGAATTATGGCATGTTCACCGGAGGTCTTGGGTTTCACTATGGGGCAGAAAAAATTGGTATGACGGTGATCCCAAGCGCAACAGGCAATACAAAACGGCAGATCGAAATGATCATGGATTTCGGGGTGACTGCAATCCATTGTACACCCAGTTATGCAATGCACCTCTCTGAAGTAGCAGAAGAAATGGGTGCATCTCTCGACAGTCTCAGGACCGGTATTTTTGGTGCTGAACCATGGTCGGAAAGCATACGTAAGACGCTTGAAAAACGACTTGGAGTAACTGCCTATGATTCATACGGGTTAAGCGAGCTTTTTGGGCCCGGTGTTGCATTCGAATGCCCCGAACGCGACGGACTTCATATCTGGCATGATAGTTTTTTTGTCGAGATTATTGATCCAAAGACCGGAGAACAGGTATCCGATGGTGAACGTGGTGAACTGGTGGTGACCCCGCTGGTCAAAGAAGCAATGCCGCTCCTGCGTTACCGTACAGGAGATATCACCGTAAAGATGGAGGACGGCTGCTTGTGCGGGCGGTGGCAAAAAATTGCGAGAATCACGGGAAGAAGTGATGATATGCTGGTAATCCGCGGAATCAACGTGTTCCCGTCTCAGATAGAACATGTGCTTCTTAAAATACCCGAGGTCGGCAATCAGTTTATGGTATATATCGACAGAATTAATCATCTGGATGAGATGACCGTCGAAGTTGAGATCAACCGTGAGTATTTCAGCGGTGAACTTGCAGATCTTGCGAGACTCCAGAAAAAAGTCGTAAATGAACTTCGGGATGCACTCGAGCTCAGGACAACAGTTAAACTTGTTGAGCCGGGTTCACTTCCACGGTTTGAAGGTAAGGCAAAGAGAGTGATTGATCGAAGAGAGGCGATATAATGAAGAGCTGGGATCCACGAATCGAGGAGATGCCAAAAGAAGATCTCCGGAGAATGCAGTATAAACTGTTAAAAAGTCTCGTCTACAGGCTTTACAGTTTTTCTCCCTTTTATCACGACAGGATGAAAGAGCAGAAGGTCCACCCGGATGATATCCGCGAACTATCCGATGTAAAGAAACTCCCGTTCATGTTCAAGCGTGACCTGAGGGACAATTACCCGGATAAAATCTTTACTTCAACTCAGGAGGAACTTGTCCGCTATCACGTTTCGTCCGGGACTACGGGGAAACCAACGGTTGTCGGGTATACCCAGAATGATCTGAATACCTGGACAACGTCGCTGGCCCGTGCCCTGACATCGATAGGTCTTGGCAGGGGAGATGTGATCCAGGTAAGTTACGGGTACGGTCTGTTCACCGGTGGACTTGGGATGCACTATGGGGCAGAACGTATTGGTGCAACTGTATTACCGACCAGTGTAGGAAACACTGAACGCCAGATTGAACTGATGCAGGATCTCGGTGTAACAGCTATTGCCTGCACTCCCTCCTACCTCCTCCATATCGGAGAAGTTGCAGAAAAGATGGGCGTAGATATTAAAAAAGATACAAAACTCCGCACGGGAATTCTGGGAGCTGAGCCCTGGACAGATGGGATGCGTGCCCGGATCGAAGACTGGCTGGGAATAAAGGCATATGATATCTATGGGACAAGTGAACTTTCAGGACCAATGTTTACCGAATGCATGGAGCAAAAGGGGTTTCACATCTGGTCAGACATTGCCCTTGTCGAAATTATCGATCCCCAGACGGGAGAGCCTCTTGAATCCGGACAAAAAGGTGAACTCACTGTTACCATCCTTCAGAAAGAAGCACTTCCGATGATCCGGTTTCGCATCGGGGATATTACGACAATGGATGATGACATCTGCACCTGCGGCAGGACACATCCGAGAATCCAGAGAATACAAGGCAGGGTTGATGACATGTTAATTATACGGGGTATCAATGTATTCCCCTCACAGGTTGAATACGCCTTGATGGGGATTCCCGAAGTTGGCCAGCATTTCCAGATTGTGGTTGAACGAAAGGGTGCCCTTGATGATATGCTTGTCCGTGTCGAATTAACAAAGGGATCATTCAGTGATAAAATCAATGATCTTATGCAGATACAGCAGAAAGCAGAGCACCGGCTTCGGAATTCATTGAACGTGAATGTCAATGTTGAACTCGTTGAACCGGGCTCATTACCCAGATTTGAGGGAAAAGCGAAAAGAGTTATTGACAAGAGGTCGATGTAAATGGACATGCAAAAGTTTGTGATCAGGCAGATTTCGATATTTTCTGAAAACCGCCCGGGGCGGCTTGCAGCAATCGCGCATGCATTGGGCGAGGAAAAGATCAATATTCTTGCCTTCAGTATTGCCGAAGCAAATGGATTTGGGGTAGTCAGGGCACTTGTGGATCACCCGGAAAGAGCCCATGACAAACTATTATCTCTTGGATTTAATGTCGCTTTCACTGATGTAATCGCAGTGAGGATGAAAGACGAGCCGGGCGGACTGTATGAGGTTGCAAAGATTCTTGGAGACGCCGGTGTCAATATCGACTATTCCTATGCCTATTCAGGAAAAGAAGGAGCAGTGCTCATTCTCCGTGTTGACCAGGTTGAAGAGGCAATAAAAAAGATCAAGAATTCCGGTGCAACACTCCTGGAACGCTCGGTGTTCCACTAATCAACAATTTACTTCTTTTCCCATTTTATGAGTTCTGCCACTTCAGAAAGAGTACTTCCCCTGCGAATCTCTTCCCGGATCCTCTCTTCATTTTTCCTGACCTCTAATGCCCTGCGTGCAATTTCATACGCACGCTCAGCGGGTATCACAACCACGCCACTTTCATCTCCTATAATCCAGTCGCCGGGACGAACATACTGGCCACCACACTGGATTTCGGCATTGATCTCACCGAATCCTTTGGGCTCTCCTGCGTTTGGTACAACAGCTTTTGCAAAAAGGGGGAACTTCATTATTCTGATATCATCGACATCCCTCACTGCACCATCAATGACAACACCGGATATTCCTTTTTTTACACAGCTCAGGGTAGCGAGCTCTCCCCAGGGGGCTACATGTGTCGCACCATCGTTGTTGATCACTATTACTTCATTTTTTCTGGCAACGTCAATGGCTTCTACAGGTTTTGCCCAGTCCCCGGCAAATGTCTGGACGGTTACCGCTCTACCCACCATCTTTACATTGCCGCAGATCGAAACGATTCCTGACATCGCCCCTTTCCGGTGCATCGCATCCGTGACATTTGGTGCGGACACCTGCATAAGAAGGGTACGAATTTCTTCATCGGGTGATTTTTTTTCAATAGATCGTATCGAAGGATTATCCATTGCTGAACGGATCTTTTTTGTAGAACCGGTGACATCTGCGGACCGGACAATCCAGCCGCCCACGATTACAATATCCGCACCCGACCGCACCGCGTCTCCGGCACTCGCCGCAACAATTCCTCCCGCAACCGCGAGGGGAATATGAACCTTATCAGATAAGGTTGAAAGAAGTTCAAGGGAACTCTTACCCATCATCTGCTGGTCGATACCCACATGGGCACAGATGATATCAACACCCATCGCTTCAAGTTCACCGGCACGGGATACGGGATCTTTAACATTTATCAGGTCAGCCATAATCCGTATTCCATACAGGCGGGAAGCTCGCACGGCCTCTGCAATCACCGAGTTGTCCGCATCTGCAAGAACGCAAACGATGTTAGCACCTGCCTTTGCCGCCATCTCCACCTCCAATGTCCCGGTGTCCGCAACCTTCATATCTGCAACAATTGTGGTATCCGGAAAACGATCTCTCATCGATCGGATAGCCTGCATTCCCTCACTTTTGATGAGCGGAGTCCCTACTTCAATCCAGTCAGAACCACCCTCAATAGATTCCTGTGCGATCTGCAATGCCCGTTTTAGTTCAAGAATATCGAGTGCAACCTGCAGAACCGCTTTTTTCATGATCAATGATGTGACTGGCCTGATTCTTAATCATTACGAGAAGGTGGTCGTTTGTTGCCGGAGAAAAAAACCGCATGGCATAATTAAGGGTAACGATCGATTGGAACCGCCCTGCTTATGGATAATCGTTTACAAAATTATTCCTTTTTGAACTCCTCAAAAAACACGATATGTTTCATTTCCTTTTTCTGAGCGATGGTCATTTCAGACGGATAACCGGCAGGAACGAGAGATACTAACGTATATTTTTCCGGAACCCCAAGTAATGACCGGATCGTTTCAACGTACGGCTTCTTTTCCCCGGCCACCCAGCAGGAATTGATGCCATGTGCCTGCAGAGCCAGGATGAGATTTTCCGTGGCCGCACAACAATCCTCGAGATAATATTTTTCTTTTTTTTCCCCAAAAACCGCAAAACACAGGGAGGCTTCTGCAATAAATTTTCCATGATCGGTAATCTGGGCAATTTTGCCCAGCATGTCTTTGTTTTTGATGACGCCAAACAGCCATGGCTGGAGGTTCATTGCGGTTGGAGCATGAGCCGCACATTCGAGTGCATCCTTAATGATGAGTTCATTCACGGGATCGGGTTTAAATTTCCGCACACTATGCCGTGATTTGATAACAGTGGTTACAACGTTCATACTCCTGAATGGGAAACGGAGGTAATAAAAGATTGTGAAGGAACAAAAAAGAGGGACGTTATTCTTTCTTCAGGTACACGGCCAACCCGAAAAGGATAGCCGAAATCACCAGGGTTGCTCCAAAGCCCGGAGTTTTTGGGCTGGGTGAAGGGACAACCGTGGTTGTGGTTGTCGGGGGTTCAGTAGGAGACGGCGTTGGAACTGTTGTGCTTACAACGGTTTGCGTTGTTGCCGGGGGGGTCGCCAGGGTCGGAGTCTTTGTGGTCTGCGTTGGCAGAGTCGTTGCTTTGGTAATCAGCGGGTTTACACCCTGGTTGAGCAGCGTAATTTTTTTGCTTATCGTTTTGCCGGTTACATCGTAATTATCATTCATCTGGTTTACGTTTGACTCTGCCCAGAGGGTATAATTTCCCGGAGGATAGATTGCAGGATTCCCCATATTCCAGATTGAACCGGTATAAAAGGGGACGGCAGTAACCGGGATATTTACTATTGATGTCGGGGCTCCTCCTGCGTTGAGCAAAGAGGAATAGATCGCGCCTTCCGGTGACTGCACTTTAATGGTAATGAGAGCGGGTGATGATCGTTGTGACGCCATCTGTACCAGGTTGGTATCTATCCTGAACTGTATATCATCCCCCGATGGAATCCATTTAAGCAGTTCAACATCGACCTGGACAGTAGTATCTTCAACTTTCAACACGAGTTGCGGATCTGCAACTAAGAATGCAATGCCATCTGATTTTCCGGAACTGTCGAGCCGGTACCAGTTGCCAGGATAGCCGTCAAACTCGGATGGGCTGACCATAAAACTGGTGATTCTGCCCACCAGATCAATGGTTTGAGTCGGGGAGGTTGTGGTGATATCAGCAGCCGAAGCCCACCACCCGATCTTGGTGTCCGACCCCATGGCAGCGGATATATCAAGCCCTTCTTCGCCGATGAATACGGTATTTCCCGGTTTGATCGTGTTGATCGCTGCCGACGCCGGGCTTACACAAAAAAGGAAAATGCACGCGAGAAAGATAAGGATTGGTGTACCCTTTTTTATCATAGTCATCCATCTTTGTTCCTGATATATAAAACTTACAAACGGGATAGCTCACAAGTCTTTCTGATATATCAGGTATTAGGCTCTGGAGAAATGCTCAGAAACAGGTTTTTGTAACGCTTTTGAGGGCTTTTAGCATTTGCCTGAACCCCCGCCGCTGTTGCACCCCACGCGACGCGATATCCGTGGAACAAATTGGGAGAATGAACGAATGGAATGAGATTTTCCTATGAAAATCGTAGTATTCAGATATGATGCGGGGATTGTTACCACATTATCCATCAGTTACGATGATTGCCGCTACCCCAGACGGAGCGCACCCTTGGCGGATCGGTCACTAAAAATTCAAAAAAAACTCCCCGCCCGCTGTGCCTCTGAGAGACCCTCAGGCAAAGGTGATCCGTTAGTGGACGATTTTCATGGAACTGGTGTGATCTGAATCGATTCGTGTCTGTTTCTACAGAGCGAGGTAATGAGGTTTATTTCTATGAGGTTTAACCTGCTTCTCACAGATAATTTTTCAGCAAAACAGGGCAGGTTCAGGAAAGGTTCTCAAGCGTGATCCTGTTAAAATTTTCAAAAACACGGTTTCCCTCGAATGTGTGGCTGACTTCAGGGTGCCACTGGAGCCCATAGATATTCTGAGCGGGCAGCGCAATCGCCTCTGCACTACAGAGGGAGGAATGCGCGAGACAGGTAAATCCTTCCGGTATCCTTGCCACCTCGTCGGCATGGGAAGCCCAGACATTGATCTTGTTTGGATACCCGGCAAGAATATCATCGTGCTCGCAGATCTCTACCTCGATTGGGCCATACCCGCCTCGTTGTCCCGCATGAACTTCCCCACCGAATTTTGTTGCAATAATATGAAGCCCAAGGCAGATTCCCAGCACAGGCAGCCCAAGATCGAGATACTGGCTGGAGTTCCCCGCTCGTTCTATCGTTGGTCCACCCCCGAGAATGATCCCTCTGCATTCAGTGGATATCTGTTGTGGGGGAATTGAATTAGGGATCATCGATACATCAATTTCCAGATCCCGTAGTGCCCGGTGAATGAGGTGATTGAACTGACCGAAATTATTGACCACGTAGATGGGAAGCATTACTCTGATATTTGTATTGAAATCCTATAAGGTTGTTCAACTATAGGTGTTCACCGCAGCGAGAATAGTTTTTCTGATTGTATCAGGAGAATGCCCAAGAAGATAGGCAAGACACATCGCACCACCGGCACCCATCCCTTCCTTTACTTCACCAATACAGTATCGGGCAAGTCCTGAATGGCCGATATCTCCAAAACCCGGATCTACGAAGATGATTTCAACACCAATCTGTCTGGCAATCTGCTGGACATTTGCCGAAGGATCGTCTCTCACGTAGGATGTTGTGACTACATACGGCAGGGGTCTTCCCTCCGCTTTTATGACGGCACTTACCGCGAGCATCTGGGTACCCCCGGCCAGGATAAGTTCTCCGGTATAGGTCTTTGCAATACCGACCGCAACCGGCATCATGGGATCCCCGCTATACCGCATAATATCGAGGGGTGATGTAATTGCATCTGCTTTGATCCTTTCAAGCGCTCCCCGGCAGATTTCTTCTTTTATAGTTACCGGGTTGTTCACAAAACTGCTGCTCACCGATGCCTCATATCCCAGTGCCCGCATTACGCACAGGGCAGTAGTGGTTCCTCCGGGGACGCATTCTCCCAGGACAAGAAGATCGCTGCTTTTTGAGAGGAAGCTGCCAATGACTTCTCCCTTCAGAACAAGGTCCTGCGCACGGGGAACCGCATCACGGAGCCGGGGGTCATCACCTATCCTACCATACACATCAAGACAAGGAACGGTTGGTGTGTGGCGGAGACCGGCATTGATGAACAAAGGTTGCAAACTACACAGTTCCATCATTGCCCGCGTAATCGATGCCGGGGTCGGGCAGCCGGTCGGGGTATCTGGTCTTACCGGATGGCTCGTAATAGCACCCCAGGTAATCAGCTCCGCGTCAAGCACAGGAGTGAGGAGGGTCTTTTCCGGGGTTGCCCCTGCACCGGAAACTCCCGGAACGGTGGAGAGAAGCGTGTTGCCAAGGATACCACAAAAAATGGGGTTTTTAAAGGTAATATCTGGTATTTCCGATAAGAATTCCATGGTGATCAACTCATATATTTTCTCTTCATGTAAGTTTGAAGATATCGGTTATACAAAAAAAATTCCACAACGATATAATAGTTCTGTCACCAGAACACCTATGCACATGTTTGAAATTGAACAGCGATTACTCGATAAAGGCATAACACTTGATGATATTGTCGCTGCAGCCATGGGATTATATGTCTCCCATGGGATGCCGGATGACCAGGCAGCAAAAGAAATCAAGCGAAAAATAATAAAATATCTTGATGATCCCAACGTATCGTCTTTGCTCCTCGGGGCAATCCTTCTTGAAGACGAGCTTTACAACAAGCGAAAAGATTCAGAAATCGCTGATGATCCGGTTTTCCTGTTAAGCGATGAGATTATCGGTATGGCGATCGCGGAGTGCATCGGGGGGACCTATGCCCGGTTTGAGTTTACCCGGTATGATCAGAAAAAGCCCGGAATATTATCAGAACTCGGACCATTTCTCGATGATGCCATAGCAGGATTGATTGCTGGCTGCACCTCACGCTTATACAGCGAATGTGTATGAAAGCTCTCATCTCCCTGCTCCAGTTCACTACCATACTTCCACTTGGTAAACCGCAGGATCTCGAGTACTTTGCCCGGCATTCTTACATCTACCCGTGTGCCGGTTATATCATTGGCGGGCTAACTGCACTACCGGTTTTTTTCATTGCAGACCGGACACTTGCTGGCGCTGTAGCTATAGCATGTGTCCTGCTGATATCAGGTGCCCACCATTTTGACGGATTGCTTGATCTCGGAGACGGCCTGATGGCTCACGGAGACCCGGAGAAAAGAATCAGAGCCCTGACAGACCGCCAGGTTGGAGCAGGAGGTATTGCTGCAGGAATTGCAGTAACAATTCTGTTGTTTGCAGGACTGCAGGCTTCTTCCTCCATTATTATTGCAGTAATCATCGGTGAGGTCTGTGCCAAATTTTCTATGGCTCTTCTCACAACATATGGCACTCCATTCAGGGAGGGCATGCATAGTTATCTCCATAAATTCTCGAAACCTTATTTTCCCTTCATAGCAGCACTTTTCTGTATACCGCTTGTTTTTCTTCCGGTATCACCCTTCAAACTTGCTGGAGCTGCCATCGCGATGGTGGTATGTCCGGCAATACTCTTTACCATCTCCAAAAGGTTGTTTGGCGGGGTTAATGGCGATATTGTTGGTGCCTCGAACGAGATTACCCGTGCATGTGTAATTATCACCATTGCCCTCATCTGATATTCCTGTCACAACATCATATTTTATAACCAGATTCCCCTCATTACTGTTTGATGCGTACGAGTTTTGGCATTCATATGAAAGGCGGTATAATAACTGAAAGAGATGCAGATTTTTGTACAGTCCGGATAAGGGCACCCGCAGGTATTCTGTCAGTGGAGCAGATGCGGGGTATCGCCTCAATCGCGAAAAAATGCGGATCAGGGCTTGTTCACTGTACTACACGTCAGACAATTGAGATTCCCCATGTCAATCCAAAATCACTTAAAAAAATCGAAAAATCTCTGGAGAAGAACGGTACACCTGTTGGTTCAGAAAGAGATGAGATTGTCAATATCATTGCATGTCCCGGGGTTGAACGCTGTAAATTTGCCAATATCGATACCATAAGTCTCGCACAAAAGATCGATCATAAATTGTTCGGCAAGGAAATGCCGGTTAAAATGCGGATAGCCGTATCAGGATGCCCGAATGCCTGTACAAGTCCAATGCTTAACGAGATTGGAATTATGGGACGAATTCGCCCGTTGAGAACTGCAGGACTCTGTACTGGTTGCGGCACCTGTGTGGAATACTGTAAGGAAAACGCCATTATCATAAAAAACGGGATTTCAATTCTCGATCCTGCTAAATGTGTCCAGTGCGGTGTTTGCATCCAATCGTGTCCTTTCGATCTCCTGAAGGCTGAACACCGCCATTACCTTATTCTTGTAGGGGGAAGACGGGGACGACACCCCCGTATCGGGAGGGAACTGCTCGCCGTGGAAAGTGAGGAACGCGTTCTCTATGTAATTGAAAAAATCGTAAACTGGGTTTATCGCCGCGCATGGAGTGGGAGGTTGCTTTCTGAACAGCTTGATGATCTCCAGTTTGAAAAATTCCGTCAGGAAATTTTACACGAGATCTCGGAAAAAATTGGTAAAGTCTGATTATTTTGGCTCTGGAGAAATGCTCAATTACCAGCTAAACGCTTATGTGGGTTTCACCTCCGCACGCTTGTGGCTCCCCCGAATGCGATAACCCCCGAAAAGGTATTACATCATCATCGCTAAGCGCAGGGGCGGAATGGGGGGACAGGCACTGACCTCCTTCGTTGGACCAGTACTTTGTATTTTATATCAGAGCAAAAGGAATTCTCCAGAGCCGATTTTTTTTGTATTTTAAAAAAATTTGAGATTCCAACCGTCTGAATGAAACTCACCTCCTTAAAAAAACAACCCGAAATCCCGTACGAGGGGGGCGTTCATTAAGTCTTCACCTTTTTTAATAGAGACCTCTGAATCCCTGGTTCTCATCATCATCGCAGTCCAACGACGACCCATCACGGATAAGGGTATTAAACATCATAGCGGCGTTCATCAGAGAATCATCATCCGCAGTTCCTTTCTTGAGCTCTGACAGCACCTGTATCTGGGGGGAGGGGACAAGTCGTTTTCCCACCAAAATCCCTTTGCAATGCCTGCAGTATGCACAATGACTATACACGGAAATATCACCATCGGCGCATGTCACTGTAACCCGGTTCTTTTTTTCATCCCTCTGAAATGCCATTGTCTTCATGATGAGAAGATATTCAAGCATCTGATATCATAGTGTCGATGCAATATTTCCATCGGAGAAACGGATTATTTGAATCGAAATAATTTATATAGATGGGTCTCATATATGTAATACTCGCATAAACTGACTGTAAGCGGACAGTCCCAAACATTTTGGAGGAAAAAAATGGCATCTGAAAAGCCCCATATGAATCTGGCTGTTATCGGACACATTGACCACGGAAAGTCTACTCTTGTTGGAAGAATGATGTTCGAGACCGGTGCAGTACCTGCACACATTATTGAAGGTTACAGGAAGGAGGCTGAGTCAAAGGGAAAGGCAACCTTTGAATTCGCCTGGGTTATGGACAACTTAAAAGAAGAACGTGAACGAGGTATCACCATTGATATTGCCCACAAGCGATTTGATACACCGAAATTTTATTTCACGGTTGTCGACTGCCCGGGACACAGAGACTTCGTCAAAAACATGATCACCGGTGCATCGCAGGCTGACGCTGCAATTCTTGTCGTAGCAGCCCCTGATGGGGTTATGGAGCAGACAAAGGAACACGTCTTCCTCGCCCGAACCCTTGGAATCACCCAGATCATTATTGCAATCAATAAGATGGATGCAGTAAAATTCGACGAGAAGCGCTTTAATGAAGTCAAAAAAGACCTCTCAGATCTCATCAAGATGGTCGGGTACAAACCGGACGAGACTCTTTTCATCCCGATCAGTGCCCTTGGTGGTCAGAATATTAAGGTTAACAGCCCGGAAACCCCATGGTACAAGGGCCAGCCCATGATCACGGCCCTCGACTCCTTCAAGTCTCCTGATAAACCAACCGACAAACCACTCCGTCTGCCAATTCAGGATGTATACAGCATCAGCGGTATCGGTACGGTTCCTGTAGGTCGTGTGGAAACAGGGATTATGAAAAAGGGAATGAAAGTGTCATTCATGCCCGCCAACAAGGATGGAGAAATCAAGTCCATCGAGATGCACCATGAAGAAATTCCCCAGGCAGTACCGGGCGATAACATCGGCTTCAACGTCCGTGGTATCGGAAAAGGAGATATCCGCCGTGGCGATGTCTGCGGACCCGCAGAAGCACCACCCACCGTTGCAGAAGAATTCACTGCGCAGATAGTCGTGCTCCAGCACCCCAGTGCACTCACCGTTGGATATACTCCGGTTTTCCATTGTCACACTACGCAGACCGCGTGTACATTCATGGAGCTCAAAAAGAAACTTGACCCTCGTACTGGTCAGACCAAAGAGGAAAACCCGACATTCCTCAAGACCGGGGACGCCGCAATTGTTGTTGTCAAACCAACAAAACCTATGGTCATTGAGACGGTCAAGGAGCTCCCGCAACTTGGCAGGTTTGCCGTCCGGGATATGGGTACAACGATTGCCGCCGGGATGTGCATCGCCATTCAGGCAAAACAAATGAGATAATTTTTTTGGGGGAAAAACATGCAAAAAGCCAGAATTCGCCTGACAGGAACTGATTTTAATAAAGTAGAGATGGTCTGTGATAAAATCCGCGAGATTGCAGAACGCACAGGCGTGAATCTGGCCGGTCCGATTCCGCTCCCAACCAAACGGTTGGTTGTACCAATCCGCAAGAGTCCGGATGGGGAGGGAACTGCCTCCTGGGACCGCTGGCAGATGCGCATTCACAAGCGCCTCATCGATATCGATGCCGATGAACGGGCACTCCGTCAGCTCATGCGCATTCAGGTGCCAAAAGATATCGGTATTGAAATTGTATTAGAGAGTTAAAGGTGCGGCGTGCAGCAGGCCGCTGAATTATCTCAGAAAATCAAACATTTTTTTACTTTTGAAAGACTTTTTCTTTTAATTTTTATTCTTACCATTTTTTTACGGTTCTGGCAACTGGATCTCAAGTTGCTTCACCACGATGAGGCTATTCATGCATGGTTTTCCTATGAGTTGCTGACAAAAGGCACATGGATATATGATCCCAGTTATCATGGACCATTTCTCTATTACGTCACCGCTGGCATGTTCTCTCTTTTTGGAGATTCAGATCTCGTTGCCCGGTTACTCCCTTCACTCTTTGGAGCCCTGCTAATTCCACTCGTGTATTGTATCTATCGCATTGGATATATCGATAAGAAACAGACTCTTCTAGCTGCTCTCCTTCTTGCTCTTTCTCCGGATATGGTATACTTTTCCCGCTTCCTCCGACATGATATCTTTATGCTCTTTTTCTCGTTCCTCCTCCTTGTCGCCATCCTTTATTATTTCGAATATGGACAAACCAGATATGCAATCATTGCAGCAATAGCATTGGCTGGGGGGCTCTGTTGCAAGGAGGAAATGCCGGTCATCCTTCTCATCTTTGCATCATTTTTCATCTATGCAGTCTCGCGGGGAAAATTCAAACTTCCTCACAACTGGAAATATGATTGTATTTTCGGAGCATTCATCGTCCTCGCGATTATGAGTGTTCTGTATTCCGCATTCGGTTTCCATATCGAAACGCTAATCGGTCAGAATTTTGCCCTGAATACAACCGGATGGTATAAAGCTGTTGAGCACTGGACAGCGATGCATAACCAGCAACGGTTAGGAGGGCCCTGGTTCTTTTATATCCCGCTTTATTTTTTATATGAATTACCGATCTTTATCCTTGCAATCGTTGGAACGGTTCAGTTCCTCTTTAAAGATTTTAATGGATCCCAGTTCATCCGACGTTTTAAAAACTGGTTAACCTATCGCGGTTCTGTGCTCCCCACCGCTGAACTTGCCGCAATGACCCTGCAGCAGATTAAGACTCAGAAACCTGGGTATTCCAAATCTGATGAGTTCTTCGGATTTTGTATATACTGGATGATCATGATTATGGCATTCTATGCATTTGTCGGGGAGAAAGTGCCATGGTTAATCATCCCCCAGCTGCTCCCGATGTGCTTTGTCGCAGTGTATAAACTGAATTGGCAAAAGATGGTTTTTGCTATTATTGGATGTCTGTTCCTCATTCTCATGACCTGGCACGTTGCATTCATTCCTGCCGATATCAATGAACCAATCGTCCAGGTACAGAATTCCGAAGAACTGCGTGATGTCATGCGGCTCATCGATGCTTCCGACCATGTAGTCGTTGCATCAAAGAATTACTGGCCGCTTCCCTGGTATTACCGGGGCGATCGGTGGAATAAAATCAAGTTTTATGGGGATACCACTGATGAACAAACACTTTCACAGGATAGCCCGGGGGTAATCATTCTCCACGATGCCGCCAGTTATCCATCCATTCAAGGGTATGATAAGAAGACCTACAAATTGGGTTACTGGTTCTCCTTCTATGACAACGAAAACCGGTTGATCGATTATTATCTCCACCGGGATGGCAGAATGGGGAGTATTAATATCGATGTTTTTACCCTCCAACAGGTTTCATGAACGATTCATTTTTTAGTGATTTCTCTTTTTTAGGGAAAAGTGTTATTTTTGCTCCTGAATTTTTTTCAAAAAAATCTTCAGCAAATAATACCCCAATCAATAGGTATCAGGCTCCTGGGGGCTTCGGTAAAACCTCCGCCCCCGCCGCTGGGGCGACCCCCACAGCGCGATAGACCTGTATACAGGAAACATCTCACGAAAAAGTGATGCCTGATAATCATCATCACGTTTTTCATTTCGGTTTTAATCACGAAATTTTTTTTTAATAATTTCATCGTGAGAATAAAAAAATTTGGAGCTGAATTGGTACTTTAGCCTTGAACATTTATTGAAGCAACAAAATAGAGAAAATTGGGGAATTAAATGGAATTACCCGAGTTCGTCCCATCGGGAACGTTTGCGGTAGATAATAACACCCACCACGACCAGAATAACCGCAACTATACCTAAAATAATAAACATAGTGCTATTAATTTTTGGGATTGGGAGGCTCCATCCCGACATTAGCTGATTTTGGCGTGCGAGTGCTTCTGTGTAGGATTCATTCGCTTTCAAAAAAGCATCCTGTGCCTTTTGACGGGCCAGTACAAAATTACCCTCGGCTATATGGTCATTTGCATTTGAGACATAACTTACTGCTACTTCACGTTTGGTAATAATCGTAGGGAGTTGCTGGTCATTTGCCGTGCTGGAGTTACCTTTGAACCAGGCGATTATGGCATCGACATTGTTGATGGGGACCTGAGCTGTTGCAACTTCATATTCTGCCCATGCCTTGTCAAGTGCAGTTTCCCCATCCGTAATGGCAGCTGTTGCCGCGGTGAGATCCCCCAGTGCTCCGGCATACTCATTTGATGGGCGGGAACGGGCGGAGTCGATTTTCCCCTGTGCTTCATTAAATTTTGCCTCAGCCACAGAAGTGTCGATACCCAGTGCAGCCTTTTCATCGATATGCGTCCTATAGACCTGAAGATCTGCATCAGCGGAGTCGATAGTTGAGGCTACTTCCCCGGTGTTGATAACCAGTGCCGTTTTTTCAACCTGTGAACTTGTGATAGGTCTGCCATTTGAATCATATTCTGTAATCCTGATCATCGTTTTATTGGAAGTCTGGGTCACAGGAGGAGCAACCCCTTCCAAAGTAACCCGGGCAGACACCTCATCAGATGGTTTATAACTCAGCTCAAAACCGCTAACTGCAAGTGTACGTCCACTAGCCACAGGTCGTATATTTTCAACACCATTTACAATAACTGTGTACGTCCATTTTGGTTTATCAAGTTCCGTGAAAAACCGTAACTCGCCACCAGAGGGAAATGCTCCGGAATTCTCAACCTTGAATTGAACCGTTACGGGAGTACCGGGTGTCAATGACCCGGAAGGATCAACCGTTACAGATGGAATAGAAATCACAGCGGACACAGCCTGAATACACACAATGAGAAATAGTATAAGAACCGTCCATTTCATTAATCCCTTCATGGTAAACCTCACTCAAATAAAGGATCTATGCCTTCTTCAAACATAGTTGATTTTTTCTCCTTGGACTTGATAACATCTTCCTTGGTCTCTTTGGCGATATCGAGGAGCTCTTTGATTCTCGGTGCATTTCCAACAGTTGCCAGCATCACTACCGCTGCAACATATTCGCTGTTGACCGGGTAATCCCCACCCCGCACCTCTACACCCGCTATGTTCTCCTCAACCCAGCTCTTCGCTTTCTCAACACCCTTGCGATCCATTTCATCTGGCGGACCTGCGAGCAGAACCAGGGCTCGCTCTGCTGTAGAGTAGTCACAGGGAAGGGTGAGCCGTCCGAGCATCGCCCTGCGTACAAGAGCAACAATTTTTGCGGATTTATCCTCACCGAGCAGGACTTCTTCGTTTGCCTCCCGCTTCCGACCGAACTTATCCTTCAGATTTCTGAGGATTCCCCGTTGCTTCTTTGTATGCTTACTCATCACTTCGCTGATTGCATATCCCACAGAAGTGATACCTCCACCCCGGAGTGTATTGATAATTTCACTGGAGTCAACAACCATCTCACCAACACCCATTTTGCTTACTTCACCCGCCCGGAAAAGCACTCCGAATCTCCTTACCACTTCATTATTCAGGCGCTGGAATGCACTTTTTACACTTTCACCTTCATTTTTCCAGGCGCTGTTGTCAAAAATAAAAGTGTTATCGCATTCATTCACCAGCGTGGTCAGACTACGGGCTGCATTATAGGAATAAAGCCGTCCTTCTTCCGGTGAAGGAATAATTCCGAGTGCATAGACCGGTTCACGGTAGATGCGTTTAAGATGTCGGGCAAGCACCGGTGAACCGCCGGATCCGGTACCCCCTCCAAGTCCGGCTACGATCACAAACGCGTCCACATCATGCGTACCCCTGATGTCAATGGCACTGATAATGCTGTCAATTTCATCCGCCGTTACACGGGCCCCGGTTACATTGTCGGTGCCTACACCATGACCTTTGAGCATGGTCTGGCCGATAAGAATCCGGTCTTTCATATCGACATTTTTTAAACCCATCAGATCGGTTCGTGCGGTATTGACGGCAATCCCCCTGAAACTGTTAGTTCCGAGCTTTCTATCCTGCTCGATAAACATATCGACAATTTTACCGCCAGCTTGACCAAAACCTATGAAAAACACGCGCATCTTATTGACACCCTCCAATGGGCTGAGAGATAATTACTTTCTTTTAATTCTTTTAAGTCCTTTTGCTGTTATAACCGTTTATTTCGACAATACAAAAACTTTCTTATAATTTCTCCGAGGAGATTATACCGATTTGCAGTAAATATACGGAGCCTTTTTCATTTCGCCCTGAAAAATACTATAGAATACTCATTATGAAGATCGGCGTAATCGGGGGGGGGTTGACAGGACTTGTTGCTGCCCACAGACTTGTGCAGGATCACGAGGTTGACCTTTTTGAAAAAATGCCCTACCTCGGGGGTTGCCTGTCATCCTATAACGTAAACGATTACTGGATAGAGAGATATTATCACCATTGTTTTTCAGACGACAGTAGTCTGTTCGCACTGATAACTGAAATGGGTATGATTGAAAAACTTGAATGGAGAACAGGTACGACCGGCTATTTTGCCAGTAATCAGATCTATCCGTTGAACACCCCCCTTGAAATCCTGCTCTATCCGGAGCTCTCACTTATGGATAAAGTAAAACTTGCCAGGCTTACATTCAGAGCAAAAAAAACAGATCTTAAGACTCTTGATGACATCCCGGCTGAGCAGTATATAATAAAATATCTCGGAAAAAACATATATTCATCATTTTTTGAACCACTCTTAAAGAGTAAATTTGGGGAACGAAGAAAAGAAGTTTCGGCGGCCTGGTTATTCAGCCGGATCGCAATTCGCTCAAACCGAGGTGTTTCCGGAGAACATCTGGGATACATGAATGGGGGATTTCATCAACTTATCGATGCACTCGAAAAATCAATTACACTAAACGGCGGGGTGATCCAGAAACAGACCCCGATCTCATCTATTTCCCGCAAGAACGGAGTGTGGGAGGCAAATGGTATCCTTTACGATACAATTATTTCTACAATCCCACCCCAGGAACTCGAGAGAATGGGTGGTCCGGTACTGCCCCCTATTCCGTATCAGGGTGCTGCATGCATGACACTTGCCCTTGAACGAGAGGTGACTGGAGGTATTTACTGGCTTAACATGAAAGATGCAGCTCCTTATGGTGCGGTAGTTGCCCACACGAATTTTATTCCGTTTAAGAGATATGGCGAACATATTGTGTACCTGGCATCCTACTTTACCGGCACAGTTCCACCACACCTTGACTTCCGGATGCTTGAAGATTTTTGCACCCGGTTTTCTGTTACAAAGGATGAGATCCACTGGTACAAAATGGCAGTAGATCCCTGGGCGGGTCCTGTGTACACAACGGGATACCGCAGCCTCATCCCTGCGTATGAACAACAGGGATTGTTTATGGCAGGGATGTTTTCCCCGGCAAATTACCCGGAAAGAAGTATGGAAGGATCCATTCGTGCAGGATCCGAAGTAGCGAAGTGCATCAGGACCCGGAGTACCCATGACAGGACCTGAAGTGACCGTAGTCATTCCTGTTTTTAATGACCTTCACTCACTCGAGATTGCTATCCCCAGATCTATTGAAGTCCTGTCCCGGATAACGAACGGATTTGAACTGATTATCGCAGAAGACGGTAGCACCGATGAAAGCGCTGAACTCGTGCGCCAGTACGAACAGCGTGATACCCGCATTCATCTTCTCCACAGTGATGAACGATTGGGGCGGGGTAAAGCGCTCAACCGGGCGATTTACGAGTCCAAAGGAAAAATCGTTTGTTATTATGATGTTGATCTCGCAACAGATATGCAGCATCTTCCCGAGCTCATTGGTGCAATCCGTGAAGGGGCAGATATTGCAACCGGATCGCGGCTGATGCCGGGAAGTGACATCGTGCGTACCGGGGGTCGCGAGATAGCGAGTCGTTCCTATAATTTTCTGGTCAGATTTTTCCTGGGAAGCAGAATCTACGATCACCAGTGTGGCTTTAAGGCATTCAATAAAGAATATATCCTGCCTGCACTCCCTGCCATACGCTCCAACCACTGGTTCTGGGACACTGAGATTCTCGTCCGCACCCAGCGTAATGGAGCACGCATCCATGAATTTCCAGTACGCTGGCGAGCGGGAAAAGGGACAACAGTGAAAATAAAAGATGTTTTTGAGATGGGTTCATCGATTTTGAGGTTGTGGTGGCAGATTCATGTATCGGAAAATTAGTGCCATCGTCATTCCGACGGTTATCGCCATTGGTATTGTCGCCTATATGCTCTTCAGGGTCTGGGATGATCTGCTCATCGCCCTGCAGAATAGTATTCCTGCATATCTCATCTTAGGAACGGTGATTTGCCTTTTAGCCTGGTGGTTGCGGGGATGGCGTTATCACATCATTCTCAGGAACCTCAATTACCAGGTCAGCATTACAGCCTCCACTGCCTGTATTTTTATCAGCCAGACGGTCAACCTGATAGTTCCGGCACGCATTGGCGATTTTGTCCGGGTCTTCATCCTTAAGCATGAATATGGTACTACTTATTCAGAAGGAGTTTCTTCCCTGGTTGTCGAACGGGTTTTTGACATCTTCACGGTGGCACTCCTTGGTGCTGTCGCTGTTTTCTTCGTAGTCAACGTACCGGCATGGTTCTACACAATCATTATACTGCCCCTTGTAGCAGGGGTGATTTTTTTTGTCCTGCTACTTTTTATGGGAAAATTTTCATCGGAAAATCGTTACATTGCGATAATTCTGACAATCCTGCATGAGATAAAAAAAGCTTCGCTTTCCCCCAAGGCAATTGTAGTACTTGGGTTTTCTTCGGTAGTAATCTGGCTCCTCGACATCTTTGTCTGCGTTGCCGTCGTAATGATGTTTCAGCAGCAGATTCCATTTGCCATAATCGTACTTGCAATTGTCATTGGTAATCTTGTGAAAGCGATTCCGCTCACACCCGGGGGTGTGGGAACATATGAAATTACTCTTGCAATAACATTCGGACTTGCCGGAGTGGATCCTGCAG
>Ga0315295_10001560_pt1 | contig 19647 bp, 13 predicted proteins | sample YL17G14_0_MG_FD_204453 | JGI IMG/M metagenome (GOLD analysis project Ga0315295, IMG submission 204453) | Sediment microbial communities from Yellowstone Lake, YNP, Wyoming, USA - YL17G14_0 | ecosystem: Environmental > Aquatic > Freshwater > Lake > Sediment | place: USA: Wyoming | collected...
CCCCCTCCCCCTGGCCGGCTGCAACCTGAAAGTAGGTCCGGCTCGCAGAACTGAACAGGGCACCACCCAAGCCTCCGGCCGCCAGCGCAAAGACCGGGAACAGCCACTCCAGCGTTCGCAGGATCCCTGCCTCCTGGATGCGCGACATCGCAAGCGCCACGCACAGGAACACCAGAGCAAGGCAGCCAGTCAGCATCTGGATCAGACCCGGGCGGGAAGCCGCCCCGGCGGATTCTGGTCCGCTGCGTTTTTCCAGGGAGGCCCCGAGACCGAGACCCACCATATACGAGGTCAACAGTAGGCCGATCCTGTCGTACAAACTTCCGTAGAAAAGCTGGAACGACAGCACTATCTGCAGCTCGAGCACCATGGCCGCGAATCCAGATATCGCCAGAGCGGTAAGCGGAAGGACGGCCTTGCTTCTTCTCCGGCGGCCGAGACCAAGCAGGGACAACCCGAGTCCGAAGGCCGCGATCAGGAGACTCCACGTGTGCGTCCGAACCCACAAGAGAACTGGCCGCATGGGCTGTTCGTGTTCCGCACTCCACATGACGAGGTCGTAGTAGAAACTGATCGGCTTGAGATCGGAGTTGAGATCGGTCCCCCTCTGTACGGCTATCCGCTGCTCCGCGTATTCCACACGCTCCGGTGAAAGCATCGACGTGAGAAAGTAATCCCGCAGGAAAAGCGTCTTGATGCGCCTCTCTCCCAGGCGCAGAAGGAGTGAGTCCGGAGAAGAACTGACATAGCGGTTTTCGCCGGGCGAGCAGACGAAAAGGCTCTTTCCGACGGGCAGAAGAATGGTCTGCACGAAAACACTTTTCGACGTGCGGTAGAGCGAGCCCAGGAATGCCGCCAGGTCGTCTGATATGTACTCTTGCACACCCGGCGCCGAAAACGAAAAGATTCCCCCTTCCCTGAGACGCCCGCGGGCGAGCGCAAAGATCTCGCGCGTAAAGAATCTATTAAGCTGGGCAGTATAGGGAGGCGGCACGTTGATGATGATGACGTCGTACTGCCGTGTAGTGGTCTGGAGGAACCTCCGCCCGTCGGTGAAATGGAGACGCACACGCGGGTCTCTCAGCACCGAAGTGAAATGGCTCGGGAGCACGTCTTTCGCGAGTGAGATCAGCCCCGGATCCAGTTCCACGTAGTCTACGGTTCTCAAAGAGGGCTCTTTGAGAACCTCTCCCAGCGCTCCTCCGAGCCCGCCTCCGATCAGGGCGACGTCCTCCGGGTGGGAATGCTGCAGCAGCGGCAGATGCCCGACTTCCTCGGCGGATTGGACGTCTTCTGTAGAGAAGATGAGAAGCCCGTCCTGGAAGAATGAGAAATCAGAACCCAGCGAGAGTGCGGTGAGATTCCCATAGGGGGTCCGGCGTGCCGCCAGTACAGGCAGATTCCCCCACCTGCGGGAGTCCGCCCACTCCGTCACCGGGTCGAACACTGACGCGGACGCCGAGAGAACTACGAGCAGAAAGCTCACGTACTTGATCCTGGCGCGGCCTGCCTTGCTCAAGAGAATTGCCGCCACCAGGAAGTTCGCGCACGCCAGCAGGGCGATGCTCTGAAAAGGACTCAGGATACGCACAAGAAGCAGACTGAACAGAACACCTCCCACACCGGCCCCGATCGCCTCCAGGACGTAAGCGCTCGAGACCTCGGCCGAGGGCCTCAGGGGCCCGAGCATCCGTGCGCCGAGCGGAAAGAGGAGTCCCTGCGTGACGCACAGGGGAGAGAGATAGAGGGCGGCACAGGCAAGCGCAGGCAGGAGGCCCGTCACTTCGCCGGGTCCCGGCCTGAGCCAACCGGCGGGCGCGAGAAAACCCACGACGCCGATGACCAGGCTGAAAGAGGCAATGACCTGAGCCGTGCCGAAGCCGCGCGCCGCTCTGCGCCAGATGTCCTCTTTGTGGGTGCTTCCTGCGGGGTCGATTTCCGGGGCGAAGGGAAGCGCGGTTCCGGGACGGAGGCCGTCGGTGGGCGAAACGGACAGGCGCCTTCCTGATCCGGGACCAGACCATTCGGGTATCGTGGGACGGAGAAGAAGTCTCGCCACCGGACCACTGCCGACTGCGGTCGCCAGCAGCCAGATGGAAAGGAACACTCCGATGACTAGTTCGTTTCCATGGAATGTGGATATGAACTCGCGGAGCAGGAGGATTTGAGCAGACGTCGCCGTAAATCCCAAGAGCAACAGCGCAAACCTGCTCAGAAGCATCACTTTCTCAGCACCTGTCGGGCGATGGAGTGCGGATTTGCAGCTAGTGGTGGCGACGGAATCCTATTCTTCTGACCTTTCCTCGGGCTTCGACCTTTCTTCGGGCTCTCTTTCTTCAAGCTGCTTGTGAGTCAGACGTCCGGTGATCCAGCTCCAATTCATCGGGTAGGAATGCGGGTCGAAAATGCTCCAGTAGAAATGCCAGACTACTATCGCCGCACTCGCAAGCACCGCCTCGTAGAAATGCACCGCGGTCGCAAGTTCTGAGACCCACAGCGGGAAAAACCTCAAGGTGACTTCCCCAAAGACCAGGAGGATCCCGGACACGATCATTATTGCTGACCCCCAGATGAGCGCCCAGTACTCACTTTTTTCAATGTAATTGTACCGCGAGTACTTCGGCCGCTCACTCGAGAGCCCCAGATTGTACTTCGTCAGCAGCCAGAGGTCCGTGAAATCCACGAGCCGCGGCGCGAGCCGGCGCAGTTGTTCTTTTCCCCTTCTGGTGAGGAAAACGAACCAGACGTGGTAGAGGCACAGCGCTATGAACACGGCCGCAGTCACCCTGTGGGCGGCGCCCCGTACCTGCTCTGGATTGTCAAACAGACGCAGCGGTTCGGCCCACACGGCCAGGGGATACTTTATTGCGAAGCCGGTGTACGCAAGCACGATAAAAGTAATGGCCAGGATTATGTGCTGTATCCTTTCGATCGGCAGGAACCTGTCGAGTTTGCCCTCGGCCCTCGCCAGGCGGAAATGCTCCACAAGCTTCCTTAACAGATCAAGAGAGTTGTGCAGTAACATGCCGCCTATCACCAGCCCGATCAGCCCGATGTAGAAAATGACCACGTAGTGAACCACGCGCGACCTGCTGGTGGCCGGGGTAGAGTGCACGTAACCTTCTGCCAGACGTTTTCCGGCGCCGACGTGGCATTTCCCGCATGTCTTTGGAAGGTTGGCCTTGTTGACGGACGACGCGGGGTCGCTCGAAGCTAGCACGTCGTGGTAGCCGTGACAGGAGGCGCAGTTGGCAACTGTAAGGGAACCATACTTGGCGGCAAGTCCGTGGTAGCTTTCCTCGAACGTGCTGACGCGGTCACCGGGAAGTTTGAACTTGGAGACAATCTTCTCCGCCTTGTGGCAGCCGCCACACGTCTGGGATATCGACGCGGCAGAGACTGGAGACCGCGAGTCTTTTGGTGAGCGTATTTCGTGCTCTCCGTGGCAATCGGTGCAGGCCGGGGCCTCGTTCACTCCTGAGCGCAGCGCTCGGCCGTGCACGCTCTTTTCGTAAAGGACCGCTATGTCCGCGTGGCAGGCGCCGCAGGTCGAAGGCACGTTGCGGCTGTAGACCCTCGAATCGGGATCCGACGCCGGCAGCAATGAGTGGGCTCCATGGCAATCAGTACAAACCGGCGCGCGGCTGATTCCCCGGCCGTAGGCCCTTCCATGCACGCTGTTCAAATAGGTGTTGTAGGCCTCGGGTTGCCCCACGCTCGCCGTGGCCATCCTTCCTGGATCGCTGTGACAGGTAGAACAGAGGGCCGGAATGTGGGAGCGATGCACGGGCGAGCCGGGGTCCGATCGCGCGAGGATAGAATGGGACTGACCATGACAGTCCCCGCACACCTGCGACAGAGGCCTCTGTCCTCCTACCATCTTCCCGTGCCTGTGCGTCACGTATTCGACGACCTCTGACTTGTGGCAGTGCTTGCAGTCGACCGGCGACAGGACCTCGGAGTGGGGGATCTCAGAGGCAGCGGAATGACAGGAGACACAGCCGACGCCTTTGTGCGCGGAGGACTTCAGCCTGGCCACATCGACCGGAGGGGCGACTCCGCCTTCTGAATGGCAGAGAAGGCAGTCCTCGTTGCTCTGCGAAAGTGCGGCCGGGACGCAGACCGCGAGAAGCAATAACAACAAGGCCGGAACGCACAGAAACTGTCCGGTGAAGCTAGCTCTGGTTCGCATCAGGACGCCTCCAGTCCAAGCGTGTCTCCGGTGCAGAGGCGGAACTTCGGAACGTCTATTGTATCCTACGGCCACCGCTCGTCTCAACTGCTCTTGCCCCACCGACAAGACACCAGGCGAACTGCAACGGCACGGCGGCGCCGGCTACTTCGGGCCGAGAATGTCCTGGCCCTCTCGCTTCGGCCATGGGGGCAGGAGCTTGATCAAGACGAGAAGGATGATGAAAGGAAGAACGGCAAGGAGCGCGGCAGTGCCGGCCCCTTCGATGCCCGCAATGCCTATCTTGTAAGTCGTAAGCCCCCTCAGGCTCTTCGAGAAGAGCTGCCCGCCGATGACCACGTTCCACCTCATGAAGAATATGGCGACCAGCAGCAGAATACCCGAAGCGAAATAGAGGCTCTTCCGAATGGCATCTCTGGGTCTGAATCCCTGGAGCAGGCCCAGGGAGATCAGGGGAACGACCGTACCGAGAAGTAGCTGTACGACCACCAACGGCACGAACAGGCGGCTCTGAATCATCTGCCCGAGGATGTCTATCGACTCTTCCGCTTCGTACAGTCTGTGCACGAAATCGAGGAGCTCCAGCGAAACGTCCAGGACCAACGTGTAAAACAGGAATTGTCCCAGTTTGTCGAGGCAGCGCATGTCTATGGGGTGCCTCCTGGTCCATGAACTGACCATGTAGATCACCATGACGAGTGCGATGCCCGAGACGATGGCCGAGAAAAGAAAGACTACCGGCATGAGCACGCTCGACCACCAGGGGTTTGCCTTCACCGACCCGAAGATGAAGCCGACGTATCCGTGGAGCAGGAAGGCCGAAGGGATTCCGATTATTGTGATGAACCTCCCGGCACGCTCGTCGAACCTGAGCGCTTCCTGCGAGGTGGAGCGCACTCCCAGGGTGAATATGGAATAGAGGACGCGGCGCCAGCCGCGACCGGGTGCGGACCACACCACCATGTCGCCCCTGTAGTCAAACCATATCTCTAGGAGCAGGACGACGCTCAGATACCACACGTAAACGAATCCGAACATCGCCATAGCCGACTGGAGGTGGGGAGTAAGAAATATCTCGAAGGCCCGCTCGGGATGTCCCAAGTGCGCCAGCAAGGGCAGCGGCGCAACGAGCAGGAATGCCAGCGCGGTGAGGAGTGAGAGTCTGTAAGTGGGCTGGATCTCCTTGACTTTGAACACCCTCTCGAGGGACGCGAGAATGAACGCGCCGGCCACCAGACCGGTTATGTATGGGTACAGCACGATGAGCAGGCCCCAGTGGAGCTCAATCTCGTTGGGATAGATGTACCCGATTACACTCTTGAGCGCCTCGCTCAATTGACTGAGCAGCTCCTGGCCCACTTCTATCGCACCTCGCTGTCAATACCGTTGTAATAGACCTTCGGCTCTGTGCGAAGGTTCGGCTTCAGCACCTGGAGCCTGTGTTTTCTCATGAATTCCCACAGCGGCGTGTTCGACTTCCGCGGCTCTCCGAAGATGCGCGCGGAAGTCGGGCAGACTTCAACGCACGCGGGCTTCATGTTCCTGACTATTCTGTGATAGCAGAACGTGCACTTGTCAGCCACCCTCCGCTGGGGGTGGAGGTAGCGGGCACCGTACGGACAGGCCTGTATGCAATAACGACAGCCTATGCAATAATCAGGATCGATCAGAACTACCCCGTCCTTCGTCTGGAAGGTCGCACCAACCGGGCAGACCTGCACACACGGCGGCTTGCTGCACTGGTTGCACAACTTGGGCACGTAGTATGCCTTCATCTTTTCCTTCTCCGGCACGCCGGACGGAGGAAACGCTTCCGCCCCTCCGTTAGGGGAGTCCACCCTCAGCTCACCGTCGACCGAAAACACGTAGCGCTCGACCCACGTGCGATAGAAAAACGGGTCCTGCGGAACGTGATTCTCCTTCTTGCAGGCCACGGCACAGCGACCGCACCCGATGCACACATCTACGTCAATGCCCATGCCGTAGAGTCGCACGGATTGCGCCTGCTTCTCCGTTTCCGCGGCATAGAGATAACCGTTCAGCTTAGAACCCGCTGCAAGCAGCCCGATGGCAGGCCCCACGCTCGCGAGGTTCTTGAGAAATTCTCTTCTTCTCATGCCGGCTCTACTCTCCCTACTGGACCATTTCTGGAGAATGAGGGTTGTGGCAGGTCACGCATTCGGCCCGGGCTCCGTGCCTGGCCGGATCCACCTGCGGAAAACCTGCAGGCCTGGATGCTTCATAGTAATGACAGAGGCCGCAACGGTCCCTTGCTCTCGGGAGCTCGGGCTTGTTCTGGGCCGGGTCAGACACGTGAGACATGGACGGGCCGTGGCAGGCTTCACACGCCACTTCAGCGTGCTTCGACGGACTCTTGAGTGCGGCCACCTCTTCGTGGCACTCGGGACAGGCAAGATGTCCGGCATATTCGAAGGCCTGGCTCGCAGCGAGGTCAACGGCCTTTGCACGGTAGTGACCGTGCAGGCCAAACGACTCCGGCAGGAGGAAATGGCGAACGATCAAGAAACCCGCGACTGCAACTGCAAACAAAACTATCAGTCTTCGTACCTGAGCCGGCATGGAATCTCCACTGTTCCGTCGCCGTCGATCTGGCTGTCCCGGGAATCCGTGTGACCGCGCGAGGCTGCAGACCGGCCAAACGTCAGGCCGCCGTCACCCTTGAGCCGCGCGTTTCGGCGCCCCTCGAACGGCGGACTCCGGAGAGCGCCTAAGAATGTACAAAAGGCGCCTCGGAGTCAAGTTCCTTTGCCATCCGGGTCCTGCGCTATCTCGCAGAACGGGCCTTGCTCTCCACGCCGTCCAGTTCCTGAAGCGCCTTTTCCAGCAAGCTCCGGCTCAGCAACGTATTGTGTACGGCGGTCCTCGGAGCGAGAGCGGTGATGATCTCGCTCACCGATTTCAGCTTCTCGAGCTCCGGTTTCGTGAGATCACGCTCTTTGTCGCTCTGTCGGAGATACGACCTGACCGAGGCGAGCCTTCGGGTCGCGTCTCCCGTCAACGACTCCATTTCGTTTTCCCATTCGTCGAGGATCTGCCTGTAGCTCTTGTCGTGGCAGGTCTCGCACGCTTCGGCCACCGTTTTTTTGATCCGACGCGGCACCAGCCCAGTGTGACAGCCGTCGCACTCAACTGAGGCGGCCATGACTGACGGCGCGTCCTCACCGGAGAAGGAGCTGAACAGGCTGCCCCGGTAGAGTTTCGACTGAACGTCGTGGCAGGCGGCGCAATCAGTGCGAGAGGGCGCGTGATGGCAGGCGTTGCAGTCGCCGGGCTTCAGGTCGAGCTGTTTGTGGTTCTGCGCGGAATGGCACTCGGTGCACGACACGCCGAACTCGAAGAAGTGGTTCCTGTGCGGCATTGACTTGTTGAACGCCTGCACTGTCACCGGCATTTCCACCCCCACGCCGGCGTGGCACAGGACGGCGCAGTAGTCTCCACCCGCATAGCTATGCTTGCCAAGCAGCAGCGGTTGTTCTCCCAGCGACGTCATGACGGCGTCCAGATTCCGATTGGCCGCGTTGAGGAGCCCGGCGGCGTAGAAAACGTTGTGCACTCCCCTTCCGATCTTGACGAAATTTAAATTGTATCTTGCATCGCTGAGGAGACTGTCGGCGCCGGTCGATTGCATGCGCCCCACGCCGGCCTTACGCGCGGCGGCAGAAACGGCCGCGAGTTTGGGCTCGAGTTCTCCTATCATCGCCGCGAACGTTTTCTTCCACGACGCGACAAGGCCGCGATACTTCTCTCCGTGGCACTTAACGCATGCCTTCTGCGATGCCACGAAGGTCTGCCCGCTCAGCCCCGCCTCGTCGCCGGAGAGCAGAGGTTCGGTGTGGCAGGCAGTACAATCCAGCTGCGTCTCGAACATGTGGCTGGGCACCGCGGGGAAGTCCCGCCCTCCGGTTCCCATGAACATCTGCTTCTGGGCCTTGTGCTTGCCCTCGTGGCAAACGTCACAACCGTACTCGAGCGGAGTCAGCGTCGTCCTGACGGCGTGGACGATTTCCTCGTGGCACCTCGAACAATCCACGTTGTGAGTCGTCACGTGATTGTCGTGCAGAGAGGCGAGGTCTGCCGGTATTTTCAGTTTTCCCGGCTCGTTGTGGCACAGCTCACACCTCTCTTTGGGCGCTCTGCCGTCGCCGCTTACTGCATCGAGATGACAGTTCTGGCAGGGCACGTGACGCTTGCCGATGAACTCGTCGTGGCTGAACGTCACTCCGCCCACCTTGATGTTCGTAGAAGGCGGTTGGTGGCAGGAAGGGCAGCCGGCGAGCGGGTTCTCCGTTCTGCCGTGGACCGTCCCCTTGAAATGACAGAGAAAGCAGGTGCCCTCCGTGACGACCATGTGCGTTCCCACCACTATCTGGGAATGACAGCTCGTGCATCTGAGTTTGCGCCCCCGCCTCGCCTGCGTCAGATGCGGTTTGTGGTCGAATACGATGCCGCGCTTGAACGTCACCTTTCCTTCCAGAAGGCGGGTGTCGTGGCATCCCCCGCGAAGACAGCTTGCGTCCTCTACCTCGGCGTAGGGTCTCGACCCGTAAGTGCGCGTTACAAATTTCACGACCTGCGTGAGGGCCTGGAACTTGACTCTGAGTTCGTCCCGCCTGCCCGGCGGGTAGTGGCATTCGACGCAGGGCACAAAATTATGGCTGGAGGTCTTCCACGCCGCGTAGTAGGGGCGCATTATGTGACAGCTGTTGCAGAATCGGGGGCTGGTGCTGAACTCGAAGAGACCGATAAACAGTGCAAGCAAGCAGAGAAAGGCTATGAGAATGATCCGAAAGAACCTGGGGCGCAGGTGAAGTCTGTCGCGTTTCTGTCCGAGCAGGTGGATTCCGAACCAGCCGAGTATCCTGTGGCCGGTTGAGCCCGGACGCAAGTCCTCGTCCTCGGGACCGAGTATCACCCGCTTCAGTCGGGCAGCGAATCGACCGAGCCTGTTCATGACTTCGTTTCAGGCGTAGGAATGAAGCCCGCCTATGAAGAGATTGCTGATGAACGTGAAGATCGTAGCCGAGAACCCGACTATCGAAAGCACGGCCGCACGCCGGCCTCTCCACCCCGCCGTCAGACGTGCGTGAAGGTAGGCGGAATATATGAGCCAGATGACCAGCGAGCCGACTTCCTTTGGGTCCCACCCCCAGGGGCTACCCCATGCTTTCCAGGCCCATACGGCACCGGCAAAGAGCGCACCGAGCGTGAAGAGGGGATAGCCGATCACGATGGCTCTGTAAGTGAGATCATCTAGAGTCTCGAGCGAAGGAAGAGCTCTCACCCCGCGCGCCTTCACCAGGTACATGATGCTGGTTGCGAAAGCCACCGCGAAGGCCCCTTCTCCTAGTACCGCCAGTGTGACGTGTATCTGCAACCAGTAGCTTTGCAGTGCGGGGACGAGCTGGCGTTCCATTTCCTTGGGAAACAGAGACGCGACCACGATCACGGCAAACGCGAGAGGAGACACGAAGACTCCGAGATTCCGGGCCTTGTGTTTCGTCTGAAGAATGAGATAGAAGAGCACGATTGCCCAGGCGAGGCACGACGCATATTCGTACATTCCCGTGAATGGAGGATGCCCCGTGGCAACGAAGCGAACGGCGATCGCCGCCGAGTGGAAAAGGAAACCGGTGATCAGCGCCACGAATGCCGCGACGCCGAACCATTTCTTGCTGATGGCGACCTGAAGAACGTAAAGGACGCTGGCTCCCAGGTATCCGAAAAGAGCCACCCAAAACAGCAGAATGTCACTACCGTACACCTTCGCCTCCTTTTTCCCGTCCCTGTGTTCCAGCAGCAAACTCGCGCAGTCTGTCCAACTCGCGGCTGAATCCCGCCTGGTCCTTACTCGAAGTTCCCGCTATCCACACTTGACTGCGGCCGGGTCCCTGCTGGGATATCTTGATCCATATCCTCTCCCATGAGACAAAGAACGAAAGGAAAATGCCCACGCTTGCGGCCACAAATCCGACGAGCAGGAGCGAGACGCCCGGGTTCTTCGCAACGTCGATGCCCGCGTAGAAGAGCGGCGTGTACCCGGCGAAATGAAAACGGCCGAGCACGGTTTCCCTCGAGTGCGCGTCCATTCCCTCGATCAACCAGCCGCTGTCTATCACCTTTCCGTCCCGAAGCACTTCCAGCTTGACCGCGGGCAGATTTGGCTCCTGCGAACGGCTGGTCACAACACCCGTGGCCAGGTCTTTGACGAAATGCGGCACGTAGTCCGCAATCACAACTTCGAGATCAGTGCCGGGCACCGGGGTTCTATGCCGGAACGGCAGAATCAGTTCCTGTACCGGAGACTCGCTGCCGCCCACGTTCTCATTGTAAAAAAGGCGCGCGTCCCTGATGGCGGAAGGGTCCTGTCCGTAGCTGGCCTGGTAAAAGCCGATGCCGCCGTAAGTGAGGGGATGATTGACCTCCACTGTCTTAGTGAGAACGTCCCGTCCGTCCCGGACCACTGTGAGAGTGGACTTGAAATCACGGATCTGTCCGGCCTCGGTGGTCTCGATCTGAAAATCATCGAGCCTGACGTCAAAATCAGCTGTGGGCTCGATCTTACTGACATCGAACGACTCGCCTATCGAGACGTTCTGCTGATGCCTGTATCCCAGCCTGCCGTTGATGGCGCCGGCGACGAGGATCATTATTATGGAAAGATGGGTTATCAGGAATCCGATCCGCGAGATGGTCCCCCTCTGGGCCGCTATCAGCCTGACGGAACCGTTCTCGACAGAGTCAACTGAATAGCCTTTGGCGCGCAGACGGCGCGTGAGCGTGTTCCATAGGAGCGCCGGTTCTGTCTCCATCTGGGCCGGTCTCGCGTTTGCGAACAATTCGTGGTCCTGAGCCCGTGGTCTGGAGAAGGCCTGCTTGAAGCTCCTCTTGATTCTACCGGCCGAACAAACGATGAGGTTGATGAGAACGAGGACTATGAGCAGAAGGTACCACCAGACCCGGTATACTGTGCCAAGCCCCGTCAGGAGAACGAAGTTGCCCCATCCCTGTCCATATCTGGATATGTATTCCTCGGGTGGGGCGTTCTGGAGGATGAACATCCCGAGGAGGGAAACACATCCCAGGGTGAGAAGCAAAACGAGCCCGAATCTTGACGAGCCAAGAAACGAGTTCAGTGACGACCAGAAAGATCTTCGCTCCGAGCTTCCCAGGTTTCCCTCCTCGAGATTCCTCAAGCGCGTTTCTCGCGCCTTATTTCTTGACCTCTTTGGGGACTTTGTGCACGTCTTTCGCCAGGTACGCAGCATAATCGAAACTCTTGAACGTCGGGCTTTCCTTGTTGTGGCAACCCACGCACACTTCCTGTGTCGGACTTATTAGACCGGCCGCCTTCGACTTAACCGGGTCCTTCATCACTTTCATGTAGTCCGCGCCGGGACCGTGGCACGCTTCGCACTGCACTCCCTTGAAGTCAACCAGGGGCTTGACGACCGTGTGTCCGCCCTTGCCGAAACCGGTGGTGTGGCACTTGACACACTTGGGGTCCTGGTTCTCCTTCTTCGTACTGTCAAGTGCGGCGAATGCCTTGGCGTGCGGAGTCGCGGCCCAGGCCTTGAAGACCGGCAAGTGACACATCTTGCACTTGGCCAGCCCCACGTACGCGTGTTTCTGAGCCTTCGTTGCTCCGGCCCCTGCTTTCGCAGAATCCGCGGCGGCGTGATGTGACGCTGCCTTTGCCTCGTCTGCTGCAGCGACGGCACCCAGACATACCATGGCGACCAAGAATGAAAGAGCCACAGCGAGAGAAAGGAATCTTGATCTCACCATCTACCTGCTCACCTCCTGTTCTTCAGAACTGCCTCGACTTGCTTGGCTGAAGTCAGACACTCGATTGAAGTCAGACAGAAGTAGGTTTGCGAACTTGGTTTTACGAGGGGTACAGCAGAGCCGACACTCCGCGGCAGGCTGTTGCCAGAACGTCAGGTCAGAATCGCCTATATTATCACACACCTGCCGGGCGATGTCCATATTTGTTAATGTGGCGCGTCCGGCCCGGCCAGAACGCCGGGTTGGCGCCGCTTGCCTTGACCTTGTGTGTCCAGCAAGCTGGTTCCAGCGAGCTAAAGTCAGAGGGGAGAGCCTGTCGCCCGACCCTCCCCCTGTGCAGCCAGGTGCGATTCCCGGCTATCTGGCCAGTATCAGCTTGTCGGACCAGGTCGCCGTTGGTGTCTCGACTCTGTAGAAGTAGACGCCGGCGGCAACCCTGTTGCCCGCCCCGGTCGAGCCGTCCCATCTCAGCGTGTGGGTGCCGGCAGGCTGATTCTCGTTGACCAGTACCTTGACCAACCGTCCTGTGATGTCAAAGATCCTCACGGCAACTGGACCCGCCTCGGGAATGGAGTAGGAGATCTCGCCGAGGCTCGCTCTCCCGGGTTCCACATTGCCTGTTGAAGCCAGAGGCATGGCGGCCGCGCAGGTGCCGTATATCGCGATTGCGGCGTCGATGTCGCACTGGTGGAGCGTCCTCTGCTGGCACCAGCCGTAGTCCACGTAGCCGTACATGGTCTTCTCAACATCGGCGGTGCCGTAGAGGTCGCCCACGCACAGCCAGTGACCGAACTCGTGGGTCGCCACGTTCTGTAGATCGAAGGCGTTGGTGGAGCCGCAGCCCTCGTACTTCCAGAGCCATCCGTCATCGAACACCAGATCTGTCTCGACGGTGGCCTTCCCCTTCCTCATGTACCAGGTATACGTAGTGGCCACGGAGCCGCCGGTAGAGCCGAACGTGCAAAGGTTGATGTAGTTCTGCACCGGTCCCGTGATGTTGTCGTGCGTGACACTTCCGGCATTGTTGCCGAAGGCCCAGCATGCACCGGCTCCGTTCCACGCGCCTGTGGCGCCCCTGAACGCCGCGGTGACCTGGGCGTCCGTGATGCCGTCCTTGTTGTTATTGTTGATGGACCAACCCTGGTTTCCCGGCCCCCACTTGCCGCCGACATAAGAGCCGTTCGTCTTCCAGGTGTATCCGCAGAGCTTGTAGCACACGGGAGAGGGCTTGGCCCTGTTCGGCACTCCACCCTTTATGTGGCTGAGCACCTCACCGACAGGAAGATCAAACTCCTCGACTTTACCGTCTTTGATGGTGAGCTTGCCCTGGTACCATCCCACCACCGAGTGGGCGCCCTTGAGCTCAGGTGTGAGAAACACCATCACGTCTTCGCCAGGCTCAAACCACGGAGCGTCCGAAACGGCCAGTCCCATATCTCCGGCCTCGCCTCCCGGCACTCTTATGACCACCTCCGAAGCGGTGGGTTTGCCTTTCAGGTGTTCGCGCACGCGCACGGTTACATAGGTGTTGATGAGACCGGCATCGGTGTCCCATCTTGACTCTATGGAAACTACTTTTCCGGTGATTATGCTGTGGGCCTCCTGGCCAAGCTGGGCCAAGTCCTTCTTCACGACTACCGCACCGGCAGGGGCAGCGCAAACGGCAATCGCGAAGAGACAAACCAGCAGAAGTAAGCAATGGGCTCTCATGCTCTGTGTCCTCCATCAAGGTGCCCGAGGGTCAGGAATGAGCGTTTGAGAACAGTCCGGAACTGTCCCGGAGAGACGAGATGAACCACCTCCCTAATGTGTGCTGTTACGACGCACGATGTGCCGGATGTACTCGAAGTGGATGGACAGGTCAACATCGACCTGGCCGCCTGCTGGCTCACACGAAAAAGGGTCGCTGTGCGAAACGTACAACGATTCGCTTTCTGTTGATAGCGCCAGTCAAGCAGGATAGTATTGACTGATTCGTTCCAGCGCGAGGCTCTGCTCGCGCCACAACCGCGTCTATCCAAACATGGAGCTTCGAGTGACGAGCGAGCAACTTGGTGCGGTGCTGCCCCTTTGGACGGGCCTGCCCTTCGTGGGCATCCTGCTTTCAATCGCGCTCTTGCCCCTGATCGCCCCTGCCCACTGGGACGAACACTATCCGAAGGTGTCCATGTTCTGGGCCGCCCTGTTCGCGATCCCGTTCCTGCTTGCATTCAAGGGGACGGCTGCCAGGGAGATACTGCACATCTATCTGGTGGATTATATACCTTTCATAATCCTCTTGTGGGGTCTGTTCACCGTCTCCGGCGGCATTTTGCTGCGCGGCCGGCTCCAGGGCACACCTCTTATGAACACGATTTTCCTCGCTGTTGGCACCGCTCTCGCATCGTGGATGGGTACTACCGGTGCGTCGATGCTCATCATAAGGCCCGTGCTCAGGGCCAACGCCGCGCGAAAGCGCAAGAAACACGTGTTCATCTTCTTGATTTTTTTGGTCGCCAATATCGGAGGCGCTCTGACCCCGCTTGGCGACCCGCCTCTCTTTCTCGGATTCCTCCACGGCGTGCCGTTCTCGTGGACGTTCATTATCCTGCCCCACATGCTGCTGGTATCCGCGCTTCTGCTGATACTGCACTACCTCATCGACAGCTTCCATTTCCGCAGGGAGTCTCCGGAGGTTGTCTCCCAGGAGAAAGAAGAGGTGCTCCGCCTCGAAGGCGGCCTCAACGTTCTGTTCCTCGCCGGAATCCTGGGTGCTGTTCTGCTGTCAGGCGTGTGGAGCGCCGGCTCTTTCATTGTAGCGGGTGTCGAGCTGAAGACTGAAGGCGCGGTGAGAGACCTGATCATTATTCTAATGGGAATACTGTCTCTCCGCACCACTCGGAAGCACGTGCGACGAGACAACAACTTCACCTGGCATCCCATGATTGAGGTGGCATACCTCTTTGCGGGCATCTTCATGACGATCGTGCCGGTTCTCGCAATTCTGAGAGCCGGCGAGAAGGGCGCGCTGGCGTTCCTCATGGACGCCGTCAGCCAGCCCGTACACTACTTCTGGGCGGCCGGCGGCCTCTCCAGTTTCCTGGACAACGCACCTACTTATCTCACGTTTTTCAACCTGGCCCTGGGCAGGCTTCAGGTACCCGACGCCAGTGTCAACGGAATCCTGACCGGCGCTTTGTCCGATCCGAGTGGCGGGCAATTTGCGGCGTTTCTGACGGCCATCTCTGCTGGAGCGGTCTTCTTTGGCGCGATCACTTACATCGGAAATGCGCCGAACTTCATGGTCAAGTCAATAGCGGAAAGACACAGGGTGAAGATGCCGAGTTTCTTCGGCTACATGCTGTGGTCGGTGGGGATATTGATTCCGCTATTCGCGCTGGTCACGCTCGTATTCTTCAGATAGTGGGACTAACTGACTCGTAGCGGCAGTCCGCGTAGCTGAACCGACCCCGACGATTCGGGTGTCCCGTGGAGTCCAACCGGCCCCAACACTTCGCTCGCAGCCCGTGGAGTTGAATCCTCCTCCACGATGCGGGCTCGTGCTCACTCTTTTCCCGCTCGCTCTTGGCTTCCCCCTTGGCGCATCTTGGCCTTGCGCTCGGCCTTTCCGAGGACCGAGATGGTCACGAAGCTGAGCACAGTCGCCACGAATGCCAGGGCGAAGTCTCCCATCCCGACTGCCAGGCCTATGGCTGCTATGACCCAGAGTCCGGCCGCAGTCGTAAGCCCTCGCACGAACTGGCCCTCCCTGAAGATCACGCCGCCGGCCAGGAAGCCGACGCCCATCATGATGCCCTGAGCGACCCGCAGGAAATCAGCCGGCTGACCGACCTGCTGAAACTCAAGACCCAGGATTGCAAAGAGGCATGCGCCCGCGGAAACCAACATGTGGGTTCGCAGGCCCGCCGCCTTCTCGTGGATTTCCCTCTCCCAGCCGATGGCGGCACCACAAGCCAGGGCGATCAGGAGTTTTCCCGATGCGATCAACGTGTCCGCAGTCCCGGAGAAAAAGATGGGTGATTCCTGCATGAGTGCCTCCCAACTACTTCTTCTCTTCGCTGGCGCCCGAAAGCGCCATTTCCTTCACCCTGAACGTGGGAACGCGTGTGGGATTGCGGAACTCCAGATCGTCGGCCACGGAATCGATGCCGGCGAGCATCTCCGGTACCGTCGAGGCAATCGTCACTCGCGAGACCGGCTCGGCGAGCTCTCCGTTGCGTATCCAGCGACCCGACGCCGCGCTCGAGAACTCCGGCGAAGCTGGACTTATGCCCATCCACCAGCCGGACAGTTTCATGACGTAGAGCCCGTTTTGCGTGTCCTTGATGATCTGTTCCGGCTTCTTGACGCCCTTTTCTAAGTAATAGTTGCTCATGCCGATAGAAGGCAGGGCGCGATAGTCACCGCGCACCGCGCTGCCGGTGGATTTCTTGCCGGCCCTGAGCGCCGACGAATGATCGTAGGCGAAGTTCTTCAGCACGCCCTTCTCGAATAACACGAGGTCGGACGTGCTCACCCCCTCCGCGTCCACCGGTATGCTGCCGGGCCCCTCGGGCAGCCGGCCGTTACTGTGTATGCTAACCAGGTCCGAGCCGATTTTCTCTCCTAGGCGTTCGCCCAGGTACGAGACCTTCTTGTTGACGTTGTCTCCCTGCAGCGCCGGGCCCAGGCATGCCAGGATCGCGAAGCCGGCGTCAGGCGAGAACACGACCGGCACTTTCTGCGAGGCCATCGATCTGGCACCCAGCAGCGTGACTGCCTTGAGGGCGGCTTCTTTGCCGAGTTCCGCCGGCGCAGGGATCTTGTGAAAATGGCGGGTGTTCCAGCCTGCGTAGCCGGTCTCCATCTCCCCGTTTCTCTCGGCCACTGCCTCTATGGAGACTCCGCACGTGCTCGCGTCGTACGAGAAGGAGAGGCCGTGAGTGTTCGCTATTTCTATGCGGCCCCAGTATTCAAAGTAAGACGCGCCGTCGACTTTCTTCACTGCGGGATCCTGAGCAAGAGCGGCCGCTTCCATCTCCTTCAGATACTCAGTCTTCCGTCTTGTGGGGATCGACCTGAGCTCCGAATCGAAAATGTCCATCATCTCTCTCTTGGGTTTTTCCCTGGGGAGCTGGTTGAACTCGTCCGGCGTCGCCTGTTCGGCGAGGGCCACGGCCTTCTCCACCACTCCGCTCAGAGAGCTCCTGCTGAAATCAGAAGTGTAGACGAAGCTCAGCTTCTTGTTCACGATCGTCCTAATGCCCATGCCGCCGGTCTGGGCCTGGCTAACTCTTTCCAGCTTGCCTTCTCTCACACGGAGCTCGAGCGTGGTGCCTTCGACCGCAAAGACCTCCGCCTCCTGGGCTCCAGCGTCTGAGAGCTTTTCCAGCAGCCACTCGGACAGACCAGTTCTAGCCATCATTGTCCTCCGCGAACTCTCCTGTTATTTACTATTCTCTCCCGCCGATGGTGATTCGAGCAATTCTCAGCGTGGGTGCACCGCTGGTGACAGGGGCCCATTGCCCCTTCCCGCACGTGCCAGGCCAATAAGAGATGTCGTTGCCGACCATGTCTATCCGTTTCATTATCTCCGGCCCGTTCCCTATGAGTGTTGCGCCGAGTATGGGCGCACCGATCTTTCCGTTCTCGATGAGATAAGCTTCCCGGATACCGAAAGTGAAGTTTCCGGAAGCCGTGTCCACCTCCCCGCCGCCAAGTTCCTTGGCGTAGATCCCCTTCTCGGTGGCGGCGATTATCTCCTCTGCCTCGAGCTCGCCCGTGGCTAGATAGGTGTTGGACATCCTGACGAGGGGATAGTCCCTGTAGGATTCCCGTCTGCCGTTCCCGGAGGGCGGTACGTTGAGATACTTGGCTGTTATAAGATCGTTCAGATAGCCCTTGAGGACGCCTTTCTCTATGAGCACTTTGCTCTGGGCGAGGGTCCCCTCGTCATCGAAGTTGTAGCTGCCTCTCAAATTTGGCAGGGTAGGATCGTCCAGAAGCGTGACGTGTTCGCTCCCGACCTTCTGGCCCATCTTTCCGGTAAACATGGAGGTCTGGTTCTTCACGCCGTCGGCTTCCAGCCCGTGCCCCACGGCCTCGTGAAAGAGCACGCCACCGCCGGACGCCAGCACCACAGGCATCTCGCCCATGGGCGCGGGCCTGGAGTCGAGCATGATCACGGCCTGCTTCGCCGCCCTCGTCCCCGCCCGGGCAGGGTCGTTGTCATTGAAAAACTCGAACCCCTTGCGGGCCGACTGGCGCAGATAGCCCGGCCTTCGCTTGTCCCCGTCCCTGGCCACCGCGTCAATCGTGAACCACATCATGGGAAGCTCGTCGCTCACGTAGACGCCCTCCGAATTGGCCAGGACGAAGTTCTTCATGGACTCCTGGTACAGGATAGTGACCTGCGCAACGCGTGGGTCCACCTCACGCGCGGCCTTGTCGGCCGCTTCTACCATGCGGACTTTTTCCTTCTCTTTGACCGTCAGCGGATCCACGGTGTACGGCACGTGATTGACGGAGCTCCTGACGGACAGTTTGGCTATCTTCTGTCTGGCCGGTCCGCTCGCGATTTCTCCCGCGGTGCGCGCCGCCTTAGTGAGAGCCGGTTTGCTGAACTCCTCGCAGTACGCGTAGCCGGTCTGGTCGCCCTTGATGACCCTGACGCCGGCGCCGCTGTCCAACCCGTATCTCACGCTCTGTACTTTGCTCTCGGAGTAACTGATCGTGGTCGTGAAGACCCGCTCGATGTAGACGTCGGCGAAATCACCGCCCCTGGCGAGGGCCTCTCTGAGGACCGAAGTAAGGTCGTCTTTCTTGAAAACATCACTCAGGGCCTTCTCCTGGGCGGCGGCGTCTTCCGCCGAGAGAAAGCTCGCCATCACGGGAGCTCCTACAAGCACAACCCCTCCTTTTACAGTCCGTTTCAAGAACTGTCTTCTAGGGATTCTTTCTTTAAGGACGTCGTCTAGGCTCATGCCTCCTCCATTCCAGCTGGAAACCCGGAAGCGCAAACGCAATCCTGCCTGCCGGCCGGTCAGCTTAGATCAAAACCCGCGCAAGGCCGCCTGCTTGCCTTCCTCGACAGAGTGATGTGGGCCGAAGCGCGTGGGGCCCAGGTGATCCGGCCTACGTGATAAGACCTATCAACGGCCGCGCCCACTCGTTCACCAGGAAGACCATCCTGCCTATGAGCAGCGAGATACGGCCCATCACCGTGTAGCCGAACGCTGCGCCGAAAGAGACCATCAGAAACCAGATGCCGACCCTGGAGATTCCTCCGACGGCGCCCTTGTGCTCCGCAGAGAAATAGAAGTAAATGAGCACTGAGAGCACGCCAACCACCATGACTACATTCCACAGAGTGCCGATGCCGGTCCAGTTGAGAGAGAGCATAGTGTCGCCCACTTGTGGTAGGACCTCTCCGTGGAGCTTCTGCATCATGTTGACGCCGACGTAGTAGCCGACGTACACGGCCAGCGCCCACCTGCTCACCCAGGCGACCCGCTTTATGTAACGGAAGTAGAGCATGACGCCCAACCCGCCTGCGAAGAGCAGGTGCCAGTTAGTGGAAAACTCCTGCACCAGCGGAAGCACCAGATTCGGCTTCAGGGTCTGGTTCGCTACGATACCGATGTAGTAGCCGAGCGAAAGCCCGGCGAAAA
>Ga0315295_10001561_pt1 | contig 19636 bp, 15 predicted proteins | sample YL17G14_0_MG_FD_204453 | JGI IMG/M metagenome (GOLD analysis project Ga0315295, IMG submission 204453) | Sediment microbial communities from Yellowstone Lake, YNP, Wyoming, USA - YL17G14_0 | ecosystem: Environmental > Aquatic > Freshwater > Lake > Sediment | place: USA: Wyoming | collected...
TCCTGAGCCATAGCTCCACCGGGTGCTCACGGATATAACCATGCCCACCCAAGATCTGCACGGCACGGTCGGTCACCACCAGCACCATGTCATCGGCATACGCCTTTACCAAGTAAGCCTCTTTGGTAGCCTCTTCCTTTCGGTCCAGTTTCCAAGCAGCCTCCCAGGCCATTAACCTGGTGGCGTCTACCTCAATAGCCATCTCCGCCAGCATGAAACCGATTGCCTGTCTAGACGCAATCGGCTCGCCGAAGGCAAAACGCTCTTTGGCATAATCTCTCGAGTACTCAAAAGCAGCTCTGGCTACGCCTACAGCCATCGCTGAGAGAGCCACCCGTGAGCAGTTCATAATACGCTCGAAATCGCATCCCTTGTCACCACCCAGCCGATTCTCCTTGGGTATACTACAGTTCTTCAGACTCAGTTCATATGTGGCCAAGGCCTTAATGCCCATGTTCTTTTCGCGCTCGCCGACCTCCAGCCCCTTGGTGCCCTTCTCGACGATGAAAGCTTGACTATTGCCTTTCCCTGCGGCATAGACCAGTAACACGTCGGCATCAGCAGCCAGCGGAACGTAGCACTTCTGCCCTTTGAGCACATAGCTTCCGTCCTTCAGACTAGCAGTGGTTGAAAGAGACCCAGGGTCAAAATTAAAGCGAGGCTCGATGAGAGCCGCGGTAGCTGCTTTGTACTTATCCCCGCAGAAAGGAGGCAGATACTTTTTCTTCTGCTCCTCAGTGCCCACCTCCAGAATCGGATAAACCACCAGAGCCGGGCACATAATCTGCATGGCCATGGATAAGTCACCCCAGGCTAATTCCTCGGCAATCAGTGCACCGGTTACAGCCGAATGCTCACCACCCGGGCCGCCGTACTTTTCGGGGATGCCTGAAGAAGCCAGCCCCATTGTCCAGGCAGTGTCGATGATATGGCCGGGAATTTCACCGTTTTCATCGCACTCTCTGTAGACTTTCCGCATCTCGTCGGTGGCAAACTGCTTTACCAGTTTCACGATCATTTGCTGTTCTTCAGTCGGACTAAACGAAATCATATCTCAACTCCTTTCAGAATACATATAGTTTCAGCACAATCTTCGAGCGAGATAATTTAACATGGCCAGAACCTTTCGTCAAGGTTAAATATACCTGATACTATGTTAAGAATGCCCAGACGAAGCGCCGTGTTTTATTACCAGGACAGAGGTACTAAATTGACAAGCCTTTGCCTAACTGTTTCGCTTCTGCTATTATCTCAAAACATGCAGATTAAGCTAACCTTTCTGGGTGCGGCTCAAAGCGTTACCGGCTCATGCTACCTCATTGAAACGGGTAACACCAGGTTTCTGGTCGACTGCGGGCTTTACCAGGAGAGGGAACTCACAGGACGCAACTGGGCGCCTTTTCCCTTCCCGCCGGAATCTCTCGATTGCGCCCTTCTGACCCATGCCCACCTCGATCATTGCGGCCTTTTGCCCAAGCTAGTCCGCGAGGGCTTCCACGGCCCGATTTACGCCACTGCTGCCACCACTGAAATCGCAGAAATCATACTCCTCGATGCGGCACATCTCCAGGAAGAAGACGCCGAGTTCAAAAGAAAGAGACACCAAAAAGAAGAGAGGAAAGGCCCTTATCCGGAGGTTCCATTGTACACGGTGGCTGACGCCAGGGCTTCTTTGCCACACTTCTCATCCATCCAGTACGGAATATCAGTCAATATAGGCGAAGGTGTTGAAGCCACCTTCTATGACGCCGGTCATGTCCTGGGCTCATCAATGATAACAGTCAAAATAAGGCAAAACGGAGAGGAGCGGACGATTCTCTTCTCCGGAGACATCGGCCGGTGGGACAAGCCGATACTTCATGACCCCACTTTGTTTGAAGCAGCAGACTATGTACTTGTGGAGTCGACGTACGGCGATAGGTTAAGCGAGCCCTTAGACGAGGCAGCCGACAAGCTGGCCGACACCATAAACGCAACCGTGAAATCCGGAGGAAACATAGTCATACCCAGCTTCGCTCTGGAGAGGTCGCAGGAGATATTGTACTATCTTAACCAATTCCTCATCGAAGACCGTATCCCGCACCTGATAGTCTTCGTTGACAGCCCCATGGCATTAAGTATTAACCAGGTGTTTGAACATCATCCCGAGCTGTTCGATGAGGAAATGACTAAATTTATGCAGCAAGGGTCACCCTTTGGCTTTCGCGGCCTGAGCCTTGCCAGAACAGCCAGCGAGTCGAAAGCGATAAATCAAATAAAGGGAACTGCTATTATCATCGCCGGTTCCGGTATGTGTACCGGCGGCAGGATAAAACACCACCTGGTAAGCAACATCTCGAGGCACAAGAGCGCCATACTTTTTGTCGGCTATCAGGCGGCAGGGACTTTAGGCAGAGAAATAGTTGATGGCGCTGAAAAAGTCAGGATATTTGGGCAACACTATCCGGTCAAAGCCAGAGTGGTACAGATAGACGGCTTTTCGGCACATGCCGATAGGGACGAGCTTATCAAATGGCTATCAAGCCTCCGCCACCCTCCGAGGTGCCTCTTCGTAACTCATGGGGAATCGAGCGTATCACAGCATTTCGCCAGCCTGGTGAAAGACAAGATGGGTTGGAACGTTAGCGTCCCAGAATACAAAGGTCAGTCTATACTGGACTAGACTCTCAGTCTAAGATTGCTTGGCTATAGCCCGTCTGCCGACAATTTCGCGCTTTATATACCATTGCTGGACAGTTTGAATAACTTCATCGGGCGTGTCGCAAATCCTGAGCAGATCGAAGTCCTTTTCAGAGACGAAACCCCTGGCCAAAGTTTGACTTCGCAACCAGTCCATAAACTCCTTCCAGTATTTACCATCAAACAAGATTACAGGGAAGGGTTTTATCTTATGGGTCTGTATCAACGTCAACACCTCGGACAACTCATCAAGTGTTCCCAAGCCGCCGGGCATGATGACAAAGGCAGTGGCATACTTCACCAGCATGACCTTGCGAACGAAGAAATGGTGAAATATTATAGAGCGGGTTGTATAAGGATTAAGTGCCTGTTCTTCCGGCAATTCGATGTTGAGCCCTATTGAGGCAACACCGGCTTCGAGTGCGCCTTTATTGGCGGCTTCCATAACGCCAGGTCCACCGCCGGTTATTATGTTAAAGCCCAACTCTCCAAGCCGCCGGGCTATTTCCTCTGTCTGAGTATAAAGTCCATCGTTAGATGTAAGCCGCGCTGAGCCGTATATGGTTATGGCCGGCTCTATACCTGAAAGGCTATCAAATCCTTCTACCAATTCTCCGATTATACGGAACATCCGCCAGGAGTCTTCTTTAACTAGTTCGTTTATCTCATATTCGTGTGCCATGTCTACCTCCGCTTCAATCAGATATTACCATACTGGATATAAAAACTGCGAATAAGTCACTCAAAGCTGACTGAACTCGTTCAGATAGATAGGTGACACCCATACTAGACATATCGAAGAAATGAGAGGCAATTACTCCTTTATTCTCTCTCCCCTGGAGGGAGAGAGTTAGAGTGAGGGGGGATCGTCTCAGGTTTCACCCTCACCTTAATCCTCTCCCATCAAGGGAGAGGAAACAAATTAGATCTGAAAGTTATGTCTCTACCCTTAAAACAAAAACGAAAGTGTCACTAATGCGCTGGGCGAGCACACTGACTTGACACAGTTCGGTAAGGATTCTACACTTATCGCAGCTTGTGAGGCACAACGACCATGATTTGTCCTGCCTGTAAAAAAGACATGATAGTTGTTGAGTATAGCAATGTTGAGCTCGACTATTGCCTTAACTGTCACGGAGTATGGTTCGACTCTGACGAACTCGAGCTTTTGCTGAAGTCCATGAACTTGGATACCCCCGACCTGCTGCTGAGTCACATCTTAGCTTCCGCAGAAGCCGGGGCATCGGAAAACAAAAGAAAATGTCCTATCTGCCGGCGGAAAATGAAAAAAACAACCATAGGCGAACATCCGGAAATACTGGTAGATGTTTGCTCGCAGAAAGATGGCCTGTGGTTCGACGGCGGTGAGGTAACTCAGTTGCTAAAAGAGCTGGCTAAGAAAAAACCGGCAGGGCAGGAATCTCAGCACAGGGTAATAAGTTTCCTGGGAGAAGTATTCAAGGCTCGTGACTGATATGAACGGGGTAAAATGTAAAGGAGGCATTTTATGACGATAGTAATCTGGGTAATCATCGGCATCGTAGTCATTCTTCTTATCGCCTTCGTCGCCGTCTACAACAGCCTGGTCCGGCTGCGCAACCAGGTAAAGAATGCCTGGGCACAAATAGATGTCCAGCTAAAAAGGCGACATGACCTTATACCCAATCTGATTGAAATGGTTAAAGGTTACATGAAATACGAGCGGGAAACACTGGAAGCCATAACCAAAGCCCGCACCGTCGCCCAGCAGGCAACGTCTGCCGGGCCGGGTGAGCGAGCCAAGGTTGAGGGTGAGCTGAGTTCGGCTTTGACCCGCCTCCTGGCTGTGGCTGAAAGATACCCCGACCTTAAAGCCAGCCAGAACTTCCTGTCTCTCCAGGAGGAGCTGGCCTCAACGGAAAACAAAATCAGCTTCTCTCGCCAGTTCTACAACGATTCAGTCATGCAATACAACAACCAGACCCAAATGTTTCCGTCGAACGTCATAGCCGGCATGGCTGGCTTCAAGCAGGGCGAGTTCTTTGAGGTCACCGTAGCCGAAGAGAAAGAAGTACCGAAAGTCAGTCTTACTTAATCAATTTAGAGGAAATCCTGAATTCAGGTCTTAAAAAATAATGTTTAGGATTTGCTGTTTGGGATTTCGTGCTTATTTTTATGTGGCAACAGATTCGGTCTAACCAAACCAGGTCCGTCTTTCTGGTCATTGGGATGGGCTTATTGCTTGCCCTGCTCGGCTATTTCCTCGGCTTATACTTCTTCGGTAGCGGCACAGGCGGTCTGTTCATTGCGCTGATAATATGGGCTATCATGAGTCTGGTCGGCTATTTCCAGGGGGACAACATTCTGCTGTCTGTGTCACGAGCCAAGAAAATCGCCCCTGATGACCACCCCCGCCTTTATAATGTAGTTGAAGAAATGAAAATCGCCTCGGGTCTGAATAAAATGCCCGATATATACATCATGGACGACCCGGCACTCAACGCCTTCGCCACCGGCCGCGACCCGAAACGGGCTACCGTGGCTGTCACCTCCGGCCTGCTTCAGAAACTCAATCGAGACGAGCTGCAGGGAGTCGTCGGGCATGAAATGGCACATGTTAAGAACCGGGATGTGTTATTGATGGCTATGTGCGCTGTCCTCCTCGGTACCATCGTGGTGCTAGCCTGGTATGCCTCCCGATTTCTGATTTTCGGCGGCATGGGCAGAACAAGAAGAAGCTCTTCTTCGGGAGGCGGCAGCATGGGTCAAATTATAATCCTCGCTGTAGCCATTATACTGATGATACTGGCACCTATTTTGGCTCAATTGATTTACTTAGCCGTCTCTCGGAGGAGAGAATACCTGGCTGACGCCTCCTCAGCTTTATACACCAGATACCCTGAGGGATTGGCATCAGCGCTGGAAAAAATAGCCGCCTCTACAGACCGGCTAAAATCGGCTAATAAAGCCACAGCACCGATGTATATTATCAACCCTTTCCGCAAACAGGGGATGTCCGCCGACAACCTTACCAGCACCCACCCACCTATATCCGAACGGATACGCATCCTCCGCGCCATGGCTGGCGCCTCCTATGAAGACTATTCTATAGCTTATCAACAGGTTCTCCATACCGACAAGGTATTTATACCTGCTGCTGCGGCAGCGGCTGCCGGAACTGTCGCTCTCCGAACCGCACAACCAGAGGCACCCGAAAAGCTTGAAGAGGTACAGCGGGCTCGAGAGACCACCAACGCGCTGTGGAACGTCCACAAGTACAAAACCATCACCTGTGCCTGCGGCACGAAGCTAAGATTACCACCCACCTACAAATTGCCCGAGGTCAAGTGCCCCCACTGCGGCAGAATCAATCCGGTTTAAATTGTAGGGGCAGACCTTCAGGTCTGCCCGCCTGTCCATTTCGGACAGGTCTAAAGACCCGTCCCTACGTTCCTTAACATTTAGAAATTCGGATTTCGGATTTCATTTGTATGGACTTACCCCTGTTGCTGCAATATAATAAAGACTTAGTCCAAAGCATTACGGAAAAACTCAGTCTACATCTTAAAATAAACGCGGAGGGATAAATGCCATCGGAGAAGCCTAGAAAGAGGAATGTCAAAAAAAACATCCGTCAGATGGAGATAGACGATATCAGCGCCGTCTATCACCTGGGAGAGCAGCTTTTCACCAGCGAGGAATTCCCCATACTCTACCGTACCTGGGACCAATTTGAGGTAACCGATTATTTCACCTCCGACCCTGATTACTGCCTGGTCGCCGAAACCGAGCCGGACGGGAAGATTGTCGGCTTCATAATAGGTACTACCATTGAGAAGGAAGGCACCGCCTGGAAGAAATACGGATACCTGAGCTGGATAGGTGTGGCTGAATCGTTCCAGAGAACCAATCTGGGCGTTCGCCTATACCGGAAGCTGGAACAGAGGCTGCGGAGAAACGGTGTCCGGATGATTATAGCTGATACCGATACTGAGAATGAGCCAGCCATCGCCTTCTTCAAATCAATTGGCTTCACCGATAGCAGCCAGCACGTCTGGCTGGTTAAAACCATTCGCCGTCCAAACGAAAACTCCTCAAAAACCACGTGAATCATGACAAACCGATGAATATAAGACCGAAAAGATTGAAAAACCTCCTCAAGGACCTGGTAGACATATACAGTCCATCAGGCAAAGAAGAGGAAATCGTTGAGTTTACCGAGAAATATCTCAAGAAACACGGCCTGGCGGTAAGAAGGCAGGAAGTCGATGAGAACCGCTTCAACCTGATAGTTTTTCCGCAGGGAAAAGACGAGGTCGAACTCTGCCTTGTCGGCCATCTTGATACAGTCACCGCCCATGACCTCGAGGATTTCGGCTCCAGTGAGGAAAACGACACCATATCTGGCCTGGGCACCACGGATATGAAAGCCGGCTGCGCTGCCATGATTGAAGCTTTCATTGCCCTGTCCAGCAGTAAAAAGGCTTTACCCTCGGTTGGTCTGGCTTTAGTAGTTGGCGAAGAGGAAGACAGCAGCGGCGCCAAAGCCTTGATTCAGGAATACGGCTTCCCCTGGGCGGTGATTGGCGAGCCTACCAGCCTGGTACCCTGCCTCGGCCATTACGGCTATCTGGAAGTGATGCTGCGTACCGAAGGAAAAAGAGCTCACTCCTCCATGCCTGAGCTGGGGCACAATGCTATTTTGTCAATGTTGAAGCTTCTATTGCATATCACGGAGTATGCCGTGGCAGCGCCACATGGTCTGGTTTACAACATCAGAGAGCTTTCAGGCTTCCCCGGCGGCTTCGTCGTGCCCGATGCCTGCGAAGCCTGGCTCGACCTTCACCTACCGCCCAACACCAGGATAGACGTGCTCAAAACAGAGCTGGAACAATTAATAAAGTCAGCCGGTGGCAACATCAATGGCCTGAATGCCCGCCTCAAATTCGAGGAGACCTATGCTGGATACCGGATTTCCGAGGAGAGGCCGTTGATAACCAAATTGAAGGAAACCTATAAAAAAATGTCTCTCCCCTGGGAACCTCTGGACTTCAGGAGCCATTCCGACGGCAGCGTGCTCTGGGCTGCCGGAGTCGACCCCATCGTACTGGGGCCCGGTCGCCTCGAAGCGGCGCATACACCGGAAGAATCGGTTTCCTTTCAGCAAGTGGTACAGGCCGCCCAGCTATATCTAAACCTGTCCGATACTTTGTAAACCGGGCTCTCCATAGGGTATATTGGAGCATCCGCTCCAATCGCGCCTGGTCAATTCCAATGTAGCATTGACCCTTTAGGGCCAAGGTCACGAGGCTAAAGCCTCGTGTCTACATGTTTTTAGGATAGCCTTTCTCCTGAGTCTGCCTTGACAAATAACCCAAGAAGCGTATAATTGTACATCAAATTCACTGCGTTAATTCGCGAGGTGGGAGGGCTAAACACTCCCACCTCTATTATATCGAAACTGTAGGCACAGACCTTCGGGTCTGCCCTCCCCGGACAGGGCTAAAGCCCTATCCATACATTCTAGAATTCAAATTTAAGACAGGAGACGATATTGATTACAGCCGGTAAAGCAATGAAAAGCGAACGTCTTTCAGGCGATGAAGGTCGGCGCTATGTAAAAGCCATGGTGCTTAAAGCCGAGAAGCAGCGACGCAGCACAAAGCTGTTCATAACGGTCATGACATGTGTTGCCGTTCTGGCATTTGTAGCCGTTACCATACTGGCAGCGATATATGTGCCTCAGGTAGCCATCTATGTGCCTGTTATCGCCCTGGCACTGGCGCTGGCTCTACAGAAATACACAGCCAGCTTCTTAGCCTTCTTTGTCATCACCTTTTCCAAAATATACGACATTGGAGATAGAATTCGCATCGGCAACGTAAAAGGCGACGTAAGGCACGTAGGACTGCTTCACACTACCCTTGAAGAGGTGGGTGAAGACGAGAAGCTGGGCGGCGAGCTGACCGGCAGACTGCTGTACGTGCCCAACCTCATAATAGTGGACCAGCCGGTATTGAACTACTCCAAGGACTACTCGACAGGCCTCGAACCCATTCCCTCTGACTACATGTTCGACGAGGTACGCATCCCCATAACCACCGACAGCAATGTAGAGAAGGCGAGTCAGCTTCTCGAGAGCATCTTGAAGAGCCAGGATGAGGTCTACGTGAAGCAGGCCGGCCAGGTCTTCCAGAACGGCTACCCCAGGTTCCTGGACGAAGCCATGAGCGGCCCCCGTGTACTAATCTTTGTCGAGCCACAGCACATCTGGATTAAAGGCAAGTTCGTCGCCCCGCTGGAGAGCCGCAACGACCTGCGCAGCAGCATACTGCTGCAATTCATCAAGGAAGCCAAAACCAGCTCCGATATCAAGCTGGCATAGGCCCTTACAGATAAACAACTTCTGATTGTTTGATGCTACGCCTTACTATGAATTGCACAGAACGTCACAAAGTGCAATCCAGCAAGGCTTGACATTCCTGGCCGACGGTCATAGACTGGAACTTGCGGGGAGGGGGATTCATCATGAAGTGTCCGAGGTGTGGACACGAGAACCGGGAAGAAGCAGAGTTCTGCATAGAGTGTGCCCAGCCACTTGAGGTAGAGCCTTTGTGCTCTGAATGTGGGCATACTAATCCGATGGGCAGCAAGTTCTGCGAGCAGTGCGCCCACAGCTTAGCCGAACCAACTGCCGAAAAACCGTCGCAGCAATCACCTGCGCCCACCTCCTTTGCCGGCGGCCGCTATCAGATCAATAAGTTCCTCGGCGAGGGGGGCAAGAAGAAGGTCTACCTTGCCCACGACACCCTGCTCGACCGGGATGTGGCCTTTGCCCTGCTCAAGGTCGAGAAACTGGATGACACGGCCAGGACCCGCATCAAACGCGAAGCCCAGGCCATGGGACGGCTTGGTGATCACCCACACATCGTCACCGTCTTTGACCTCGGGGAGCACGAAGGGCAGCCCTATATGGTCCTTCCCCTTATGGCCGGGGGCGATGTGGAAGGGCTGATTGAGAAGGCGCCCGAGCACAGGCTTCCCATCGAGCAGGCTATCTCCATCGCCAAATCTGTGTGCCTGGGTCTGGAATACGCTCACTCCAAGGGAATTGTGCACCGTGACCTGAAGCCGGGCAATGTGTGGTTGAGTGCTGATGGTGCGGTGAAGATAGGTGACTTTGGTCTGGCACTGGCGGTGGACCTATCGCGCCTGACCCAGTCGGGGATGATGGTAGGCACGTTTCATTACATGCCGCCGGAGCAGGCGATGGGCGGTGAGATCACGGCTAAGGCAGACCTTTACTCTCTGGGGGCGATGCTCTACGAGATGGTGACGGGGCGGCCGCCCTTTGTGGGAGACGACGCCTACGGTATCATCGGTCAGCAAATCAATACGCCACCGGTGTCACCCAGCTGGCACCGTCCTGAGATAACGCCAGCTCTGGAGGCCCTTATTCTGCAGCTACTTGAGAAAGACCCGCAGCGACGTCCTGCCGCGGCCGCCCACGTACGCCAGGCCCTGGAATCCATTGAGGCAGGGACGATTAGCCAGGCGCCATCACCGGAAGTGACGACTGTGGCTGGGAGTCCGCTTTATCGCCGGGTATTTGTTGGTCGTGAGGCAGAGCTACGCCAGCTTCAGTCTGGCTTTGATAGCGCCATGTCAGGGCAGGGGTCACTGGTGATGGTTGTGGGAGAGCCGGGCATAGGTAAGACCGCCCTCTGCGAGCAGCTGTCCACCTATGTCTCCCTGCGGGGTGGGAAGGCCCTGGTGGGGCACTGTTATGAAGAGGGGTCTTTGTCGCTGCCCTACCTGGCTTTCGTCGAGGCGCTGCGGTCATATGTCCTTGCCCATGATGCCAAGGACTTGCGGAAGGAGCTGGGCACCGGCGCTGCTGACGTGGCACGCATCGTGTCTGAGATTAGGGAGAAGCTCAAGGTGAAGCTGCGGCCCCCGGGCGATCCTGAGGGGGAGCGCTACCGCCTGATGCAAGCTGTCACTGGCTTCCTGAGTAATGCTGCCACTGTCCAGCCGCTGCTGGTGGTGCTTGAGGACCTGCACAGTGCCGACAAGGGCACCCTGGAAATGCTTACCCATGTCTCCCGCAACCTCACCGGGGCAAGGCTATTACTTGTTGGCACATACCGTGATATAGAAGTAGACCGGGCGCATCCTCTGTCAGCGGCCCTGGCCGAGCTGCGCCGTGTCTCCACGTTTGGACGGGTAGTTCTTCGGGGCCTGAATGCCGACGAGGTTAGGCGAATGCTGGAGAACATCGCCGGACAGGACGTCCCCTGGGGCCTTGCCGAGGCGGTTCACCGCCAGACGGAGGGGAACCCGCTCTTTGTTCAGGAGGTGGTGCGCTACCTGGTCGAGGAAGGACTTATCACCCGGGAACAGGGGCGCTGGCGGGCGACCAGGGATACGCCGTTGGAAATGAGCATACCGGAAGGATTGCGGGACGTCATCGGCAAGCGCCTGACCCGCCTGAGCGCGGTGTGTAACCGCCTGCTCTCCGTTGCCTCCGTTATTGGGAGAGAGTTCCGGCTGAAGGTGTTGCAGCAGGTGGCCGGCATAGCCGAGGACGAGCTTATCACTGCCCTGGATGAAGCAAGGAGAGCCGCGGTGGTAGAGGAACGGTCTGCAGTAGCTGCAGCGGTGACTTACCGGTTCGCCCACGCTTTCTTTCGTCAAACGCTCTATGAGGAGATTATTGCTCCCCGGCGCATCAGGCTGCACCAGCAGGTAGCAAAAGCACTTGAAGAGCTATATGCCAGCCGTCTGGAGGAACACGCCACCGAACTGGCCGAGCACTTTTCACACTCATCCGACCCCTCTGACCTGGCCAAGTCGGTTAGCTATGGTGAGATGGCAGCACACCGGGCGTTGTCCGTCTACGCCTATGGTGAGGCGGTACGGCTTCTTGAGCAGGCACTCAAGGTACAGGAGGTAATGTATCCGGAGGACAAGGCGAAGCGGTGCGATTTACTCTTGGCTCTGGGCGATGCATTTATCCTGGCCGGGGAAACTCGACGCGTTGTCGATATAGAGGCACCCCAGGCGCTGTCACTGGCTGAGGCTATCGCTGACAACACGCGGGCGTCCCGGTCCTGCCTGCTGGCAATAAAGGGGCTGATATTATATGGAACGCCAGCGTGGGCTTCTCCCGAGGCAGCACAGTGGGCTGGGCGAGCCGACCGCTACGCCGGGCCCGATACAGTGGAGCGTGCCTGGGCGGATGCGATGCTGGGTCTTGTGAAGTGGTCTGGAGTTAGCTCCTCACCAGAAAAGGTTATTCTCCTAAGCCGAGCCCTTGACCTGGCCCGTCGTCTGGGAGACCCAGACACGTATTGGTTTGCAGCTGGGTTCTGGCTCTTAACCGTGTCAGCGCCACAGCATGATGATGAGCGACTGCGACTGGCGGAGGAGCTGGTGGAGCAGTCCCGGGCTGGCGTAAACGTGTTTCTACTCATCACATCATTGTGGGGTATGGTGAACGTGTTCCTGGAATTTGGCCAGCGCCGCCGCGCCGAAGAGACCATGGGTGAGATGCGAGCCCTGGCCGAGCGCAGCGGACAGGCGAACCTGCTTATGGTGTCGATGTTAAGTGACGCTATCCTGGCGATCTGGGACGGGTGCCTCGAGGAGGCGGTTGCGATCCGCCGCCGCATGTTGGCCCGCGGCGAGGAGCTTGGCATCCTTGAATTTGCAGCTTTGTGGTCAGCTTGGGTCCTGCCTGCGCTGGTGCATCTCGGGAACTCTAGCCGAGCCCTGGAGCGCAACCTTCAAAACTCGAGAAACGTAACCCGTAGCCTAGCCTCTGATGTGATGATTCTATTCTGCCTGGCGCACCTGGGCCGATATGCCGAGGTGGAGGAGATGTTGGAACGGTGGGTCGTGGCACGTCCCGGCATTGGCTCGGCCGAGGACGAGACCGTAGTGTGGCAAGATATCACATCACTGGAAGCCGCGGTGCTGGCGGGACATCGCCAGGCGGCTGAGCTGCTCCTTCGCCGACTGGCTGGCAGTAGCGTCCGCACGACTGGCATGTGGCTCCCGACATGTGCAGGTCGCCATCTGGGCGCTGCCGCTGCCCTCCTGGGCAGGCCCGATGAAGCCCGTGCCCATTACCAGGAAGCGCTGAAGGCGGCCAGCGAGATGAGATTCCGTCCTGAAGTTGCCCTCACCCGACTCCAGCTTGCCGAGCTTCTCCTGGAGCATTATCCAAAGGAGCGAGCTGAGGCGCTGGAACACCTTGACTTTGTCATCGCCGAGTTCCGCGATATGAAAATGCAGCCGTCATTGGAGCGCGCCCTACGACACAAGGAGATTCTCAAGGCGTAAGCCCTTGTCTCAGAGTCGTCAGGTAACAATCAGCCACAATGTTAGCTGCGTATCTGAAGTTTCACACCTCAATGGTGCCGCTCACAGCCGGGAGAACGACATCAATCCCACCACCACCCAGGTGGTCGATGTAGAAATCGGGATGTTCACTGTGGACAGGGATGAGAACTTCGGGCTTTATTCCTCGAGCCACCTCAAGCAGGTCGGGACCGCAGGCATGGCCGGAGGCATGTAAACCCCTCTCTCCTTCAGGTATTTCCCACTCGTCGTTCTTTTCTACAGGCAGACCAAAGCCTCGCAGTCCAAAGTGGTCAAGCCAGTGGTGCAATCGACGAAAGTCGATCTCCTGCTCCTCATCATGTGGCTCGCTGGAGCTGAAAACATACAGGCTGCCCGGCTTAGGGCGAAGGCTGGGCAACTCGTTTATGTCGAAGAAGCTGAAACAGAGGATAAACTTGTCCTCAGCCGAACGCACATCTTCAGCCAGAATCATCTTGCTCCCGTAATCCTGGCACAAGTTCTGCACCCACATGTTGGGGCTCTTGCTGGCAATGGTGTCCTGATATATGACGATGCTATCCTCCTGAGCAATATCAGGGATATCCGGCTCCAGTAGACGCATAGTCTTTAACAAATAAGCGTCTCTGGGCAGTATAGCCAGCTTCCGGCCTGTGTCCCTGGCAATCTGCAAGAAAGTGAGCAGGCGGCTCACGTCCCGTGGCGGGAAATCGGCGATAACTAGGCCGGTAGCAACTTTTATAGCCTTAAAACCATTTTCATACACTTCACGCTCAGCCACATTCGTTGCGCGGGTCACATTCGTGCCTTCCAGAATAAGCGCTCTGGGACGCAATTTGCCAGCCTCTTCAATGAACTTTCTGGTAGATTCTTCCCGTTTGCCGTGTAGCCGCAGGTCACCGCTGTAGATAATCCAGCCGGAGCTGGTCTCGATGCCCCAGGCACAGGCGCCGGGGATGGAGTGGTCAACTGGAAAACAACGCAGATTTAAGCTGCAGCCACTGTGGCAAGCCAGGGAACAGGAGATAAGGGGTTTTTGTCCCGGAGATTTAAGCCAGAACTTAACGGCATCTTCGCTCAAGGCTTTTAGCTCTGCATCGGCAAGGCAAAACTGCCGCTGCTGCTTTTTATCAGTGGTAAGCAGCGCCTTCTGCTTCCAGCCAGAGGGAAGCCCTGGTTTTTTATGGTCGAAATAACACACCTGCTGGTCGAAGTCCGCCTTTCCTGAATCCTGCACCGCCTTAGCAATAAAGGCGGTAGTTACAGTCGAATAGACCGGGATATCCCCTCTGAGAAAAGCGATATGTCCTGAGTGGTCGAGATGGGCATGGGACAGCAGCATGCCGTCCAACTGCTCAAGTTTACGATAGGAAGGAGCATTTCGGAACTGCTCCCAGAGTCCCGGCGTAACAAGGTCGTCACGATAAAGTCCCTCCAATGGTGGCAGCAAGCCAATTGCCAGAGGGTCTAGCAAGCCAGCACCGCCACGAGGCTTCAGGTATTCTTCATAGAACAGCTTGTGCCGTTTGTAGGGGAAGCCGAAGTCTAATAGTAGCCTCCGCTCGCCATCTTCGAGAAGAATCTTGTTGCCGCCGATTTCGTTGATGCCGCCGTAGAATGTCAGTTGCACCATAGACCACTCCTACTACTGTTATCAGTCTAACGCAATGGCAGCTTAGAGGCAAGGAGGATTAAGAATGGGGTCACCATGTCGCTAGCGCTCCTCGCGATGACAGTGCCAATAATCTGGCACAGGTTGTGCACCAACTAATGTAGCCACGACCCCTTTTAGGGTCGTGCCACGAGGCTAAAGCCTCGTGTCTACATGTGTCTAGGCCGGCTCTATTCTACAAGTTAAAAGTTAAAAACCAAAATGACGGATAAAAATGCAAAATTGACAGCTATTCTAAATTAGAGTAGGATAAACACTCGATGAAAAAAGAGTTGATGGACATACTAGCCTGTCCGGTGTGCAAAAGCTCGCTTAAACTCAAAGTAACTGAAGAGAAAGAGGGCGAGGTAGTGACCGGCTCTCTCTTCTGCAAAAAATGTAACCACAGCTACCCCGTCACAGAGAGTATCCCCAACCTCTTGCCGCCAGACATAGAAGGCTAACTTTCAGGGCTATAAGTCACGCAGCTTTCGGGTGATTCCCAGACCTCAACTTGTGACAGTGTTACGCCTCCGGAGAAACGGCCTTTAAGCTCATCATAAATGGTTACCGCAATATTTTCCGAAGACGGGTTGATTTTATCGAACGGCGGCACCTCGTTTAGTGAGGTGTGGTCGAACCAGGCCAGAACTTCACCCAGATGACGCTTCAACTCCACGAAATCATAAGCCAGTCCGATTTTATTTAGCTTTGCCGCCTTCAAGCTGACCACCACCTTAAAGCGGTGGCCATGCAGATTCTCACACTTGCCGCCATATTCCCTCAGAAAATGGGCAGCATCGAAATGCCCTTCAACTGATACTTGATACATCTTGCCTCCTAATAATCTCTTCAGCTTCAGCCCATTGGCGCACACCGGTTACATGTCCCAAATCAGCCAATAGCTGTTTGATAGCTTTGCCACTGCCGGGATGAACCAGGTCAGGGACGATTTCAGCCAGCGGCATCAGCACGAAAGCCCGTTCCACCAGCCTTGGATGGGGCACAGTCAATTCTTTGCTGCTGAGAATCTCGTCACCGTAGAAAAGTATGTCGATATCGATGGGCCTGGGTGCATTGGGAAGGCCGGGCGTCCGGCCCAGTTTAATTTCGATTTCCTTAGCCAGCTGCAGAAGCCGCTTGGGGTTTAGCTCGGTAGAGATGCGGCATACAGCATTCAGGAAAAGCGGCTGCTCCTCGTAGCCAACAGGCTCTGTCTCATAAATAGAGGAGACTTGCTCAACCACCATATGTTTTGACAGTAACTCCAGGGCTCGAGCCAGGTTCTGTTTCCTGTCACCCAGATTGGAACCGAGACCAAGATAGGCAGTCGCCATGTTTATTTGCCCCTGACAATAGCATCGCTCATGCGGCAAACTCTCATCATCTCTTTAACGTCATGTACTCGAACCATATCAGCACCTCTGGCGATGCCGATGGCAATACTGGCTGCCGTCCCCTCCAGACGCTGTTCCGGTGGCAAATCCAGAACCAGCCCAATCATCGATTTACGCGAAGTGCCCAAAAGGATTGGTCTGCCCAGCACCTTAAGCTCGTCAAGCCGTCGCACCAGCTCGAGGTTCTGTTCCAGCTTTTTACCAAATCCAATGCCCGGGTCAACGATGATATTCTCCCAGGGCACACCGGCATCCAGTGCTAAGTCTATAGACCGTTTCAAATCAGAAAGGACTGCAGAGACGATATTGCGCTGAGGCTTATCCCTCTGATTGCTCATCAAGATTATGGGCAAGCCTTGTTCTGCTGCCAGCTTAGCCAATCTCGGCTCCTGCTTCAGTCCCCAGATATCGTTTAGCATCTCTGCCCCGGCGTACAGCGCCCGACGAGCCACCTCAAACTTGCAGGTATCAACACTCAGCGGCACCTTTATCCGGCCTGCCAACCTTTCCAGCACTGGTATCACCCGCCGCAACTCCTCGTCAACAGTTATCGGAGCCGAATTTGGGCGGGTAGATTCACCACCGACATCAAGTATATCAACACCTTCATCGACAAACCGTCGCGCTTGAGCTACGGCAGCATCGACACTCCCCAGACCATCGCCGGAAAAGGAATCGGGAGAGACGTTGATAATGCCCATCACATACGTCCGCTCTCCCCAGCAAAAAACGGTTTTTCCGCAACGGGTGACACCCAGAGACGTACCACCCCTGGCCTTCCGCCACGCTGTCAATGAAGCTTTGCTCACACGGTCAGCCATCAGGTTTTTATTCTATCATGCTATGTGATTATACGCTATTCAATATTCGCGAAATATGCTACAATGCTATCTGCCACCAATCGTACAGGGAAAGGTAAGATAATGGGAATCGAGGAGAAGATAAACGAATTAAACAAATTAAGAGAACAGTCTGTGGCTGCCGGAGGCGCCCAGCGCATTGAAGCGCAGCACAAGAAGGGCAAGCTTACCGCCAGGGAGCGCATTCAGCTTCTCTTCGACCCGGGTACCTTCGAAGAACTCGACCCGTTTGCCCTGCACCGCTGCACTGACTTCGGAGTCGAAGAGCAGCGAGTTCCCGGCGATGCCGTAGTCACCGGCTATGGCAAAGTCAACGGACGGACGACTTTCGTCTTTTCCCAGGATTTCACCGTTTTCGGCGGCTCGCTGTCAAAAGTGGCTTCAGAAAAAATCTGTAAAGCCATGGACCTGGCTGCCAAAAACGGCGCACCTATCATCGGCTTACTGGATTCGGGTGGCGCCCGAATTCAGGAGGGAGTAGACAGCCTGGCAGGCTATGGTGACATCTTCATGCGCAACACCATTTATTCAGGCGTTATACCCCAAATTTCGGCAGTTATGGGACCATGCGCCGGCGGCGCTGTCTATTCACCAGCCATAACCGACTTCATCTTCATGGTAAAGAACACAGGCCAGATGTATATTACGGGGCCAGCAGTAATTAGGGCAGTGACCGGCGAAGAAGTCAATCTGGAGGAACTGGGCGGCGCCATGACACACGCCACCAAAAGCGGCAATTGCCACTTCGTTGCCGAGGATAATAAGCAGTGTCTCGAGGCAGTGCGCCGGCTGCTAAGCTTTGTGCCCCAAAACAACCTGGACGACCCGCCGCTTCTAGATACCGGTGATGACCCAAACCGGACGGATGAGGAACTTCTTCACCTTATACCTGATGACCCGAACAAAACCTATGACATGAAAAAAGTCATACTCAAAATAATAGACAACGGCGATTTTATGGAGGTGCATGAGAATTTTGCCCGAAACCTCATTGTCGGCTTTGCCAGAATGGGTGGGCATAGCGTCGGTATAGTCGCCCAGCAACCGTCAGTGTATGCCGGCGTCATCGATGTCGATGCTGCAGACAAAGGCGCCAGGTTTGTCCGATTCTGCGACTGTTTCAACATTCCACTGATTACGCTCGTCGACGTGCCCGGATACATGCCGGGCAGCGACCAGGAGTACAGAGGCATTATCAGACATGGCGCCAAGTTTCTCTATGCCTATGCTGAAGCCACCGTACCCAAAGTAAGCGTCATCACCCGCAAAGCTTACGGCGGCGCTTTTGTAGTTATGAGCAGCAAAAACCTGCGCGGCGATATCAATTACGCCTGGCCGACAGCCGAAATCGCGGTAATGGGACCGGATGGCGCTGTGAACATCATCTTCAAAGACACCATAGATAAATCGCAAAAGCCGGAAGAGACTCGACAGAAACTGATTGCCGAATATCGAGATAAGTTCGCCAATCCTTATATCGCCGCCAGCAAAGGCTACATTGACGATGTTATCGACCCCAGAAATACACGACCGAAATTGATAAAATCCCTGGAAATGCTCAGCAACAAATCTGATACCAATCCGCCCAAGAAACACGGCAACATCCCCCTTTAGAAAGTGGTTGAAATGAACAAATCAGTGGTAGCCGCCATAGCAGTGGCGATTAATGCTTATATGGAACAGGAGGAGCCAGCCAGGGCATTGCTTTCCAGAGCTATGCCACCCCCTGAAATCAGTTCGTGGCGGCTTTTCGGACGCCAGGAGTTGATTAGAGCCAGAAGCCGATGGCAGGCTAGAAGAACTAATCGATAGAAGACAAAGTTAACAGTCAATTTGAGAGGAGACACAAGCATGAGCCCAACTAAGGGAAGCGGCAAAAATCCATTAAAAATTACCGACCTTACTCTGCGTGACGGACACCAATCCCTGTTTGCCACCAGGATGCGGACTGCCGATATGGAGCCCATTGCTCCGGAAATGAATAAAGCAGGATTCTGGTCTATGGAAGTCTGGGGCGGTGCCACCTTTGACGTCATGACACGGTTCCTGAATGAAGACCCCTGGGAAAGAATCCGCATCTTGAAAAAGCTGATGCCGGATACCAGATTACAAATGCTGCTGCGTGGTCAGAATTTAGTCGGCTATCGCAACTACGCCGATGATATAGTTACCGCCTTTGTGCATCATGCTGCCGACTGCGGTATAGACGTTTTCCGCGTCTTCGATGCTGTTAATGATGAACGCAACTTCATAACCGCCTTCAAGGCTATCAAGGATAAAAAGAAGCACATACAGGGTTCCCTGAGCTACTCTCTAACAGAACCTAAGCTGGGTGGCCTGATATACAACATCGATTATTTTGTAAACAAGGCGCTTGTCATTCAAGAGATGGGAGCAGACAGCCTGTGTATTAAGGACATGGCTGGACTTATCTCTCCAGATGATGCTTTTGAACTAGTCAAAGCTTTAAAACAAGCGCTGAAGATACCGGTTAACCTGCACAGCCACTTCACCAGCGGCATGGCCTATATGAGCTATTTTAGAGCCATCGAGGCTGGAGTTGATTTCATCGATACCTGCATCGCTCCCTTCGCCTTACGTACCGCTCACCCGGCAGTAGAGCCGATTGTGGTCGCTCTTAGCGACGGACCCAGAGATACAGGTCTCGACCTGCAGCGACTGCTCAAACTGGGAGAATACTTCGA
>Ga0315295_10001563_pt1 | contig 19628 bp, 21 predicted proteins | sample YL17G14_0_MG_FD_204453 | JGI IMG/M metagenome (GOLD analysis project Ga0315295, IMG submission 204453) | Sediment microbial communities from Yellowstone Lake, YNP, Wyoming, USA - YL17G14_0 | ecosystem: Environmental > Aquatic > Freshwater > Lake > Sediment | place: USA: Wyoming | collected...
CTTCTGGTAGCGGAGCGACGCCCCGCTCACGAGCGCGCTGGCGTCCCGCAGGATCCCGGCGTCCACCACCCGCCCGAGCAGCAGGTAGTGGTCCCCGGCCTCGACGACGCTCGTCAACTCACAGTCAAAATAGGCGAGGGCGTCGGTCAGGATCGGCGCGCCCGTCTCGCCCTCTCGCCGCGCCACGGCCGCGAGCTTGTCCTCGCCCGCCATGGCCTGCCGCGCGAACTGCCCGGCCAGGCGCTCCTGCCCCTCGGCGAGCAGGTTCACCGCGAAGTTCCTGGTGCTCTTCACGAAGTCGATGCTGTAGTGGAGGCGGTCGAGGGCCACCAGGAACATGGGCGGGTCGAAGGAGGCCGGCGTCGCCCAGGAGACCGTGAGTGCGTTCTCCGATCCGCCTCGCCCCACCGTGACCACGCTGACCGCGAGCGGGTACTTCCGGAGCACCTCCGAGAACCTCGCCGACTCCATGGATCCCCTCCTGGTTGGTGCTGCCATTCCAAGCACGCGCCCGGGCCGACGGTCAATCCGAACTTTTCGCTACCGCCCGCGCAGGACCACCAGGTTGCCGGCCACGACCACCGCGATGCCCAGGATGGTCGTCGGCCCCCAGGCGAAGCCCTCCAGCGCCCCGGAGATGGCGAGCGCCACGACCGGCACCATCACGCCGACGTAGCCGGCCCGGGCCGCGCCCACCCGCTCCAGGAGGGTCAGGTAGGCGGCGAAGGCCAGGATCGAGCCGAAGATCGCCAGGTAGAGCAGCGAGATCAGGTAGGAAGGCTCCGCCGAGAAGGAGAGCCCCTCCCCGCTCGCCAGGGCGACGAGCGCGCTGCCGGCCGATCCGTAGGCCATGCCCCACGCCATCTTCTGGGCAACGTTCACTCCGAGTCGATCGAGACGGGTGGCGAACACGTTGCCCACGCCCGAGGCGACCACGGCGCCCACCGTGAGCAGCGCGCCGGAGAGGATGCCCGGGCTGGCCTGGACCCGCGCCAGCTCCGGCGAGAAGACGAGCGCGATGCCGGTCACCCCCAGCAACCCGCCCACCACGACCCCGCGGGTGGCCGGCGTCCCGAAGGCCAGGCGCGAGATGACGAGGTTCACGAGCGGACTGGCCGAGTAGCCCACCGCCACCAGGCCCGACACCAGGAAGGTCTCTGCCCGGTACACCGCCAGGTAGGAGAGGCAGAACATGAACAGGCCGAGAAACGCCAGCTGTCCGTGCACCGCGGCCGGGAATCGCAGCCGAAGACCCCGCGCCCGGCAGTAGGCGAAGAGGACGGCCGAGGCGATGGCGAATCGCATCGCCACGCTGGCCTCGGGCGGCGCCCGGCCCAGCTGGAAGGTGATGGCGATCCAGGTGGTGCCCCAGATCGCGACGGCGGCCGCGAACAGCCGTGGGGTGGACGCACGCATGGCCGGTGCGCCATCAGCCAGCGTGAAGACCGGCCGGATCGGTCCCCAGCATGCCGGCCTCCATCGAGCGGGGGTCCATCCGGAGGAGCGCGCGCTCCATCGCCGGCGTCAGGATCCGGAAGTGGCGCGACCCGTCGAGCCGCTCGGCGATGTCCTGGAGATGATCGTCCTGGAAGGTCCACCCGAGCCGGTCGAAGCGGGACAGGTCGAACGGCGCCGAGAAGGCGCGAAGCGTCTTCTCCCCCTTCGAGTTGAAGTAGCTCTCGAAGTAGCTGAGCGCCAGCTCGCGGACGGTCCGGAAGATCGGTTCGCGAAAGCGCAAGCCGACGAAGTTCGACTTGGCCACGGCGCCGAGGTGCCCCCGTGCGCGGAACACCGCCAGCACGTGGTCGTCGTCGCGGACCGCCTGCAGGTCGAGCAGGACGGGCGGGTGGCCGAGGCGGCGAAGCGCGGCGGCGGCGAAGATGGCGCCGTCGTAGCAGTTGGCCCGGCGCTCGGCCAGCACGCGGCGCGGCGATCCGGGGTCGTCCTCGGCCCGGTAGGCGAGGCCGTCGACGAACTCCTGGATGCGGCCCGGCGTGGTCAGGGGCCGGAGGGCGACGATCTCGCCCCGCGTCCAGCCAGCGGCCGGAGCGGGGGCCTTCCTTCGTCGGGGCATCGCGGCGGAGTCTACCTCGCCGCGTCGGCCACCAGAACCTCGGAGCGCAGCATCTCGCGCCGGAGCTTGCGCTCCTCGCGCCGCACCTTCCGGACGTAGGACCAGAGCGAGTCCGGCAGCTCGTCCACCGCCAGCAGATGGGAGAGGAACCGGGTGGGGCCGGCGTTGTAGGCCATGAGCCCGAGATCCTCGCTCCCGAAATCCTGGACCATGCGGGCCAGGTAGCGGATGCCCATGCGGACGTTGTGGACCGGGTCGTGGACGTCGCCGGGCGCCAGGCCGGCCTCGCGCTCCTCCCCGGCCAGGGCGACCTTGCGCAGCTGCATGAGCCCACGCGCTCCGCGATCGGAGACGGCAGTCGGCACCCAGGCCGACTCCACCCCGATGACCGCCATCACCAGCACGGGGTCGAGACCGACGGCCTCGGACTCGTCGCGCACGGCGGCGGCGAGCGCCGAGGCGGCCTCGACGTCGAGCGAAGGCATGCGCTCCAGCACCTGGGCGGTCAGGGGATCGATCGGGCGCGGGGTCGCGAGCGAAGCGTCGTCCGGGAGCGCGGTCCCGGGCACGGCGTGGCGGCCGACGGGCGACGGCAGGAGCACGATGGCGGCCACCAGGGCCACCGCCGACGCCTGCACGCTCCGTCTCGCCAGCCCCTTGCCCACCGCCCACCTCCCGGGTTCGCACCTGCGTTCGCCCCTTCTCTAATGCCGGGTGCGTGGTAGGGAAAGTCCCCTGATTGGTCTACGTGGACGCTTGTTCACGGGACGTGATGAAAGTTTTTTCACCCCCGTTGGGGCGCGATTGGCGCGGATCTCTTAGATCTCTTTCATGTCGGGCCGGAACTTGCGGAGAGGCGCAGACACGGACGGTGCACAGCTTCGACTCTTCGCCGGCGACGACGACCCCGCCGTGAGGGCAGCGCCTGTTTCACCCTCCGTCATGGAGCTGGCCGCACGCCTTCCCGCGCGCGTCCGCCTCGGCACCTCGTCCTGGTCCTTCCCGGGATGGGATGGCCTGGTCTACGCCGGGCGCCCCCGGGCGGACGAGCTGTCCAGGGACGGGCTCGTCGCCTACGCGCGCCACCCGCTGCTCCGCGCCGCCGGGATCGACCGGACCTTCTACGCGCCCCTCGACGCCGCCGGGTTCGCGCGTCACGCGGCGCAGGTTCCGGGCGACTTCCGCTTCCTGGTGAAGGCCTCCCAGCTCTGCACGTTTCCGGCCCTGCGGGAGGGCGACGGGCGCCCCGCCGCGCGGCCGAACCCCCGGTTCCTCGACGCGAGCTTCGCCCGGGACGCGGTGGTGGCCCCGGTCGTGGAGGGGCTGGGGCAGCGCCTCGGCGTGCTGCTCTTCCAGTTCCCTCCCCTTCCCGCGGCCGAGACCCGCCACCCCGGGCGATTCGCGGAGCGGCTGGCCCGCTTCCTCGAGGCCCTGCCGCGCGGGGCTCCCTACGCGGTGGAGATCCGGAACCGGGAGCTGCTCCAGCCCGCGTACGCGGCCGCGCTCTCGGCGTCGGGAGCCGCCCACGGCTTCACCGTCCACCCCACCATGCCATCGCTCGAGGTCCAGGCGGAGGTGTCGCCGGTGGAGGCCCAGCCCGTGCTCGTGGTCCGGTGGATGCTCGGCCACGGCCGCGGCTACGAGGAGGCCCGCGACCTGTATGCCCCGTTCGACCGGCTGGCGGCGCCCGACCCGGAGATCCGCGCGTCGATCGCGGAGCTGGTCGCACGGGCCGTCCGCGCCGGCAAGGAGGGGCTGGTCGTCGTCAACAACAAGGCGGAGGGCTCGTCGCCCCTCTCCATCGTCGAGCTGGCGCGCGCCATCGCCGGCTGACGGCCCGGCGATTCACACCGCGTCGAGCGCGGCCCGGAACTCGGCGAGCAGGTCGCGCCAGTGCTCGATTCCCACCGAGATGCGAACCAGATCGCCTCCCACGCCGCAGTGGGCCTGCTCCTCCTCCGACATCTCGGAGTGGGTGGTGGTGGCGGGATGGCAGACCAGGGTCTCGACGCCCCCCAGGCTCACCGCGTTCTTGGCGATCCGGAGGTTCCTCAGGAAGTCGAAGGCGGCCCGCTTGCCGCCCTTGAGCTCGATGGTGATGATCCCCCCGGGGTAATCGCACTGGGCATCCCGGATCCGGACCTGCTCCGGGTCGGTCAGGAGCGACGGGTAGATGACCCGCTTCAGCTTGGGATGGCCGACCAGCGCCTCGGCCACGTGCTGCGCGTTCTTTGACTGCCGGTTCATTCGCAGCCCCACGGTGGGGAGCCGCCCGTCGAGCAGCCAGCACTCGTCGGGCTGGAGGATGTTCCCCAGGATGGCGCGGGTGCCGCGGAGCCGCGCCACCAGCTCCGGGTCGCGCCCCAGGACCACCCCGCCCAGCATGTCACTGAAACCGCCCAGGTACTTGGTGGCGGAGTAGACGGCCAGGTCGGCACCGAGGGCCAGCGGGTGCTGGAAGGTCGGTCCCATGAAGGTGTTGTCCACCGCGACGATCGGGTGATCGGGATGATCCTTCGCCGCCGCGGCCAGAGCGGCGAGGTCGGTCATGACCAGCGTGGGATTGGCCGGCGACTCGACCAGCACGAGGCTCAGGTTCCTCGCCCCGGCGATGGCTCGCGCGATCGCGGCGGTGTCCCCGGCCATCACCGGGATGCCCTTCAGCCCCAGCGGCTCGAGGAGCTGGTGGATGAGGTGCTGGGTCCCGCCGTAGAGCGGCACCGTGTACACGAAGCTCGTGCCGGGCTGGCAGAAGGTGAGGAACACGGTGGAGATGGCCGCCATCCCGGAGTTGAAGACGGCAGCCGCCTCGGCACCCTTCTCGAGCGGCACGACCTGGTCCTCGACGATCTCGGCGTTGGGGTGGGAGAGGCGCGAGTAGATGAGGTCGACGCTCTCGCCGGGGGCCGGCTTCGCCTTGCCGAGCGCGATGGCGAAGGCCCGCTCGGCCTTCTCCGGGCTCGAGAAGACGTAGGTGGACGACCGGAACACGGCGGGGCGCGCGGAGCCGACCGAGAGGCGCGGATCGAACCCGCGGGTGAGGACGGCGGTGGGAGGGCGAACCAGGTAGGCGGTCTTCTCGCGAGGGCTGGCCATGCTGAAACCATAGCAGGCCGTTGCCCCGGCGGTGCACGGGGCGGTATGGGGTATCCGTGGATGATCACTTGCCGCCCCAGAAGGGACGTGGGCTGTTCGAGCGCGGACTTGCGCTCGCCCTGGTCGCGGCGTTGCTGGCCACGACCTTCACCATCCTGGCCCCGTTCGGGACCATCCTCCTCTGGTCGCTCTTCATGTCGGTGACGGTGTGGCCGCTTCACCGCTGGTTCCTGCTGCGCACGGGTGGGCATCCCTCGGTGGCGGCGACGCTCTCGGTGGCCGTGCTGCTCGTCCTGGTGGTGGCGCCCATGGTGCTCACCGCCTTCGCGCTGCTCCCCAGCGTGCGCGCGATCGTGGACCTGGCCTCCCAGCCCCAGAGCTGGAACCTCCCGGCGCCGCCCGAGTGGCTGAGGCGGGTGCCGCTCGTGGGTCACCTGCTCCAGGGAACGTGGAGGGAGACCGTGGACGGCGCGCTGGCCCAGTTCGCCGGAAGCAGCGCCGAGACCGCGCGGATGGCCCAGTGGGGCGTGATGCGCGTGCTGGGAGCGAGCTGGACCGTCGTGCAGGTGCTGCTGGCCGCCATCCTGGCCTGGCCCATGCTCGCCGGCGGCGACCGCGGCGGCGAGATGGCCTCCAGCATCGCAGAGCGGGTCGGCGGCCAGCATGGCGTCCACCTCCTCGAGCTGGCCTGCCGCACCATTCGCTACGTGTCGGTGGGCATCATCGGCGCCGCCGCGGGCCTGGCCCTCGTGGAGGGAATCGGCCTCTGGCTGGCCGGGATCCCGATCGTCGCGGTGCTCGTGGTGGCGAGCTTCGTCCTCGACGTCATGCAGCTCGGCATCCACATCGTCTACCTCGGAGCCGGGGCCTGGCTCTTCTACAACGGACGGCCAGGCGCCGCGGTGTTCACCCTGGTCTGGGGCTTCATCGCCAACAACGCGCTCGACTCCGTGTTCCGCCCGTACGTCATCAGCCGCGGGACGGGGCTCCCCATGTCGGTCATCTTCCTCGGCGCCACCGGCGGCCTGATCGCCTGGGGATTCATCGGCGTGTTCGTGGGGCCGGTGCTCCTCGGCCTGGTATGGACGATGCTGCGGGTGTGGCTGGCCAGCCCGCCCGTGGTCCACGCGGACCCGGGGATCTGACGGGCTTGCCTCTTCCCCTGCCCCGCTCGCCCGACGAGTGGATGGAATTCATCCGGAGCCGCACCGCCGTCGAGCCGGTGCCGCTCGTGCCCGAGATCCGGCTCCACCAGGCCACCGAGGTGACCGCGCTGTGGCAGGCCACCGCCGCGGACCTGGTCGGATGGGACGACTCCCCGTTCTGGGCCTTTCCGTGGGCCGGCGGCCAGGCGCTGGCCCGCCACATCCTCGACCATGCGGACGAGGTGGCCGGTCGCCGCGTGCTCGACTTCGGGACCGGGAGCGGCCTGGTGGCCATCGCCGCGGCGCTGGCCGGGGCCTCCCACGTGGTGGCCTGGGACGTGGACCCCTACTGCGAGGCGGCGGTCCGGCTCAACACGGCGTGCAACGGCGTCGCGGTCGAGTTCATGTCCGGCTCCCCCTTCGATACTTCACCGGACGTGGATCTGGTGGTGGCCGGCGACGTCTTCTACGAGCGGGCGATGTCGGAGCGCTTCCAGGCCTGGGGACGCGCGCTGGCCGCCCGCGGCGTGCGGGTGCTGGCCGGAGACCCCGGGCGGCTCTACTCGCCAAGGGAGGGTGTCGTGGACCGGGGCGTCCACGAGGTGCCGACCACGACCGCCATCGAGGACCGGCAGCTCATGCGAACCTGGGTGCTGGAGCTTCTCCCGGGGTGAGGCGTCACCGGCCGGTGCGGAGCAGGTCGGCGAGCATCTCCACCATCCGGTAGGTGAGCCCCCAGATCACGAGGCCGTCCACGTGCAGGCTGGGCAGGAGCAGCCGCTGCCCCTCGTGGACGTACGGGTACGGCACCTGCCGTGCCGGGTCGAGCAGGTCGGCCAGCCGAACCCATCGCGCGCTCGCCACCTCGGGGGAGAAGCGCAGGGGGCCGGGGAGGGAGCGGAGCGCGAAGACCCAGGGCTGGATCGAGAGGCCGACCGCCCGTCCCCTGCCGATGGCCGGGATCTCGTCCAGGGCGCCGAGTCGCTCGGCGCCGTCGCGCAGGTCGAGCCCCACCTCCTCCACCGTCTCCCGGACGGCGGCCTCCTCGATGGCCTCGCCGGGCTCGACGCGCCCGCCCGGGAAGGCGACGTGGCCGGACCAGAGGTCGCCCTCCCGCTCGGCCCGACGGATGAAGAGGACCTCGAGACCGGAACCGGGCTCGCGAAGGACGACCGACACCGCCGCCTGCCTCGGGAGGCGCTCGGCGAGCCGGACGGCGGGGCGCAGCTCCAGCGCGCGGCGAACCTCTTCGAGCGTGGGCGCGAGCACCCGGGACTCCTATCCGGAACGGGCCTCGATCGCCGCGGCCAGGGCCAGCAGGCGTCGGGCCTCGGCCACGTGGAGCCCCTCCACCAGCCGGCCGTCCACCACCACGACCCCCTGCCCGGCCGCCTGGGCCGCCGCATGGGCCTCGATGATCCGCCCGGCCAGGGCCAGCTCGCCGTCACCCGGCGTGAATTCCAGGTTGGCGGCGAGGACGGTTCTCGGGTGGATCAGGGTCTTGCCGTCGAATCCCAGGTCGCGCCCCTGGCGGCAGGCCGCGACGAACCCGGCCTCGTCGTCGAGGTCGAGGTGAACGCCGTCGAGCGCGGCGAGCCCGCTGGCCCTCGCGGCGAGCACGAGGAGGGACAGGCTGGTGAGCACCTCGGATCGTCCCGGGGTGTGGCGCGCCCGAAGATCCCTGGTCAGATCCGAGGTGCCGGCCACGAGGCAGGCCAGCCGCGGAGAGGACGAGGCCACCGCCTCGGCGTGCAGGACGCCCCGGGGCGTCTCGACCATCGCCCACAGCGACATCGACGCCGGTGCTCCCTCGGCATCGAGTCGCCGGCCGGCCTCCCGGACCGCATCGGCGCCCTCCACCTTGGGAAGCAGCACCGCGTCGGCGCCGGAGCCGGCCGCCGCCGCCAGGTCGGCCGCGCCCCACGGCGTGTCGAGAGCATTCACCCGCAGCACCACCTCGGCCCTTCCCAGCCCGCGACGGATGGCCTCGACGGCGGCACGGCGCGCCTCCTCCTTCGCGCCCGGTGCGACGGCGTCCTCCAGGTCCACGATGAGCACGTCGGCGGGGAGCGTGCCCGCCTTCGCGAGCGCGCGGGCGTTCGAGCCGGGGACGTAGAGGGCGCTTCGACGGGGGCGCAACGGGTTCACGATCTCTCCTTCCCTGCGACGCAGCGCAGCGCGGTGCCCCAGAGGCGCGCCTCCTTGCGGGTGAGCCGGGACCGGCGCAGGGTCCGTGCCAGGTCCCCGACGGCGTGGCGCTCGGGACCGCGCAGGAAACCCCCCGTGGCCAGCGCAGCCCGGAGCGACTCCTCCAGGCCGACCAACTCCTCGTCGGAGGCGGCAGCCGGTCCCGCGGCCGCACGCCGCGGAGCCGGACCAGGGGCGCCCCGCAGCGCGAAGGCGTAGATGGCGACGGCCTGGGCCAGGTTGAGCGAGGGCTGCGGCCCCCGCGACGGGATGCGCGAGAGCGCGTCGCAGCGCGCCAGCTCCGCCGCGCGGAGCCCGTCCCGCTCGCCTCCGAACACCAGGGCCGTGGGACCCCTCGACGCCACCTCGGCCACCGCGGCGGCCAGGTCTCCCGGCTCGAGCGGCGGCCTGCCCCGGACCCGGCGCGAGTCGGTGCCCACCACCCAGGCACAGTCGGCCACCGCGTCGTCGAGCACGGGGACCGAGCGCACGCGCTCGAGCAGGTCCTCGGCCCCCATCGCCAGACGGCGCGCCACGTCGAGGTCGAGCCGCTGCGGATCGACGAGCACCCAGTCGGCGTGGCCGAAGTTGCGAAGCACCCGGGCCGCGGCGCCGACGTTCTCGGCCACCCGCGGCCGCACCAGGACGAATCGGACCGGGAGCACTATCCCCCGTCGGAGCCCGGCGCGTCGGCCTCGTCGTCCTCCACGTCCGGTCCGGTCGGGAGCGAGACCATGGCCTTCTTGATGTACTCCTGGTGCTGGGCCTCCTCGGCGCGAAGCTCCTCGAACAGCCTTCGGACGTCGGGGTCCTTCACGTGGCGCAGCGCCTCGTCGAAGTACTCCCAGGCCTTCTTCTCCGACTCGAGCGCCACCTCCATGGCCTGGCGCGGCGACATGAACACGCGGGGCTGCCCGCGGTCGGGGGCCTCCACGTCGTCGATGGCGTCGAGGCTCACCGAGGCGGGCGCGTTCCCGAAGAGCTTCGCGCGGCGGGCCTGCAGCTCGGCGCCGTGCTTGGCCTCGTAGAGCGCCATGTTCTTGAACACCTCGTCGGAGTCTCCCTTGTAGCGACCCCCGACGAGGCGGGCGAACTCCTCGTAGCGGTCCTTGGCCTCGGCCTCGATGAGGATGGCGAGATCCAGGGCGTCCTGGAGGGATAGCTTCGCGAAGTTGATCTTCTGGGCCATGTACACTCCCCGGCGCGGTTGTTGAGATGGTGGACCATCAGCTAATGCTGAAGCGCGCGAATAGGCTAACGCTTCGTTGGCACCCTTTTGGGTCCGTGGGGTCGAGATGACGTCGAGCGAGGAGGGAGGGGTCGTCTTTCGAAGGGAGCCTCGGGTGGCCCGGCTCCACGACCCGCGGCGCGATTTCGCGCTGACCGACGTCGAGAGCGAGATCCGCTACGACCCGCTCACCGGTCAGTCGTCCCGGATCTGCCACTTCTCGCTGCTTTCGGCGCCTCCTCCGGACATCGCCGCCATCGTGGCGGCACGACGCCCGAGCTGCCCGTTCTGCCCCGAGCGCGTGACCACGGTCACGCCTCGCTTCCCGGAAACCCTCGTCGCCGGCGGCCGGTTCCGGAGGGGCGAGGCGGTGATCTTCCCGAACCTCTTCCCCTATGACGACCTGTCGGCCGTCCTGGTCCCGGGCCCGGAACACCTGGTCGATGCCGGCGACGTGCCCGAGTCACTGGTCGTCTCCGGGATCGCCGCGGCCCGGGACTTCCTCGGGGCCACCATCCCCCGCCTCGGCGCGCGGGGCCTGTACGGCCTCGTCACCTGGAACCACATGCCGCCCGCCGGAGGCACCCAGCTCCACCCGCACATGCAGGTGGTCGCCACCTCCGAGCCGGGCAACGCCATCCGGCGGGAGCTGGCCGCCGAGGAGGCCTGGCTGGCGAGCCGGGGGCGCCCCTTCGCGGAAGACCTCCTGGCCGCGGAGGAGACGGCCGGGCGCGTGGTGGGGCGAACCGGAGCCTGGACCTGGGTGGTCCCCTTCGCCCCTTCCGGCCTCCTGGGCGATTGCCGGGCCGTCCTGCCGGGGAAGTCCTCCATCCTCGACCTCACCGACGGCGACGTGGCCTCGTTCGCGGCCGGGCTCCGGCGCGCGCTGCGCGGCTTTGCAGCGGCCGGGCTCTGGAGCTTCAACCTGACCTTCTTCCCCGACCGGACGGGCGAGCGGTCGGGGCGCCATTCCCTCTCGGCGCGCCTCCTCCCCAGGCTCTACCTCGACCCCGTGCTTCACGTGCCCGACGCCAACTACCTCAACCTGTTGCTGGGGGAGCACTTCTCCATGGCCTGGCCGGAGGAGGTGGCGCAGCGGCTGCGCCGGGAGTTCACCTCGGCGTGACGGCGCGGGAGGAGAGCCAGGCCGAGAGCCGTGCCTCCCGCGCGTCCATCGCGTCGACCGCCGACGCCACCAGGCGCCGGAGCGCGGCGTCCCGGACCGCCAGCCGCGCCTCCTCCGAGCCCCCTGCCCGGGCCACCTCCTCCTGGAAGAGGAGCACGTGTCGGCGCACCGCGCTCGCCGCGCGGGCGAAGCCGCGGCTCTCGAGCTCGTAGAAGGTGGCGAGCCGGGCCTGGTCGGGCGAGGGGCGCAACTCCGAGTCGGCCGTCCCCGCCTGGTACACGTAGCGGGAGCTGGACAGTCGAGGATTCGCGACGTCCCGGGCGGCGAGGTAGACGTCCGCCCCTTCCCTGCTCGAGGCCTCCACCAGCTCCTCCGCGATCGCCTGCGCGAAGGGGCCGTGCGGCGTGAGGGCGCGCGCGTCGAGGGCGGCTTCCATCCGTGCGTCCCCGGCTGCGAGCGCCGCGAGGCCGGCGACGGCTCCGGCGGGGGCGGGCCTCCCCTCGGCGGCGTCGGACACGCGGGCACCCCAGAGGTCCTCGAGGAAGAGGTGGTGGTTCTTGACGATGCCGATGCCGATCTCGACGAATCCTGGGCGCGGGCGCAGGAGCCCCCAGAGCGAGAGCGCGTCCTCCTTCCAGCTCTGCATCTTGGCGTCCACGAAGAACGGGTAGACGGCCTGCAGGGTGTGGATCTGGTTCCCGACGTCCTCGACGTAGTGATGCGCCGCCCCCAGCCAGACCCAGGAGAGCGCGCGGCCGCCTGGCGTCCCCGAGGTCGCCGCGCCGATGGCGAGGTCGGTGTGGATCTGCGCGAACTCCGGCGCGAAGGCCTTCGCGGTAGGCGGGTAGGCGAAGCGGCGCGGGTCGGATCTCAGCACATCCGGGGAGTCGGAGAACTGCAGTGACGGCAGGCCGTAGTGGGCGTGGGCCTGGCTGGAGATGCCGGTGAGGGCGCCCATGTCGAGCTGGGCCGGGTCGGCCGGAATGGGCTGGCCGGACGCGTCGCGCCGGACCTTCCGGTCGGCGTCGTGGGCGAAGCGCTCCACGTTTCTCTTGTCGTCGTCGGGCAGCCGCGACGAGGCGGCTGCCACCGCGCGCGCGTCCCGGCCGACGTCGGGCAAGAGGTCGATCCCCACCACCCGGGCCTCGGGCGTGAGGCCGAGCAGCTCCTTCCAGGCCCAGCCGTCGAACCGCTGCTCGGCGGGGAAGCGGGCCAGGAATCGCGCTCGCACGCCCGGGTCGGGGTGGGAGGCGCCGGCCCTCCAGGTGGCGACGCGAAGCTCGTCCACGTCCACAATCGTGGGGCGCGCCAGATCGCCGGGCAGCGTGGCGGGAAGCGCCCGCTCCCCCATGAGCTGGTGGACGCGCTCCTCGTAGGCGGAGGCCGGCACGGGCATGGCGAGCGTCGTCGCTGCCAGCAGCACGGCTCCGGAGATGGCCCGTCGCGACATCGGGCCTACCGGCTGGTGTCGACCACGGTGCGGCCGCGCACCTTCCCGGCGAGCAGGTCGGCGGCCGCGGGGATGGCATCGGCGAGCCCGATCTCCCGCGTCATGGCCGAGAGTCGCGCCGGATCCAGGTCGCGGGCCAGCCGCTGCCAGGCCTCCTTCCGCAGCGCCATGGGGGCCATCACGCTGTCGACACCGGCGAGCGTCACGCCGCGCAGGATGAAGGGAGCCATGCTGGCCGGGAGGTCCATGCCCCCGGCGAGGCCGCAGGCCGCCACCGTCCCGCCGTAGCGGGTGGTGGCGCAGGCGTTGGCGAGCGTCTGGCTCCCCACCGAGTCGACCACGCCGGCCCATCGCTCCTTCTGGAGCGGCTTGCCCGGCGCCGAGAGGGTGGCCCGGTCGACGACCTCGGCCGCGCCCAGCCCGGTGAGGTAGGGCGCCTCGGCGGCGCGGCCGGTCGATGCGACCACGCGGAAGCCCAGCTTCGACAGGAGCGCGATGGCCACGCTGCCCACCCCGCCGGCGGCACCGGTGACGAGGACCTCGCCCTTCTCCGGCGTCACGCCGTGGCGTTCGAGCGCCATCACGCAGAGCATGGCCGTGTAGCCCGCCGTTCCGATGGCCATGGCCTGGGTCGCGGTGAAGGCGGCGGGAATGGGCAGGAGCCAGTTCCCGTCGAGGCGCGCCTTCGCGGCCAGGCATCCCCAGTGGCTCTCCCCCACGCCGAAGCCGTTCACGAGAACCCGGTCGCCCGGGCGAAAGGAGGCGTGGGCGGACTCCAGGACCTCCCCGGCGCCGTCGATGCCCGGGACCATCGGGAACTTCCGGATCACCGGGGCCTTGCCGGTGAGGGCGAGCGCGTCCTTGTAGTTGACGGTGGAGCGCTGGACGCCGAGGAGGACGTCGCCCGCGGGGAGCGACGACTCGTCGAGCTCCGCGACTCGGGTGGCCTGACCGGCGTCGGTCTTCTCGACGAGGATCGCTCTGAACACGGGGTACCTCCGGGTGGGAATGGATTCCTTGTAACGGCTCGCGGCCGTCTCGGCTAGCATCGCACCCGCCATGGGTGAACGAGCGGATGTCGTGATCGTGGGAGGTGGGATCGTCGGGCTCTCGCTGGCGCGGGAGATCGCCGCGCGCGGCGCCGGCGACGTGCTCGTCCTGGAGAAGGAGGACTCGCTGGGGCGCCACGCCTCGGGGAGGAACTCCGGCGTCCTCCACGCCGGGATCTACTACGCCCCCGACAGCCGGAAGGCCAGGACCTGCCTGGCGGGCAACCTCCTCATGCGCGCCTACTGCCAGGAGAAGGGGCTTCCGCTCCTGGAGTGCGGCAAGGTCATCGTGGCACGGGAGGAGAGCGAGCTGCCGGTGCTCGACGAGCTGGCCCGCAGGGCCGCTGCCAACGGGGCCCGGATCGAGATGCTCGACGAGAAGGGGCTCGCCGCCGTCGAGCCGAGCGCGCGCACGGTGGGGAGGGCGCTCTGGTCGCGCATGACGGCGGTGGTGGACCCGAAGGAGGTCCTGAGCTCGCTGCGAGCCGACCTGGAGGCGGGAGGGCGGGTCCGCATCCGGACCGGGGTCGAGGTGGTCGCGGCGGCCGGCAAGTCGGCCATCCACACGACCGCCGGCGAGGTCGGCTATGGACGGCTGGTGAATGCCGCCGGGGCGCACTGCGACCGGGTGGCGCGCCTCTTCGGCGTGGGGGAGCACTACCGCCTCATCCCCTTCAAGGGCATCTACCGGAAGCTCCGGAAGGGCGCTCGACTGGTGGTGAACGGGAACATCTACCCCGTCCCCGACCCGCGCAACCCGTTCCTGGGGGTGCACTTCACCCGCAGCGTTCACGGCGACGTCTACCTGGGCCCCACGGCCATCCCCGCCTTCGGCCGGGAGAACTACGGCATCCTTGCCGGCATCGACGGCGACGCGCCCCGCATCGCGCTCGAGGACGCCATCCTCTTCTTCCGCAATCCGGCCTTCCGCTCGGTGGCCCTCTCCGAGCCGCGGAAGTACGTTCCGGCCTTCCTGCACCGCGACGCGGCCAGGCTGGTCCACGGATTCGACCCGTCGGAGGTGGAATCGGCGGACAAGGTGGGCATCCGCCCCCAGCTCGTCGACTGGCGCACCAAGCAGCTGCTCATGGACTTCATCGTCGAGGTCGCCGGCGACACGCTGCACGTGATGAACCCCATCTCGCCGGCCTTCACGAGCTCGATGGAGCTGGCCCGGCAGCTCGTCGCCGAGCACTTCTGACCCGCCGGGCGATTGGGTCAGTTGCGAAGCGCTGCGTCGAGCCGGGCCCGCCTCGAGCCGCGGTCGAGCCCCTGCCGCGTCAGGAGGAACCGGACCTTGCCCTTCCCCTGCGGCATCTCCAGCTCGGCCTCGAAGCCCGGCCCCGCGATGGAGCCCAGCGCGAAGGAGCGATGCAGGTTGGTGACGCGCCCCTCCATCCGGTCCTGCACCACCTCGCCGTGCCCTTCCCCGCTGTGGTGGAGGGACCAGGCGACCTCGTACAGGCTCATGGCCAGCGCCGGCTCGAGCGGCACCGTGCTCGCGAGCACGGAGATGAGGTACCAGTAGGGGGACTTCTCGGCCATCGGGGACATCGTACACCTTGAACCTCCTGCTTCTCGACGAAGCTGATCTGGAATCCGGTGGCCGGGCCAGGGTGCGCGGCCGACGCGCCCGGCACGTGGTGGAGGTCCTCCGCGCCGCGCCGGGCGACCGCATCGCGGTGGGGCTCTGGCGAGGCCTCGCCGGGGACGCGGAGGTCCTGGCCGCCTCGCCGGACGAGGTCCTGCTCGGGCTTCACCTCGACGCCGAGCCGCCCCCTCCCTCGCCGATCTCCCTCCTGCTCGCGCTTCCGCGCCCCAAGATCCTGCGAAAGGTGCTCCAGGCGGTGGCCTCGATGGGCGTGAAGCGGGTCGCGCTCGTCGGGACCTACCGGGTCGAGAAGAGCTACTTCGGGTCGCCCCTCCTCGAGCCGGACGCGATGGAGAGGGAGATCCGGCTCGGCCTGGAGCAAGGCAAGGACACCCGGCCCCCCGTGGTGACGCTCCACCGCTTCTTCAAGCCGTTCGTCGAGGACGACCTGGATTCCCTCTTCCCGCCGGGGCGGCTGCGCCGCCTCCTGGCCCATCCAGCCGCGCCGGGGCGGATCGACGCCGTCCCCCCGGGAGGAACGGCGGCCGTCGTCGCCATCGGCCCCGAAGGAGGCTTCACGCCCTACGAGGCGACCTCGATGGCGGGCCGGGGATTCGAGCCCTTCTCGCTCGGCCCGCGACCTCTCCGGGTGGACGTGGCGGTCCCCTTCGCGGTGGGGCAGGCCGAGCAGTGGCTGATCAGCGCGGCGCGGCGGTGAGGATCTCGGCGCCGGAAGCGGTGACCAGCACGGTGTGCTCGAACTGGGCGGCCCGCTTCCCATCGGCGGTCGCCGCGGTCCACCCGTCGTTCCAGAGCACGTGCCGCTCGGCCCCCACGGTGATCATCGGCTCCACCGTGAAGGTCATCCCCTCGAGCATGACGTCGCGTGCGCGCGGATCGAAGTAGTGGAGGACCTGGGGCTCGGCGTGGAAGTCCTCGCCGATGCCGTGGCCGCAGAAGGAGCGGACCACGCCGTACCCGTGAGCGGTGGCGTGCTGCTCCACGGCGCGCCCGATGTCCGACACCGGCCGCCCGGGGCGGACCGCCCCGATGCCCTTCATCATGCACTCCTCGGCCACGCGCAGCAGGCGGCGCGACTCCTCGTCCACCTTCCCCACCGGCACCGTGGCGCAGCAGTCGCCGTGCACGCCGTCGAGGAAGAGGGTCACGTCCAGGCTGACGATGTCGCCGTCCTGGAGTGGCCTGCTGTCGGGGATGCCGTGGAGGATCACCTCGTTCACCGAGGTGCAGATGGCCTTGGGGAAGCCGTGGTAATTGAGCGGGCTCGGGTAGGCGCCCCGGGAGATGCAGGCCTCGTGGGCCAGGACGTCGAGATCCTCGGTGGTGACGCCGGCCTTCGCGGCGCGGGACAGCTCGGCCAGCACCTCGGCGGCGGCCCGGCCGGCGCGCCGCATGCGGGCGATCCGCTCCTCCGGGTCGGCGATGCGCGCGGTGGAGCGAGGACGCCCCGTCTTCGCGTAGGTGGGCAGGGGGATGGCGGGCGGCACGGCTCGCATGGGCGTCACCGTGCCCGGCCGGACCTCGCGCCCCGGCGGCGGCGCCCCCGCGTCGACGTCGCGATGGCACTTCTTGTACTTCTTCCCGCTGCCGCACCAGCAGGAGTCGTTGGGACCGGGGCCGCGCATGATCGACCCGATCCTTAATCAGTGCGAGGCGCGCTTCCACCAGGGCGGCTGCGAAGGCGCCGGCGCGGGAGGCAGCAGGACCGGGGAGTCGGCCAGCGCCCAGGCCATCCAGGCGAAGGCGGCGGAGGCCTCGGCGAGCGCGCGCGGATCCACCTTGTCGAACGTGTCGGCGGCGCTGTGGTGCCAGTCGAAGTAGCGGCTGGCTTCCTGCGCCACCGAGAGGAGCGGTACCCCGGCGTAGGCCAGCGGCGAGATGTCGACCCCTCCCCCGCCCGTCCTGACGTCGGACGCCCCCAGGGCTGCGAGAGGCGCAGCCATCGCCCGGACGGCATCCATGCCCCCCTGGCCCACGGTCGCCTCGACGCCGGTGGGTCGCCCGGCGCCGGCGTCGGCCTCCATGGCCGCCACGTGAAGCGTTCCCGCGGCGAGGCTCGACTCGTGGTACGCGACCGCTCCCTCGGCGCCGTTCTCCTCGTTCGTGAAGAGCACCGCGCGCAGCGTCCGGCGAGGTGGCCGCGGCATCGAGGCGGCGATGCGCATGGCGTCGAGGACCATGGCCACGCCTGCCCCGTCGTCGATGGCGCCTGTTCCGAGATCCCAGGAGTCGAGGTGGGCCCCGATCACGACGACCTCCTCGGGCTTCTCCCCGCCGCGGATCTCCGCGACCACGTTGGCGGACGGCGCGAGCGGCGGGTCGGCGAGGTGCCCTCCCAGGACGAGCCGTACCGTCACCGGTCCGCGCCCGAGCAACCGGTGGAGCAGCTCGGCGTCCTCCACCGCGATTGCAGCCGCGGGAATGGCCGCCTCGCCTGGAGGGAAGAGGGTGGTCCCGGTGTGGGGCAGGCGCATCGTGGCCGTGGAGAGCGAGCGCACCAGCGCCGCCGCGGCACCCTGTCGCGCCGCCGCCGCGGGGCCCCGCATCCGGAGCCCGGCGAACTTTCCGTATCCGGCAGCGTCCTTCATGTCGTGCTGGAAGAGGACGATCTGCCCCTTCACCTTCGCTCCCAGCGCGGCCAGCTCCTCCAGGCTCCGGACCTCGACCACGGCGGCGGCGATCCCGCCCGGCGGCGTGGGCGCGCTCATCCCCAGCGCGGTGACGGCCAGGGGCTGCGGGCGCGCCCCCTTCGACGGAACCACCTCCGCCCGCTCCTCGCCCCGGATCCAGTGGGTGACCGCCACCGGCTCCACCCGCACCGGGATCCCTTGCCCTCGGAACCAGTCGGCGGCCCAGCGCACGGCCGCCTCGGCCCCGGGCGACCCGGCCAGGCGCGCGCCGACGCCGTCGGTGAGCTCGGCCAGGATCCGGCTGGATTCACCCCGGAGCCCCTCGGCGAGGATGCGGGTGGCCTCCGGTGGAGGGGGCGCGACGGGAGCGAGGGGGAGAAGGGCGAGCAGCGCCGCGACGGGGATCACTTCCGGACCACCAGGACCGAGCAGGGAGCGAGGTGGACGAGCCGCTCGGCCACCGACCCGAGCACGAGGTGGCGGAACCCCTTCCTTCCGTGGGTCCCGGTCACGAGCAGGTCGAGCTTCCGGTCCGAGGCGGCGCGCGCGATCTCCGGCGCGGCCGGACCGTCGAGCAGCGCCACCTCGACCGGGCGCCCCACGGCCTGCGCGGCGCGAGCCCTCCACGCCTCGAGCTTCTGCGCGTGTGCCTGCCGGGTGGCCTCGACCACGCTGTCCGGGGGCGGGACGTCGCTCCCGGCGGGCCACTCGACGACGTGGAGGAGCACCAGCTCGGCGCCGGAGCGGCTTGCCAGCGCCTCCGCCTCTGCCAGCGCGAGGACCGAGCCGTCGGAGAAGTCGACGGCACATCCGATCCGCCTCCAGTCGGCCATGCGTCGCCCTAGCTGCCGGACCCGGTTGGACGAGGGCCCTGCGGCGCGGACGCCGGGGGGGACGGCGTCGCGACCACTACGACCCGGTAGACGCGACGCATGGACAGGGTGTCGGTGAGGGAGCAGGTGGTGGTCCCGGCGCGCAACCCCTTCAGCCCGGGGCCGCCGTCGGTGAAGACCGACTGCACCAGGCTGGGGTCGTCGCAGATCAGGTTGCGGACCGGCCCGGAGCTGACCACGGTGACGTGCCCGACCAGGACCTCGAGCGGGATGACACCCGGGTCGTCGGCGCGAGCGCCCGGCGCACCGGCCCAGAGAACCGCGGCGGTCGCGACCGCGACCGGTATCTTCCATCTCATGTGAACCTCCCGGCGAGCCTCCTGGGCTGCGCTCTCGGGAAGGATTGTACCCCAAGCGGCCCGGGTGCGCCCCGCCCCGTCCGGTCAGGACATCCGCTTCCCCGCCACCCCGATGGTCACCTCGGAGATCGGCACCGCCACGCCGGAGAGGCGCACCGCCTCGTGCGCCGCCCAGGCGATGCCGCCGCAGCACGGCACCTCCATCTTCGCCACGGTCACGCTGCGGGGCCGGGCGGAGCGGAAGAGCTCGACCAGCTTCGCCACCGAAGCCTGGACGTCGTCCAGCTTCGGGCAGCCGACCAGCACGCGACGGCCGGCCAGCAGGTCGCCGTGGAAGTCGGCGTAGGCGAAGGGCACGCAGTCGGCGGCCAGCAGGACGTCGGCTCCGGCGAGCCAGGGGGAGCTCGGCGAGACCAGCCCGAGCTGGATCGGCCAGTGGGTGAGCTGGCTTCCGCCGGCCGGGCCCCCGACGGGCGATGACGCGCCACGCACCCCGAGATCGACGCTTCGAGACCCCGGGCAGCCCCCCGGCGACGGCTCGCCGACATCCTGCATCACCGATAGTGAACGGCGCGGCGCGGACGGGGCCCGGGGCGGCGGGTGAGCCTGCCGAGACGCCAGCCCGAGGTGGCGGGCCACGGCCGCCTCGTCGAAGGCCGCGGCCTCCCGCTCCAGCACGCGAATGGCTCCCTGAGGGCACTCGCCCAGGCACGCCCCCAGGCCGTCGCAGAGCTCGTCGCCGACGAGCTTCGCCTTGCCGTTCACCATCCGGATGGCGCCTTCGGCGCACGACGGCACGCACTCGCCGCAGCCGTCGCACCTCGCCTCGTCGATCTCCA
>Ga0315295_10001564_pt1 | contig 19621 bp, 5 predicted proteins | sample YL17G14_0_MG_FD_204453 | JGI IMG/M metagenome (GOLD analysis project Ga0315295, IMG submission 204453) | Sediment microbial communities from Yellowstone Lake, YNP, Wyoming, USA - YL17G14_0 | ecosystem: Environmental > Aquatic > Freshwater > Lake > Sediment | place: USA: Wyoming | collected...
CTTTCTGGGGACAACCTGCCATTGCAGGCCGGCGGTGCAATAGCATTCCCCCGCGGCTTTCGTTATGTTGATCTACGCCCGAATAACATAATTATGATAACCGTTTTCCAGAATCTGTCAACCCTCTGGAGACCTGGCTGCAGCGATTCTCGAGTCTTTTTAGGCCATCCAGAGAGCCTGGTGGCCAGCGACCGATGCACGGGCCTTTAGCCCGCTCTCGGGTCAAGAACGCAGCCAATCGGTGGACTCATAAATCCTGAATTGTATCGCCATTGACGCTGCTCAAAGGAACTAGCACCGCTTGGCCGGCCGAGGGGGTCAGGACACCTGGACGGCGCTGCTGGCGGCCAGCCCGTGGATGCTGGCGCCGCCACGCTCCTTATGAGCGCCGCGACGGATGCCTAGAGCTGCTTTGGCCTGGACCGAGGATTACGGGCAGAGGCGAGGCCTCCGCGCGGAAGGCCCCGCTCCTGCATTTCGCGCTTGGTCGCACGCCGTCAGGCTTCTACGTGCACTGCGACCCAATCTTCCCGGCGAACTTGAGCACGTCGCCGACCACAGTGATGGTGTTGCTGACGTTTAGGTCCAGGCGCTGCAACCAGTTGGGGCTGGGCGGCGGACCGCCGGTCGTTCCGATGCGCCCCGCGTACTTGAGGACGTCTCCCACCACAGTGACGGTCTTGCTCATGTTGATGTCCAGCGACCAGGCGTCGTCGCCGCCGACAACGTCGGGGCAGTTGTCAGCCGGGTCGGTGCCCAGGTAGGTCTCGATGTCGTCATTGACCGTATCGCCGTCCGAGTCCACGCCGGGGGCGGAGTCAACGGAGGTGACCGTCAGGTCCCGGCACTGCCAGTTGTCGGCGAGGTTGGGGTCCATGTTCGGCGCCATGACCTCCGCCTTGTTGCACAAGGTGAGGGTGCGGACGCCGTCCTCCGAGCAGTGTAGCGCGAAGAGACGGACGTACTGCGTGGGCGCCATAGGCTCCTCCCAGGCCTGGAAGTGGAGGGCGCTCTCGGCGCTGCGCATGGGCGGGTACAGGGGGTCGCCGTCGCCGGGCACCATGGGGTCGCGATGCGCTGCGCCGTGGATCTGGGTCAGGGGGTCGGTCGGGTTGTACCGCTCGTACTCGTGCAGCGTGTCGCCCGTAAAGGCCAGCCAGCGGCCCTCACAGCCCGCTGGTACGTTGGCCAGGAAGGTGATCGTAGAGTCCGTCGGCAGCGGCCCCAGGTTCTGGTCTGACGAACCGACCATGAGTCCGACGTCGGTGTCGGTCCAGATGTCCAGGTCGGGGTCCGTGGTGTTGCGGTCGATGGCGGTGATGTTCCAGAGGAGCGCCAGCACCTGCTTGTCCGCCTCGAGAGGTGGCAGGTTGCAGTAGACCGTCACGTCTGTGCTCCGCATGTTGTTGGACGGGTCGGGGTCCACGTAGGGTTCCACCGGGTACTCCTGGTTCCAGAGGGTGAGGACGAAGACCCCCTTTTCCATGCAATCGAACTGAATGTCGCGATTCAGTAGGACTGGGCTGCTCACCGGCAGATCGACTTGGAAGTGCAGGTCGTCGATGTTGCCGTTTATCCCGCCGAAGCTGCAGTCGACGGGATTCCCGTCGTAGGTGCAAATGTCGCCCGGCTGCGCCACCCAGCGGACGTTCACCGGCTGATCGGGGAAGCCGCCCGTCACCCACCAATCGACGTCGGCCACGGTGGCGTCAGGGCCGTTGTTGTGCTTGACCTCCCAGACAGGGATGGGGTCCGACCACCCGCCGGGCGGGGGCGAGACGTACGGCGGGTCGGCCCGGAAGTCGAGTACCTTCACGTCGGCGGCGGGCGGCTGCACTACCACCGTCTTGCTCACGTCCTGGGAGTGGTTGCCCAGGTTGGGGTCGCAGATGTCCGGGTAGTCGGGGAGGGTGACCCCGTTGCCGAACTCGAAGGTGTAGGTGCCCGGCACGTCGCAGTGTATACCGAAGTCCTCCTCGACCACCACGTCCATGCTCACCGGCACCTGCCCAGCCGTCCGGGTGAGCTCGGCCGCCAGCTCGTTCTCCGCGCCCGTGATGTCCGCGGAGCCCTGCGCGTACACGGTCTGATCGACATCCGGGTAGAGTATGGCCCCGCCGTCGCTGTACGTCCAGTCGGGGACATCGGGCGGCATCTTGTACCACGTGTCGTGGGCAATCGTGACCTTTTCTCCCGCGTCCCTCACGCGCAGGGAGCCGTCGCAGTTCACCGGCACGTCCATACTCTTCGAGACCTGGACGCGGCCTGCGTTCGGCCCGATGTTGTGGATGGTCTTGGTGGTCTCGTAGACGTGCGTCTCGCCGACGCGGAAGTCCGGCGGGACTTCGGGGACGAAGTCCCAGCTAGCGATTTCGAGGTCGGCGTACGCCCCACAGGAGGCGATGCCACTGAACTCGTCGAACAGCGAGTTGTTTTCGCGATTCGCATCGAGCACATGGGGTGGCGCGCTCAGGACGTCGACCTCCACGGTCTCGGTCGGATAGGGCGCGGGGTCCTCCGGCGGCACGCCGGGCGCGAAGCAGTGGAAGACGAGGCCCCTGGTCTGGGTGTAAGGGCCGCCAGGCGGCAGGACGAAGCCCGTGGTGAGCATGACCCGCAGGCTGCCGTCGCCGCGCAGGTAGGTCCCGCCGGCGTCAGTCCCGTCCTCTCTTGTGTCCGCGTTGGAGTCCAGGCGTTGCCAGCCGGAGGCGCAGGCCACTGGCGGCCGGACGCGCCGCAGCTGGTCGTTGCTGCAGTCGCCCCAGCCGTTGAGATCGTAGTCGGGCTGGGCATCGTCGATGTACGTATCTCCATCGTTGTCCAGGCCGTCGCCGCAGTTCCAGGGCAACTGCGAGTGCTCGGGAGTGCTGGTGTTGTCCGCCGGGTTGGAGTTCAGCATCATCTCGGCCGCGTCGGAATAGCCGTCGCCATCGCTGTCAGCGCACTTGGGGTCGGCCAGGTCCATGCCCGGGGAGATGTCTGCGTCGTTGTCCACCCCATCGGAGCAGGAGGGCGGCGAAACCCAAGCATGCAGGTTCTCCGGTGTGCTGCAACCGGCGTCGCACCCGCTCCCACCGCAGCCGCCCGGCGCGTAAGGCGCGTCGATGTAGCCGTCGCCATCGTCGTCGAGGCCGTTAGTGCACAGCGTGGCTCCCTTCTCCCCGGGGAGCTCGCTGGCGGGGTCGCCGGGATTGGAGACCAGGGTGGCCTCCACGGCGTCGGCCCAGCCGTCACCGTCCGTGTCGGCCAGCTGGCCGCCGGGGTCGACGCCAATGATGCCCAGACCCGGCGAGTTCTCGACGAAGTAGGCCCCGAGGTGGGCGAATACGGGGCCGTTGTTGTACACGTCCACGCTCACCGGCTTGATCTCGCTGGTGCTCACGTCGACGTCCCACTGGTTCCCCGGTTTGACTGGGTCGTCGTCCGGCGGCATAACCAGGTTGCGGGCCTCGGCGTCAGTGATTGACACGCAGGCCACCAGCATCTCCATCTCCTTGGAGTTGTTTTCGGTGTCGGGGTCAGGGATCCCCACGGGCAGTTGGAGCTCGTTGCGGATAGTGAACTCGTGGAGGCTGGTCTGCTGCGAGCAGGCCAGGTCGGACTGGTGCTCCCTCGCTACCGGCACGCCCACGGGCAGCGTCACCTGCTCGCTGAGGCCCAGCTCGCTTGGCCAGCCTGGGGGCCCTTGCACGCTGTCCGCGGCGATGCAATAGCCTGGGCCGGGCGGGGAACCTATCTGGCTTATCAGCATTGAGCAGGGAGCGGGAGGCAACGGCGGCCCGGGGATGGGGATCTTGCAGGGCACGCACTTGTTGAAGTGGACGGGGTCGTAGTACTGCATGCACCACGGGAATGCCTGTAGGATGGGGTCGTTGCTGGGTGGCTTGATATACCGAGTGACGACGCCAGGCCCGAAGGTGACGACCTCGTCCAGCGGCCAGCACTCGACCGACACCTCGGTCTGGGTCTGGCAGTCGCTATCGGCCTCGTCGATGGGCCCGTCGGCGCCGTTGTCCAGGCCGTCGTTGCAGGAGTGGAGGCCGACCGCCTCCTCCCATACGTGGGTGGCGAGGCAGTCCGGGTCCGCGGCGTCGATTCCGTCGCTGTTCCACGGATCGTTGTCCAGGTCGTCGTTGCAGGTGGTGCGGCCGTCCTCGCGGGCGTCGACCCGCCAGGCGGGCGCGTTGAACTGCCGCACGTCGGTGGCGAGCACGCTGGGATTCGGGCCGTTGTTCTGCAGTATCTCTTTCACCATGTAGTGAGGCTCGTGCGCCGTGTATCCTGGTGGTGTGCCTGGAAGCGCTGCGGGGCTGTCCAGGGGGTCCTCGTCCACCCGGGTGTCGCCGTCGTCGTCCCAGCCCTCGAGCTGGACGGCCTCGATGACAGGGTCGCCGTTCCAGTCGAAGCGGCCGGCGCCGTCCTCGTCCACCCAGCCGTCGGCGTCGGTGTCGATGCCCAGGAAGCCGTTGGCCGGGTCTTCGTCGCACTTGGGGTCCCCCTGCGGTGGGCAAGGCGTACCGGGAGTGTATTGAGGTGGCATGTCGCCGTCGTCGTCTATGCCGTTCTTGGGGTCCTCGTCGACGCAGTTGCCGGGCGTGTTGTGGCAGGGCGCCTGCGGGTTGGCCCCATCGCAGTCGTCGTCGCCGTTCCAGGGGCAGGACTGGCCCGACGGGTACACCGGCGGGTCTTCATCGACCAGGCCGTCTTGGTCGTTGTCCAGCCCGTCCGGCCAGTCCTCGTTGATGCGGGCCAAGCAGTTGGGGTCCTGGCCATCGGTCAGGCCGTTGTGGTTGTTGTCAACGCCGTCGCAGCAGGTGCCCGTGCCGGGCAGCCGCCTCCCGCCCGTGGCCTCGTCGCCGTCCATGTCGGTGTCGCCGCAGTAGAAGGGTTTGACGTACAGCTCAAGCTTCTCCAGGTCCGCCGGCATCCCTTGGACTTGGACGGTGAGCGGCTCGCACCGGAGGTTGTTCCCGGGGCTGAGCTCCTCGAGCGGCGGCTTGGCATCGGCCCGGTTGCAGAGCATGAAGAGCTTGGTGCCGGGCTGGGAGCAGCGGAGGTCGAAGAAGCGGGTGATGGGCACGCTTGCCTGGCAGTCGGGGTCGGCCCCGTCGGTAAGGGTGTCGCCACCATTATCGATGCGGTCGTTACAGGGGCCCGGCGTCTGCGACGAGGGATCCTCCAGCACCACCGGCTCGGTCATGCCGTACTCCAGGGTCTGGAAGTGGAGGTCGACCACTCGGGGGCCCGCCACCCAGCCGGGCCCCGTCGGCCCGCCGCTGCTGGGGACGTTAGGGTTGCCGTCCAGGGTGAGGATGTCGAGGGGATTGGCCCCCTGGTCGTACCTGAACTGAGCCTCGCAGCCCGCCGGGATGTTGGCGTAGAAGCTGATCTCGGCGTCCGCGGGCGGGATGACAGGCTGGGGGCCAAGATTCGTCTCGCGGGAGGTGACGCTAATCTCCGCGTCCACGCCCACGGGGATGGTCAACAGGTTGGGCGGCGCCAGCTCGGGGCCGGGCGCCGGGTAGTTGGAGGCATCGTCGAAGACGACGTCCAGGACCTGCTTGTCGACTGCATATTGCGGTGGTATGGAGCGGACGGTGAGCTCCTCGCACAGGAGGTTGTTCTGTGGGTCGGGGTCCATATCGGGCGGCTTGACATCAGCCCGGTTGCAGAAGGTGAAGATGTAGTCGTCGGACGCGGGGCAGACAAGCTCGAAGAAGCGGGTTAAGGGTATCGGCGGGCCCATATGCTCCGTAATGCCATACTCCAGGGTCTGGAAGTGGAGGTCGGCCTCGAAGAGGGGACCGGGGCCGCCAGGCACCATGGGAGCCACGGGGGGAACCACCTGGCCGCTGCTTGGCACGTTCGGGTCGCCGCCCCTGGTGTGCACGTCGGCGGGGAACGTAACGGTGTCGGGCAGCCAGCGCCCCAGGCAGCCAAGGGGGATGTTGGCGTAGAAGCTGATCTCGGCGTCGGCGGGCACGTCGGGGCCAAGGTTCTGGTCCATGGAGGTGACGCTGAGGTAGGCAGGCAGGCCGGCGACGACGCCGAACTCGTTGTTCGGCACCAGCGCCGGGCCCTGGTTAGGGTAGGCAGAGGCATCGTCGAAGATGATGTCCTGGACTGTCTTGTTGGCCGCGCCGGGTTCGCCGGGGCAGGGCATGTTGATCGCCAGCCAGGCGTCGTCGACTGTGATCTGGTGACTGCCAGCCCCCGAGGAGTAAGTGGTGGAGGGCTCGATGAGACCGAAGTAGACGACACCCGAGCCCCCTATGTCCAGGCCCAGCCGGGTGATGGTGCCGTTGCCGGCAGTGCCGGGGCCGCCGAAAAAGTACATGACGTTGGCCTGGTACGTGCCGTCGCTGTCCGGTCGGGTCTCGCTCGAGTCCACTGCTCCCTGAAGCTTGATGTCGGTGTCGGTGCCGGGGTCAGCGATGTGGATCTTGTTGGAGGCGTAGGTCAGCGAGGCGGTGTAGTCGGTGGGGGCTTGGGTGTCGCCGGTCACCACGATGTCGATGACGTAGTCGCTCTCCCCATCGAAGGCCGGGCTGGGTATGTCCACTCGCACGCAGTCCTCCACCGGTCCCAGTGTGTTCGCGCTGTTCCCCGTGACATTGGGGTCAACGTCGAAGTTGACTGTTTCTAGCGCCTGGGCGGTGCCGTCCAGCACGTGCAGGACGGCCAGCGTGAGGAAGGGGGCCGCAACCGCCAGCACTACCGCACCCAGTACTGAGCCGATCTGCTTCCTGGTCATGGCAACCTCCTTACGCCTTCAGGCCGTCGCGCCCTCGCGACCGGCAAGCGTCCAAGCACGGCGGAACATGGTGTTCCAGTTGGGTTAGTCGGCGCGCCGGGCCGCGGCTTGCTGCGCCCAGCGCTGTGCCCTACAATATAAATGCACGGGTTGACCCACCTTGTGCACTGGCCCCAGCGGTGACCACCACCGTTCGGGGCCATTATTCCTATTGAGCGTTCGGCAGGTCAGCTCGCCACGAATCCTACCGGCCGAGATACGACTGCGTCTCTCTCACGGGGCCTACAAGTCGGGGCAGAGGGAGGAACCGAGGCGCTGCCGCCAGAACCGTCACGCCGACTAGTGCGCCGATTAGCTACCTGGTATGGCGCTCTCCTTTCCGGGGAGAACCCGTCACTGCAGGCCGGCGGTGCAATAGCCTCCCAGCGGTCTTCGTCGCCTCAGGCTTATGTTGAGATGACGCGCTTATAATACTCTTCTCGTGGAGTTTGTCAAGCCCCTGGCTGCGTGGCGCAGGGATTTCCGAGCGTTCTTAGACAGGCGCTATAAGGTTCACGCTGAGTGACCGATGCATTGGCCTCTAGTGCTTACGCCTTGATAAGCAAGGACAGGTTTGGGCGCGGCTGGGCGCGGACAGATCGCCACCAGCGGTCGTGGCCTCGCCTTGGTTGGGGCAGCTCCCTGTGCTACCATACTGTCTCAACTGGTGAAGTCGGCGGCGGGCGGGAGCTGCGCTGGCCGAGGGTCGGAGGTGCTTCATGTGGCGTGTAGCTATTGGAAGCAGGAGCCTATCGTGTTCGGGCTCGCTCGCCCTGGCCTGGCTGGCGGCCTTGGTCCTCTTCCTGTCCGGCTGCGGCGGCGATGGGGAAGAGGCTGTCCCCCAGGTGACCGCCACTGCAACGTCTGTCGGTACGCCTTCCAGCGAGCGGCCGACCGCCTGGCCGATCGCCCTGGCCATCAATGCTGACACCAAGCGCGTCTATGTTGCCAATCAGTACATCGACACCATCTCGGTCATCGATGAAGAGACCAACGCCATCGTAGCCACCGTTCCGGTGGGATCGCGCCCGCAGGATATCGCCATCAATCCCAGCACCAATCGCATCTACGTGGTCGCCCTCCACGACGACACCCTCACGGTGATCGACGGCGACACCAATACTGTTGTTGCCACCGTTAGGCCGGGACACAGTCCGCTGGACGTGGCGGTCAATCCCGTCAGCGGACGCATATACGTCACTAGGTGGGCGAGCAGAGACCTATTGGTCCTGGATGGGGACACCAACGCGGAGGTCGGCACCATTGCCTTGGGGCAGAGCCCGATGGATGTTCAGGTCAACCCCAGCACTGGCCGGCTATATGTGGCGAACGGCGTCACCGAGGACCTGCCGGTAGTGGACGAGGACGCTGCCGCCGTGACGGCCACCATTCCCGTCGGGCCCGGCCAGATGGACGTTGCTGTCAACGCCGCCACCAACCGCGTCTACGTGGCCAGGGTGCCGACCAGCGACATCTCGGTCATCGACGGGGCGAGCAATACCGTCATTGCCACCGTGGCAGTGGGCGAGAGGCCGTGCAGCGTGGCAGTCAACCCCGACGCGAACCGCATCTACGTGGCCAACATGGACGATGACACGGTCTCGGTTATCGACGGGGCGAGCAATACAGTCGTTGCCACCATAGCGGTAGGCAATAGGCCCTCCAGCCTGGCGGTCGATCCCGATACGGGCCGCATCTACGTGGCCACCGCCGACGATGATGCCGTTTCGGTCATCGATGGGGCGAACAATGCCATCGTCGCCACGATAAGCGTAGCCGCGACCCCCTGAGGCCAAGCCGGGGCGAGGCGAATCTAGGCCTGGGCACTATAGGATCAGAGCGGGGTGTCAGAGGCTCAGCTGCACGCCTGGCCGATGTGCCCCGAATACTTGAGGACGTCGCCGACAACCGTTATGGCGCCGTCACCACTGAAGTCCAGGCGCTTGCGGAACTTCCCGTCGCCAGATGAGCTGCCGATCAGCCCGGAGAAGGCAAGCACATCGCCGACAACAGTGATGCTCCCGTTGTTGTTGATGTCCAGCGGCCAGGCGGCGTCGGATGGGTCATCGGGGCAGGCGTCCAGAGGATCGGTGCTCAGGTAGATCTCCAACTTGTCAGTGAACCCGTCGCCATCGCTGTCATCGCAGGCGTCGCCGATCCCGTCGCCGTCGGTGTCCATCTGGTCGGGGTTAGCCACAAGGGGGCAGTTGTCGTTGGCGTCTGGGACGGTGTCGCCATCAACGTCCGAATCGCAGGCGTCACCGATGCCGTCCCCATCTTTGTCCTCCTGGCCTGGGTTGGCGACCAGAGGGCAGTTGTCGCAGACGTCGCCGATGCCATCGTTGTCGGTGTCGGCCTGGTCGGTGTTGGCGACCAGGGGGCAGTTGTCGCTGGCATCGGGGATGGTGTCGCCGTCATCGTCTGGATCACAGACGTCGCCGAGGCCGTCGCCGTCGGTGTCTAGCTGGCCAGGGTTGGGTATGAGGGGACAGTTGTCGACCGCATCGGGGATGGTGTCGCCGTCATCGTCTGAATCACAGGCGTCGCCGAGGCCGTCGCCGTCGGTGTTGGTCTGATCGGGGTTGACGACCAGGGGGCAGTTGTCAGAGGCGTCGGGTATGGTGTCGCCATCATCGTCTGGATCACAGGCGTCGCCGAGGCCGTCGCCGTCGGTGTTGGTCTGGTCGGTGTTGACGACCAGGGGGCAGTTGTCGCTGGCGTCAGGGATGGTGTCGCCATCGTCGTCTGAATCGCAGGCATCGCCGAGGCCGTCGCCGTCGGTGTCTAGCTGGCTAGGGTTGGGTATGAGGGGACAGTTGTCGACGATGTCCAGGATGGTGTCGGCGTCGCTGTCGGCGCCTGGGCAGGGCTGGTCGATGTAGATCTTGCCGTCAAACGTAAGACCGTCAAAAACATCGTCGTTGTTGATGTCGCCAATGGGGTTATTGTTGACGTCTGCCAAATGGGTCTCCGAGATGACGAGGGGAGAGATGCCCGGTGCGAGGGCGGAGATGGTGATGCGGGCCAGGACGCCGGAGCCGGAGTCCTGATACGGCGGAGCGTTGAGATCGACAGCGGAAGCGTAGAAGGAGCCGTCGGAGTCTGGGGTAGGGTTGGACGCGTTGAAGATGCTGGAATGACCATCGGCGGCCTGGAACATCTTGACGTTGATGTTGGTGATAGAGATGAGGGAGGGGTTGTAGTTGATGTAGTTGGCCCAGCCGAGAAGGTTGGCGACGTTGGTGATGAACAGGTCCACAGTGGTGGAGGAGCCGGAGGTGGTGGAGAAGCAGGCCTCGATGGAGCCGAGAGAGGTGGCGGTATTGGCGGGCCACTGCGTGGGGTTGGCGTCGATGCCCACCGTGGTTGGCGGTAGCCCAGGGCAAAGCCCGTCCACGACAATCTGTGCATTGTAGATCGGCCCATCGAAGACGGAGTCGCCCGTGTAATCGCCAATGTAGTTGCCGTTGACATCGGTGAGGGTGGGACTGGAGATGGTGAAGGGAGAAACGCCTGGCGCGAGGGCGGAGATGGTGATGCGGGCCAGGACGCCGGAGCCGGAGTCCTGGCGCGGAGGAGCGTTGAGGTCGATGGCAGAGGCGTAGAAGGACCCGTCGGAGTCTGGGACAGGGTCGGAGGCGTTGAAGATATTGGATCGGCCGTCGGCGGCCTGGAACATCTTGACGTTGATCTTGGTGATAGCGATGAGGGATGGGTCATAGTTGATGCGGCTGGCCCAGCCGAGGAGGTCGGAAACGTCGGTGACGAAGAGGTCGATGTCGGCCTGTTGACCAGAGATTAGCGAAATGCAGGAATGCCTAGACCCGAGGGAGGTAGCGGTATTGGCCGGGTATTCCAATGGGTCGGCGTCCATGCCGAGGGTGGTGGGGATGGAAATGGCACCGCAGGGGTCGGAGAGACGGTTGTACTCCTGGATGTTGGTGAAGGTATCGCCGTCGGGGTCGGCGTTGGCATCGTAGACCAAGGGGTTGAGGCAGTCGTAGTGCTGCTCGTATGAGTCGGGCATGCCGTCGTTGTCATCGTCACCATCGGCGCAGTCGGCCATGCTATCGCCGTCGGTGTTGGGGAAGCCTTCGTCAGTGAGGCCATCGAGGTCGTTGTCGACGCCGTCGCAGACTTCGGGGGTGCTATCGGGGTTGAGGGGGTTGGAGCCGGCGGCTAGTTCTTGCTCGTCGGAGAAGCCGTCGTTGTCGTCGTCGTAGTCGTTGCACTCATTGGCTAGGCCGTCGCCGTCGGAGTCGAGTTGGTCAATGTAGATTAGAGCATTGAAGACGGAGCCCTCGAAGATGCCGTCGCCGTCGGTGTCGCCGATGGGCTGGCCGTTGACATCGGTGAGGGTGGAGTTGGAGATGGTGAGGGGCGAGATGCCCGGTGCGAGGGTGGATACGGTGATGCGGGCTAGGACGCCAGAGCCGGAGTCCTGACGCGGAGGAGCGTTGAGGTCGATGGCGGAGGCGTAGAAGGAGCCGTCGGAATCAGGGGTAGGGTCGGAGGCATTGTAAACGTTCGAATGGCCATCGGCGGTCTGGAACATCCTGACGTTGATGCCGGTGACAGCGATGAGGGAGGGGTCGTAGTTGATATAGCTGGCCCAGCCGAGGAGGTCGGAGACATCGGTGACGAAGAGGTCGATGGTGGCAGAGCGGCTCGAGGAGCTGGAGAGGCAGGCCTGAACGGGGCCGAGGGAGGTGGCGGTGTTGCCGCTAGGATCGGTGTCGATGCCAAGGGTGACGTCTAGGTCGCAGGCGTCGCCGATGCCGTCGCCATCGGTGTCGGCCTGGCCTGGATTGGCGACCAGGGGGCAGTTGTCGGTGGCGTCAGGGACGCCGTCACTGTCGTCGTCGCTGTCGCAGGGGTCGCCTTGGCCGTCGCCGTCGGTGTCCGTCTGGTCCGGGTTGTAGATCAGGGGGCAGTTGTCCGAAGGGTCGAGAAGGCCGTCACCGTCACTGTCTCCAGAGCACGGTCTGTCAATGGCTATCTCGGCGTTGAAGACGGAGCCCTCGAAGATGCCGTTGCCGTCGGTGTCGCCGATGGGCTGGCCGTTGACGTCGGTGAGGGTGGGGCTGGCGACGGTGAGGGGTGTGATGCCCGGCGCGAGGGCGGAGACGGTGATGCGGGCGAGGACGCCGGAGCCGGAGTCCTGGTAGGGCGGAGCGCTGAGATCAACGGCAGAGGCATAGAAGGAGCCGTCGGAGTCGGGGGTGGGATCGGAGGCGTTGTAGACGTTGGAATGGCCGTCGGCGGCCTGGAACAGCCTGACGTTGATGTTGGTGATAGCGATGAGGGAGGGGTTGTAGATGATGCGGGTGTTCCAGCCGAGGAGGTTGGAGACGTTGGTGATGAATAGGTCGATGGTGGTGGAGGAGCCGGAGGAGATGGAGGTGCAGGCCTCGGTGGGACCAAGGGAGGTCGCGGTGTTCCCCGTAGGGTCGGCGTCGATACCGAGGGTGGTGGAGATGAAGATGGGGCTGCAGGGGTTAGAGTGCTGGTTGTACTCCTGGATGCTAGTGAAGGTATCGCCGTCGGGGTCGGCGTTGGCATCGTTGACCAGGGGGTCGAGGCAGCTGTAGTACTGCTCGTAAGAGTCGGGCATGCCGTCGTTGTCGTCGTCAGCGTCGACGCAGTTGGCCAGGGTATCGCCGTCGGTGTTGGGGAAGCCTTCGTCGGTCAGGCCATCGAGGTCGTTGTCGGCGCCGTCGCAGATTTCGGGTGTGCTATTAGGGTTGAGGGGATCGGAGCCGGCTGCTAGTTCTTGTCTGTCGGAGAAGCTGTCGTTGTCGTCGTCAGGGTCGCAGGCATTGGCTAGGCCGTCGCCGTCGGAGTCGAGTTGGTCAACATAGATTAGGGCATTGAAGGTCGAGCCGTCGAAGATGCCGTCGCCGTTGGTGTCGCCGATGGGCCGGCCGTTGATGTCGGTCAGGGAGGGGCTGGAGATGGTGAGGGGCGAGATGCCCGGTGCGCGGGCGGAGACGGTGATGCGGGCGAGGACGCCGGAGCCGGAGTCCTGGTAGGGAGGAGCGCTGAGGTCGACGGCGGAGGCGTAGAAGGAGCCGTCGGTGTCGGGGGTACGGTCGGAGGCGCTGAAAACGGTGGAATGACCGTCGGCGGCTTGGAACATCTTGACGTTGATGTTGGTGACAGAGATGAGTGTGGGGTCGTAGATGATGCGGCTGTTCCAGCCAAGGAGGGCAGAGACGCTGGTGATGAATAGGTCGATGGTGGTGGAGGAGCCGGAGGAGGCCGAAGTGCAGGCGTCGATGGAGCTAAGGGAGGTGGCGGTGTTGCCGCTGGGGTCGGCGTCGATGCCAAGGCTCAGTCCCGCCGGCACCTTGCAGGCGTCGCCGATGCCGTCGCCGTCGCTGTCTTCCTGGTCTGGATTGACCACCAGGGGGCAGTTGTCGGTGGCGTCGGGGACGGTGTCGTTGTCGTCGTCGCTGTCGCAGGCGTTGCCTTGGCCGTCGCCGTCAGTGTCGATCTGATCTGAGTTGGGTGCAAGGGGGCAGTTGTCGCCAGCATCAGCTATTCCGTCGTTGTCGTCGTCTGGGTCACAGATGTTGTCTAGCCCATCGGAGTCGGAGTCGAGCTGGTCAATGGTGATTTGGGCGTTGAAGGTTGAGCCGTCGAAGATGCCGTCGCCGTTGGTGTCGCCGATGGGCTGGCCGTTGACGTTGGTTAGGGAGGGGCTGGAGATCGTGAGGGGCGAGATGCCCGGTGCGCGGGCGGAGATGGTGATGCGGGCGAGGACGCCGGAGCCGGAGTCCTGGTAGGGAGGAGCGCTGAGGTCGACGGCGGAGGCGTAGAAGGAGCCGTCGGAATCTGGGATAGGCTCGGAGGCGTTGAAAACGGTGGAATGGCCGTCGGCGGCTTGGAACATCTTGACGTTGATGTTGGTGATAGAGATGAGGGAGGGGTTGTAGATGATGCGGCTGTTCCAGCCGAGGAGGGCAGAGACGTTGGTGATGAATAGGTCGATGGTGGTGGAGGAGCCGGAGGAGGTGGAGGTGCAGGCGTCGATGGGGCCGAGGGAGGCGGCGGTGCTGCCCCTGATGTCGGCGTCGATGCCAAGGCTCAGCCCCGCAGGCGCTTCGCAGACGTTGCCGACGCCGTCGCCGTCGGAGTCGGCTTGGTTCGGGTTGAACGTATTGGGGCAGTTGTCGCAGGCATCTCCGAAGCCGTCGCCGTCGGGATCCGCCTGGTCAGGGTTGGCGACTAGGGGGCAATTGTCGGTGGTGTCGGGTATGGTGTCATCGTCGTCATCGCCCTCACAGGAATCGCCAATGCCGTCGCTGTCAGTGTCGGTCTGACCTGGGTTCCATATATCGGGGCAATTATCGCAGACGTTGCCGACGCCGTCGCCGTCGGTGTCGGCCTGGTTGGGGTTGATCACCAGGGGGCAGTTGTCGGTGGTGTCTGGGACGGTGTCGTTGTCATCATCATCATCGCAGGCGTTGCCTTGGCCGTCGCCGTCGGTGTCGGTCTGGTTGGGGTTGACCACCAGAGGGCAGTTGTCAGAGGTGTCGGGCACGGTGTCGTTGTCGTCATCATCATCGCAAGCGTCGCCTTGGTCATCGCTGTCGGTGTTTAGCTGAGTAGGATTGGCAATCAAGGGGCAGTTGTCGACAGCGTCCATCACTCCATCACCGTCGGTGTCGTCGCAGGCGTCGCCGATACCGTCGCCGTCGCTGTCGGCCTGGTCGGGGTTGACCATCAGAGGGCAGTTGTCAGAGGCGTCGGGGACGGTGTCGTTGTCATCATCATCATCGCAGGCGTCGCCTTGGCTGTCGCCGTCAGTGTTGGTCTGGCTGGGGTTGATCACCAGGGGGCAGTTGTCAGAGGCGTCGGGGACGGTGTCGTTGTCGTCATCAGGGTCGCAGGCGTCGCCTTGGCCGTCGCCGTCAGTGTTGGTCTGGTCGGGGTTGACCACCAGGGGGCAGTTGTCAGAGGCATCGGGCACGGTGTCGTTGTCGTCATCGTCATCGCAGGGGTCTCCGATGCCGTCGCCGTCGCTGTCGGCCTGGTCGGGGTTAGTTACCAGGGGACAATTGTCGCAGGCGTCGCCAATACCGTCGCCGTCGCTGTTGGTCTGGTCGGGGTTAGCGACCAGGCTACAGTTATCGGTCGTATCGGGGATGGTGTCATCGTCGTCGTCCGTATCACAAGGATCGGGGATGCCGTCACCGTCGGTATCCGGCTGGTCCACAGCGACCTGGGCGTTGAAGATCGGCCCATCGAAGTAACCGTCGCCATTGGTGTCCCCTATGGGTTCGTTGTTCTTGTCCTTCAACGTCGGCGAGGTGAGATCGGCGCGGCTGGCGCCCGCCGCGACGGCTCGCAGGGTGAGCCTGGCCAGGACGCCGGAGCCAGAGTCCACGGCGGTGTCCCCTCCAAGCTCCGCAGCGCTGACGTAGAACGTGCCATCGGCGTCAGGAGTAGACTCCGAAGCATTGAAGACGCGGCTGCCTGAATTGGCAGCCTGGAACATCTGGACATTAACGGCGGTGACGTTGAGCACGGCCCCGTCGTATTCGAGGTACGTCTCCCAACTCAGCAGATCGACGACATCAGTGATGAAGATGTCGATGGTGAAGGTGTCGTTGGTCGCCACCGAGATACAGGACTCGATGGAGCCGAGGGAGGTGGCGGTGTTCGCCGGCGAGTGAAGGGAGTCGGCGTCCACGCCGATGGTGGTCAGGCCTTGGCCCTGCACGGGTGCTGCTCCTGGCAGATGCTCCTCGTGCAAGACTGCGCGGCTATAGAGCACTGTCGCGACCAGGAATACGGCCGCCGCCAAGCCCACTCGTGCTAACTTTGCCATCGCCGCCTTCGTCTTCTAAGGTTCCCCGACCCAGCCGCACCCAAGGGCGACTCGTTCCACAGTCAGCCAGGCATGGCTCCCAGCGCCCTGTCTCGAGCCTGCAAAGCCCCGTTCCCCATCCAGTAAAGAAAACGCCGGGCTGTCCGCAGCGATGCGGGCAATCAGTTCAGGCCAACTACGTGCGCCTTTTCTCGGCATATTGGCCCATGTGTGGATGTCGTGCTTCCCTGACGGACCGCAGCACGACTCAAGAATGCGTTTATCCCGCCTACAAGCTGCCTTTGATTGTCCGAGCGCCATCACCTCATCAACGGAGGTGACATAATTATAACATTGCCGCCATCTTGTGCGGATTGCGAGTAGGGAGAAATTCGGGTAAACTTGTAGAGATCTTCTGAGGCACTACCGACTGGGCTGTATCATGCTCGTGGGTCTCCAGATCGATCCTTGTCGAAAGGAGTGGTGATGACGCGTGTACTGCGATCTTTTGCTCTGGCTGCAGCACTGCTGGGCCTGCTGACAATCGCGGCCTGCGGCGGTGAGGAAGAGGAGGGGACTCCTACCACACAAGCCACCACTACTGCGACGAACGTTGGGGGAGGGGTTGCGATGACTCCTGCCACACAGGCCACCGCTACTCCGACGACCCCTGCGGGGGGAGCAATCGAAATTGGCATCGACCCTGAGACGACAGGTAACACCGCCAGCACGCTGGAAGACGTAGAGGACTGCGTCCGGGTGGACGTGCCCAGCCCGGGCTTCGACGGCGTCAGCGACTACAACATCGACATCTATGTCAAGGGCGACACCCAGGCCCCCATCGCCTACGATGCCTCGGTGATCTACGACCAGAGTATAGTTCACATCGCGGCGCCGGGGACCGATGTGCTGATCAAGATGCCAGAGGCCACGAGCATGGCCGAGACGGGCACGCCCCCCGACACCGACGGCACATTCACAGCCGGCGCGTTGTACTTCGACCCTGCGGGTTCCAGTATCCCCGGCGACGGCGTTCTGGTGAGGCTTGGCCTGGACATCGGCGGCTCTGGCCTGGTCACGTTCGCCCTGAACCCGCCAGACCTCAGCGCCTACGCATCAGGCGTGGGCCTTCACACCGTCACGCTTGCATCGGCCCAGCTGGCGATCAATCAAGACTGTCCCCGGTGATGGTCGCTCCCACACGCGAGACCATATTTCATTGCTGGGACAGCGCTGGCTAACCTTTTCCGGAAGGAGTGGCGATGACGCGTCTATTAGCAGGTCTCCTAGCCACTGCCTGGCTGGCCTCGCTCTCAATAGTGGCCTGCGGTGGACGGGCGGAAGCGGAGAATATCGACGCAGCGGCGGCAGGAGCCATAGAGATGGGCATCGATCCCGAGACGACGGGCAACACCGCCAGCACGCTGGGGACGCTGGAGCCCTGCGTCCGGGTGGACGTGCCCAATCCCGCCTTCGCCGGCGTCAGCGACTACAACATCGACGTCTACGTCAAGGGCGACACCCAGGCGCCCGTGGGCTACGACGCCTCGGTGGTCTACGCTGCGGTCAACGACGGCTGCCCGGCGCTGGACGAACCTGAGACCGGCGACAAGTGCCTGAACAGCGTTGACGATGACGGCGACACTGCCGTCAACGACGGCTGCCCTCAGGTCGGTGCCACCGCTGAGTCGGGCGAGCAGTGCGCTGGCGGCCAGGACGACGACGGTGACATCATCGTTCACGTCGCGGCCCCCGGCACGAACACCCGCATCAAGCTGCCGGAAGGACTCGGCTTGAGTGACGCGTTGCCTGACAGCGACGGCGTGTTCGTCGCTGGCGCCGTCTACCTTACGGGCGGCCCGGGCACCGCTGGTGATGGGACGCTGGCGAGGCTGGGCCTGGACATCGGCGGCTCTGGCCTGGTCACGTTTGCCCTGAACCCGCCAGACCTCAGCGCTTACGCGTCGGTCGCTGGCGAGCACAGCCTTACCCTTGTGTCCGCCCAACTCGCGATCAACCAGGACTGCCCCGGCGTGACTCCCACTCCAACCCCCGGCACACCCACCCCCGGCACGCCGACGGCTACGCCGACGGCCACGCCTCTACCCACACCGCCCCCTGGCACAATCATGCTGGCAAGCGGCTGGAACAATCCCTGCTACGTTGGGCCTGAGCAGCCCATCGAGGACGCCCTGGCCGACGTAGTCGATGACGTCCTGGCTGTCTATCGAATGAGGGCTGACCAGGGCTTCGACAGTTGGTTCCCCAACAGGCCTGAAGCCAGCAACATCACTACCGTCAGCCCCTACCAGCCCCTGTTCATCCTCATGGGCCAGTATGCTTTTTGGCCGCACGAACCGTCGAGCACGCCTCCTCCCTCCGTCTCTCTTGCCAGGAGTTGGAACAACGTCTGCTACACGGGCCAGACGAAATCGGTGGAGGACGCTACCGCTGGCGTGGCCGGCGGACTGGGCATCATGTATCAATTGGATAGCGAGCAGGGCTGGCGCTACTTCGTCCCTGGCAGGCCGGAGATTGGCAGCATCGAGCAGCTCACCCAGTACGACACAGCCCTGATGCTGGTGAACCGGGAGGGCGGCACGACCTGGACGTTTGATCCTTAGCGGGCCGCCCGGCGCCAACCGGTGAGGGTGCCCGGCCCTCAACATGGGCAACTTCATCACCGTCGTCGGCGATGCGCTCATGTATAAGGGGATGATTGGGCGCACCGAGGGCAGGGCGGAGATCGCGGAACAGCCCTTTATCCACGACCTAGGCCTTCCTCAATCAGGCCGCGAGTCGCCGCAGGCTCCGGGCAGCTTCCTTCGGCACGTGAGGAGACCGAGCAGCTCGTCTGCTGCCTAAGACGCACTCGGGCGCAGCAGATTGCAGGCGTTGCTCGCTAAGCAAGGACCTGCCGCCTCATTTGACCAGAGGTCGGCAGGCCAGCGTCTAGCTGCACGTCTGGCCGATCTTGCCCCTGTACAGGAGCACATCGCCGACGACCGTGACCACACCATCGCCGTTGAGGTCCAGACGCTGCCACCAGTTAGGCTCACCAGGACTAGCAGCGATGCGGCCGCGGAAGTTCAAGACGTCGCCGACGACGGTAATCACTCTGTCTTTGTTGATGTCCAGGGGCCAGGCGGCGTCGGATGGGTCATCGGGGCAGGCGTCCAGAGGGTCGGTGCTCAGGTAGGTCTCCCGCCCGTCACTGAACCCGTCGCCATCGTCGTCTGAATCGCAGGCGTCGCCCAGGCCGTCGCCGTCGGTGTCGGTCTGGCTGGGGTTGTCGACCAGAGGGCAGTTGTCGCAGGCGTCGCCCAGGCCGTCGCCGTCGGTGTCGGTCTGCGTGGGGTTGGGCACAAGGGGGCAGTTGTCTGTGACATCGGGGACGGTATCGTTGTCGTCGTCTGAATCGCAGACATCGCCCCGTCCGTCGCCATCGGTGTCCTCCTGGCCTGGGTTGGCGATCAGGGGGCAGTTGTCAGAGTCGTTCTCGAGTCCGTCACCATCGAAGTCCGGGTTACAGGCATCGCCGATGCCATCCCCATTGCTGTCCAACTGGTCGGGGTTATATACCAGGCGACAGTTGTCGTCGCAATTGGCGGTCTGGCCGCTGGCGCAGGGGTGGTCGCCCTCTGTGCCGCTCCCATCTCCGTCGTCGAGGATGCCGTCGTCATCGTCGTCGGGATCGCAGGCGTCGCCTTGGCCGTCGGCGTCAGCGTCGGCCTGGTCGGGGTTGGCGACCAGGGGGCAGTTGTCAGAGGCGTCGGGAATAGTGTCGTCGTCATCGTCAGGGTCGCAGGCGTCGCCCTGGCCGTCGCCATCGGTGTCGAGCTGGTCAGGGTTGGCGACCAGGGGGCAGTTGTCGCAGGTGTCGCTGATGCCATCTCCGTCGGCATCCGGCTGGTCGACGGCGACCTGAGCGTTGAAGATGGGCCCATCGAAGTAGCCATCACCGTTGGTGTCGCCGATGGGCTGGTTGTTCTTGTCTTTGAGCTCGGACCAGA
>Ga0315295_10001566_pt1 | contig 19619 bp, 2 predicted proteins | sample YL17G14_0_MG_FD_204453 | JGI IMG/M metagenome (GOLD analysis project Ga0315295, IMG submission 204453) | Sediment microbial communities from Yellowstone Lake, YNP, Wyoming, USA - YL17G14_0 | ecosystem: Environmental > Aquatic > Freshwater > Lake > Sediment | place: USA: Wyoming | collected...
GAAGTTATGGTAGAGCTCTATTGTCTGAAGTTAATGATACCGGCGATGAATACAAGGTCAATTTATCCAGACATGCAGGCGCTCATCTGTTTCATGATAAAAGGGCTATAAGCATTCCCCGACACATAGGAGAAGGCGTAGGCTTAAAAGACAGGGATAAAGTATATATTATGGTAGAACAGGATCCAAACTGTGGTTCTGTAATAAACGTATATGACGCAAAAGGTTTTGAAAGGCGCTCTAATGGCGATAATGGTAAAGATGATACATGGAAGGAAAATCTTCCAATATCAACTTACTGGTATGATCCGGTTTTAGGGGAATATAGATTATTGGAAAAGGGCATGGGTGCTTTTGATGCCCTACGTGTTCTGAATGGAGATGAAAGCATAATACCCGGAAGGGCGTTTGATTGGCATGTAGGCCCGGGAGGCAGGGTTTCATTCAGATATAGAAAGGATGATAAAAGGGTTTCACTTTTTACATTCTTTACCCTTCCTGCAGATTTACGCGATAAGGTTGTTAAATTTATAATTGAGACCGGCGAAGACGGCAAGTTAATTGTCGCGGCTTATGACAAGGAAGAGTTTGATAAAGCGGGAAATGAATATGATTTAAGAAGAGCAAGAAAAGCAGTTATAAGATTCTCAGAGTTTAGAGACGCAGATTGGACTTCTGAGGATAGGCTTGCATTAGGCAGGGGTAATGTTTCTGCGAAAGATACAACGGCATTAATTAGAGATATAAAGAGGATATTAGATGGGAAGAGAGAAGGTATAGAGATAGGGCGGGATACCTATTTAGATTTGAATCTATGCAAAAAAAGCGACGGCATTTATTATGTTTCAATAAACGACAAAAATGCCAGCAATGGCAAAAGGAGTATATTTTTGACAAGGGGCCTCGCGCCATTTATTAAGTCGGTAATAGAGAAAGCAAAGGAAGAGGAAGAAACGATAAAACTTCGGCTGAGCATAGCAGATGATTACGTCTTTGGACCATATGTACAGGGATTTCTTGTAGCTAAAAATAAAAACGAATCTCCTGAACGTCTTATAGAAAGAAGAATCTTGAGCTATGTAGTGTTAGATGAAGGCGAAGGGGCGTATTCAATACCTATTGAACACGCCAGACTTTACAATTACGTTACCGAAAAAATTAAAGCAGGCGATGATGCAGAGCCGCTTAACCTACCAGTATATGTTGGCGCAAGCGCTGACTATAAAAAAAGGAGTTTGACACTTGATTTCGGAGGCCCTGAAAGGAGTCTTGAAATTATCATTCCTACGAGTGCAATTGATAGGATAAAGGAAAAGTACGGAAAGGAAGAAAGATACCAACCCGTTTTTGTTCCTGTAAAAAAAGCAAAAGATTACATATTTTATATATTCGAAAGAAGAGAGTATGACGAAGCCAGTAAAAGAGAGGGCAGCATTATTCCAAATTTAATATTGCCTGATAAGGTCTATAAACGCGGACTAAAATCTATTAGTGAAGGCGGTGAGGAAAGAAGCAAAAAAGATTTTGTAACAGATTACAGATCGTGGATGGAAGCCTATTTACCCTATGTTAAAAATTATTTATTTTACAACATAGACAACAGTCAGGCCATGACCCAAATAACGTCTTTTCTTAAAAAAGTAAGGGATAATGAACTTGCGCTTGAGCTTTCAAGAATGCTGCATACTAAACCCAAAGACAAGAAAAAGGCCATGGTAAATTGCGCCATTTGCTATATGCTTGATTGCATGAAAATAAGCTGTGATGAAGCAAGAAATATAGTGATGGAATTTAAGTCATCATGTGAGTATGGCGAGGATGCCTCGGACATAAAGAAAAAGACACTCGTGTATTTAGACGCGTTTTTAAGAATAATTCCAAGGAGGCCTTCTGAGAAAATAAAACATTACGCCATTTACGGTAATCCGGCATTTGATAAATATAATGAGCAGCTGATACCGCTCGAACCAGCTACTTTTGTGCCGCCATATGTGTACAAAGATTTTTTTGACCCCGGCGACCGGTTTAGGGGCGCGAGAGGAACAAAATACTGTAAACTGACTTTTATACCTAATTATATTGGAGGCGGACATTATTCCTTTAGTGTCTATAAGGCTGAAGAATACAAAAAAAATGATGAAATTGAGCCAATAGCCGTTTTAGTAAGAGATGCTGAAAAACAAATGCTTGTAGAGTCAAGCTTTGAGGAAGAGGCTAAAAAGACAAATGTTCCGGCAAAAGAACCTCATACCTCAGGAAGGCGAAAAACAAGCGATATGTCCATAAAAGAACAGATAGTATTTGAGATAAACGGCTTAATATCCAGAATTCGCAGGATAGTATCTTTGCTTGTTGGAGGAAATAACATTGAAATAAGTCTTAATGGGGGAACCTCAGCAGGCATATGGGAAGGCGTATCCATAAGTTTAGATAACAACCGTGATACCGATGAAGGGGAATTAGAATGGATAAGTCATTATAATGATGTTTTGAGAAGGATGCATGCAAGGATAAATGGCAATGGTTTAGCACCTGGAAAAAAGAAGGTGCTGAATGCTGAAGATTATACAGTGTTTATAAAGATTATTAAAATAGCGCATAAATACTTAATTAATTATCCATATGTTGAGCAGTCACAGGTCGCGAGAAATATAGAAATATTATTTCATTGTGTAAGCGAGCTTGATAGTTTCCTGTCTGTGCCGGAACATTTTATTAGAGAAAGTGAAGAACTATTTGTGCTAATGAAGTTTGTCTACGAGAGAGATAAACATGAAATGGAGGAAGTGCGAGAATTCGATTACAGAACATTGGCAAGTTACAAAGCAAGGTTCAAAGACTCAAGAGTCTACTACAGGGCCTTAACTAGCGTTATGCTAGCCATTAAAGGAGTCGAGGCTATTGGGACTGAATTGGACGTCAGTAAGGTTTATCCATCTTTACTTAAAGGGACGCTGGGTTATTTTACTGAGATGGATGGCAGGGGTGAATTAGCGCACGCCCATATTATCAGCAATGATATTCAGACAGAGTATTTTGAGGAAATGCTGCCTATCATAATAGAATTAGCCATCGCATCAGAAAAGTTTGGTTATTCAAATATTCAGTCCGGCATGAGAGAAGTATTAAATTTTGTTTATGAGCGAGCCGAGAGGGATGATTCGGTAAAGGCGCTGCATCGTTTATATCAAGAAGTTAAGAAAGCGGCTGCAGATGGAACACTGGAAAATAAAAGAGGCAGTTTAACTTTCAGATTTGAAACAGTTGATGAGGGTTTCATGAATTCATCAGATGCCCTGGCAAGAAGGGTATTTAGGAAACTTTTTAGCGAATATCTGCCATCTATTAGGTCTAGCAGCGATACTTTTGGCGACCTCATGGGCAAGCTCTTCCGTGATAAAGAAGCAAGGAATCAAATAAAAGAAGGCATAACCGCAAAAGAAGAAGACGGCTTTTTGGTATTTTACGAAGGGGAAAACATCCTTTACACAAAGGATGGCAAGCCAGCAAAGGTAAGATTAACAGGCGAAGTTGTAACATTGGCAGCATCAGGCCAGCAAATAAGAATAATAGAGGATAATGAAAATATAAGAGGCTTTGGGGATAAAAATAATATCTACCTTGCAAAAGGCCTCTCAGAAGATGGAATAGCAACCTTTCATGAATTAATGGAATCTGCTTTCGCAAAGCATCCCCAAGCACTACCCCAAGGCGTAAACAGCCATACATGCTTAAGAGGCTGCGGCAAAGATATCCGAAACCTATTAAAAGGAAAAGAAACTCGAATTGCCAATTTTACAGCGGAACGATTAATATCACTTATAAAAACCAACCTACCAGAAAACCGCCACAACGAAACTGAGTTTAATCTTATAAGATATAATGAATCTAAAGGTAAAAAAGGCATTGAACTTATATACGGAGAACAGGATTTTATATTTGGAGCTAATGTAAATGACGAGTTTAGTGAAAGGATAAAAGGCAAACCCCAGCTTTTATTGCCAGAGCCTAAAGAACCTTTAGAATCGCCCAAGGAATCCGTTCTTTTTACAGATGGACCCAAAGATAAACCTACAAATCTGGCAACAGATTTACTTACAAGATTTGTAAAATCCTTTAGCCAAAGAGAAGAAAGACCTTTATTCACATTCATAAGCAAGAAGATGGATAAATTGTTAATATTGTTGGAAGCTTTGAGAGAAAAAGTAAGAAATACATTACCGCAAAGTATGTTGCTTACCAATAACGAACGACGAGGTATTTTAAATACAGCGTTGACTAACTTATCACCTTCTGGAAATCTGCAAGCTTATAATGCTCGCGCTGCTGCTTCAGCTCAGAATTATGCTACTGTAACAGGTTTTACCCCACTTGCTGTTGAAGAAACGCAAGCAGCGCATCCAGAAGTAACTGTAAAGCTGGACTTTGAAATTGATTCAAAAGAATTACTGACAAGTTTAATTAAGGCCCTGTTTAATCGCAATTATAAAATAGTAAGAGAGATATGCTCAAGGGTCCAAGGAATACCAATAGAAGGAGATATCCCTGATGAAATATTAGTAGATGCTTTGGTCAAGCATATAAGTAGCCATATAAGGCTAAAGCCAGATGTCGGACAATGGGTAGTAGATTTTGTGTTTGAGAATAGTCTCCCGCCGCAAGAAGGCGTAAACGTTGAATATAATAAGGACGCTGAAGATGAACTAAGCAGAAGATTCCCAGAACTTATGACTAATCTTACTGCTTCGCCGGAAAGATTAAAACAGTTATTGTTTGTATTAAGCTTCCTGCGGCTTGCATGGAATTTTGGAATATCTAGCTATAGTCTCTATCCCTCTCTGGAATGGGCAAAAGAGCATAAAGCAGTTTACCGGTTGTTTGGTGATATATATGTATGCCCAATAGCAGAATCATTCCGTAGGCACATTATTTTTAGAGACAGCGCCTACGGCGCATTAAATGCAATAGAGTTAAAAATAGAAGGAGCCCAACCTGACAGATGGGTAAGTTACGATAATTTTGCTATGCCCAGAGAATTTGAAAGATACTTTGTAAGGCCCCTATTTGATTTAAATTTTGAATCAAAAGAACAAACTGCCTTTGTTACCTATGGCGACAAAGGCAGTGTTTCAGTCCTGGCTGGAAAGCCCGTACGCATAGTTGGATTTGATTATCCTTTTGACGGAAAAAGGGTCTCTAACTTTTTAGGGGCAGTTATTGGTCAGAGCAACGGTCACGAATTTGAAATTGCAAACGCAATAGCGCAAGAGGTTTTAGAAGCAGTTTACGTTGCCCATGATAAAAGTTGGCTATGGGGAAGCGATCTTCACTTAGAAAATTGGCGTATAGGAGGTGATTTTGGAGCATTAAGAGTAATAAATGTCGGCGACACAGAGTCTTTTTCTCCGTTGGCATCAAGGCAAGAACAGAAGGAGGAGCAAGAAAGAATAATCAATGCTTTGACCCAAATATTGTATGCGCTAGTAGGAATCCGCGTAAACGAATTAGTGCGACAAGGGCTGGATAGGTTAAATAATCCATGTGCACTATCCGGCAACCTCATGGGCAAGCTCTACGACAAACTCGATAAAACCGAAAGAAAATTAGTTGCCGAAGGAATTATTGCTAAGGAGTCAGGCGATAAGAAATTTCTGCATTTTTATAGATTAATTGACGGTAGAGAAATGCCGCTTTACACCAAGGATGGTGAAGAAGCGGAAATAAGAATGGTTGGCAGGCCCGAAGACCGCGATCCTGAAACCGGCTATAAAATAATAATTATAGAAGAGAATGAAAATATAAGGGGTTTTGGGAGCGCAAAAGGTATTTTATACCTCACCCCGTCACTTCGTTATAATAGACGAGTCCGCTATCATGAAGGGAAAGAGGTTATGTACGCAGCGGATCCCGGCAAGCTCCCTCCGGATTTCCCGCAGGGATTAAATGTGCACACATATTTACGAGGCTGCGGTAAAGATATTAGAATTTTTTTAAAAGAAGCATTAATTAAGCAGGAACTTGTGCCCGATTTTACCGCAGAGGAGCTTATACAATATTTAGAAGCAGTATTTAAAGACGGAAGGCTTCCTCAAGAAAGATATAATCCCGCTGAATTCGCTCTTATAAAATATAACGCGAAAAAATTCAGCGCTATAGGTATAGCGCTTTTATACGGCGAAGAAGATAGAGACGAGAGTTTGGGCGGCCCCCAAGCAAATGAGGCATTTAGGTTTGTGACAAGGAAATATTTACTTGAGCAGGATGCGCAGTTAAATGAAGAAGTTCTAGAATTGGGAGTAGATGCTCCTTTCTTAGAAAAAAAAGGTAGATATAAAGCAGAGTCATTGGTTGCGTTATGGAATAATCCAAAAGTGGCGCATCTACATCATACGTTCAGAGAAGAAGTGTTGAGTTTGTTAAAAAGCGTTCCTATTTATGTTAATGCAGGTGATTTGAAGAAAAAAGCGCCGTTTATGGGACAATGGTTAGATATGGTGCTGCAAAATAAAACATTATTCGAGTCTGCTAGAAATGCCGGCCTGGATATGGAATTTTTGCAAAAGTCGTGGGATTATCCATTGGAACCTGTGCGTATCAGTCAGATTGTGAAATTGGCGGAAATTGCAGTACCTGAATTAAAAAAGAGAGAAGAAAAAGCAAGTTCTGTGCAGAGAAGAACACAAGCCGCAAATTTTATAAGATATCGTGAGGAAGGAGAAATTAAACACTGGCACAGCCTTCCATTACCGGTTAAAAAAGGCATAATTGAGTTGTTGATATGTAAGTTACCCGGAAAAGACAGGTTATCACAGCTCACAAGATACGATTTTGAAGAAGCGCAAATAGTAGATACAGGAGAAACGTTGGAGAATTTTTTACATAGTTACGGCGACAGTATAAATAACATGATAGAAGAATTAGGAGACGTTGTCATAGAGAAATCAAGAGCGATTATTGAGAAAGAGGCAGTGGAATTGTTGGCTAAGGACGTCATAACGTGGGAAAAAATAATGCCTGCCATGAAAAGGTATTTGATAGAGGTGTTAATAAAAGCCACGCCCGGAAAAGACAGATTATCGCAATTGAGTAGAATGGATTTTCTTGATACTAAGATATTAAATACACGCAGGACGTTAGATCGTCTGTATCAATTTTATGAAGCCAAATATCCTGAAAAATCCATAGAGGGTATGATAGAAGAATTAGGCGATGTCGGAGGGGACCGTAAAAAAGATATTGTGGTAGAAAAACGAGACAAAGATATAGAAAAAGAAGCAGCTAAATTATTGAAATTGTTGAAAACCAAAAGGAAATTTGAGTGGGATAAGATTATGCTGCGTATGAGGATATGTTTAGTTAAGGCATTGATAAAAGCCGTTCCGGGAAAAGACAGGTTATCGCAGCTTACCGAAGATGATTTTAGAACTTCGATATTGCGCACGAAATATTCAATACATCATATGTTTTTATATTATGAAAATACCGAAAATATAATGAAGGCACTGGGAGGAGATATCGTAGTAGAGAAGCCGCAAAGAACAATAAGAGAAGAAGCAAAGAAATTATTAAAACAAGGTAAAGCAGATTGGCCTAATATAATGAAACCTATGCTTGCATATCTCATCAGACTGTTTATTGAAACAAAACGCCTTTTGAAGAAGTATCGCCATGTAACTGACTTATCCCAATTACAAAGAGGCGATTTCCCGGATGAAATCAGGGTTCGGAAAGTGCGAACCAGATTGTATAGAAGCATGATAGACCATTTCATTACAGTAGAAGAAATCGGGCGAAAAATCCAAGAAGAGAGCGGAGTTAAAAGAGCCGATGATACACGGGGCGGCGGAATGATGCCGATTGTTAGCGCGTGGCTTGTGAAACACGGCTATTCGCTCAAATGGCAGGCTTTGATCGAGCAAGGCGGTGGATGGACGCTTAATATAATAGCGCAGGTATTTGGGAATCTCGTTTTACCGGGAACAGGCGGTATCATAGGTACGGCCTTAATTTGGAGCGGATTTTTTGCCATTCATTTCATTAAAGCAAAAGACTGGCCGCATGCACCGCCTTGGAAGGGCGCTTTAGGAATTACAGCTTTAAATATTCTCGCCTTTACAATTGCTTCCTCGATAACCTCTTTCATATTAGCGTTTAGCATAGCCGCATTGATACATTATGTAATTAGCCTTTATTATTTAAGCCATATCGGTTTGTTAAAAGATAAGCCACGTTCAAATTTATTTAGAATGCTTTACGATGGGCTGAAATGGCTGTTGGATAATTCTTATGTATTAAGATTAGTCTTCAGATACCGTCCTTTAGTGCCATTCGTCCCGACAGATGTATTCCTAGAAGGAAGGATGCAGTTTGTTGTTGGTGAAGAAACGCCGTCAGATTATGTTAAAATTGCCGAAGAAACAATAAAATTCATAAAAAGGAATAAAGAGAAGTTTTTGGCAGTCGGCTTACATATAACAAGTTGCGAAGGCTTTGCATACGAATTTCACAGGAGGCTAGTGAAAAAATGGTTAAACGGGGGAACTTTAGGGATATTTTTCTGGATGGAATCTGTACATGGCGGACTCTATCAGGTATGGGTTGAAACAAAAGACGGATTCGTTATTTATTATGAGGAAGAAACAGGGGAGATATTAATAGATAAAAAAGAAAATCTGGAAAAAATTTATCCTTTGAAGTTTATGGGAGAAAGCATTGATACTTGCGAAAAAATATTCGCGGCCGGTTTGAGAAACAGCAGAAAAAAATGGATAAGATTTTCAGATTTGTTGGATAGCGAAACAAGGCCTCTTGCCATGATTTTAGAGCGGGTTAGAACCAAGAAAAAGGCCGGGAAAATAACTCCGATGGCTGCCGCGAAGAAAATAATGCGTTTAAAAAAGGAAAAACAACGCGTGTATCTTGATATTTTAAGAGAGGGCGTAAGGCAAAATGATAATGTATCAGGCGAAGTGCTTTTACAGATTGTAAAAAGGTCGCTTCTCAGAGAATTGGCTCCTTTGCAGCCATCGATAAAAAAACGCGTTACTTATGAAGATGCGGCAATAATGCTTGAGATGCTGGCTATGATAGACCCCCGGAGAACAAAGGAGATCTTTGAAATTATAGAATATCTGAAGAAAGACGATAATATTCAGATTTGGCACCAAATAGAAAGTGTCAGAGATGCCGATAGAGAGAGCAAAAGAATGCTTGAGAGTATGAATATGCAGGATATAGGGTTATATGCTATGGAAAACTTCAAAACACCTAACGGGCTGGATTTTTATAATTTTAATCTTGCATTAATTATGACAAAAACTGCGAATGAAACGGCTTATTACATGGCTAATCTGCCAAGGGAATATAGACTTGCATGCTCGAGATTCTGCAGGTTTTTAGGCAATCGCTCTAAATCATTCATTGCCAAAAAAGCGGATGAAGCAATCCAGGCATATGATTTTATGTCAGAAATACAATACGCAATTATGAGATTAAAGGCAAAAAATGAAGGCCCTACACGTCAGAACATCGCCGCCGAATTAAAAATGGAATTCGAAACATTTAATTATAGGTGCGGTAAATTCGGAGTAGTGAAAGAAATTGCGCGTGGATTAGGCATAAGAAGCGAAAGGGAAGTTGCTTCAAAGGATTTATCACAAGCCAACCCAAAAAGGCGACCTACTCTGGGCATGTTAGGACCGAGATTTTTATTAGCATTTGTTTTCTTAACTTGCGCTGGTTTCCATGCCGAGCCGGGAGCGCTTACCCAACTGCTTGAATGGGCGATACCACTATCTATTTTTGCAGCATTTTCTTTAATTACATTAGGTTTATTACGCAACAGGCTGGACTTGATACATCAACTCATTCCTGAAGGCCCAAGGCTCTTATTCGAAAATGTAATGTATGCGGAAGGGAAAGAAGGCCTTACTCAAAAAGCACCCGTCCCGATAAGTGAAGCCGAAGGAAATGAAAGAAGATCTTTAGCCCAGAGAATCGGCAATAGCAAAATAGGCATCGGAAAACCGGAATTTGCAAAATTAATTAAATCTGACGGAAAGAATCAAGCGATATGGAATTCTCCTCGATACCGGTGGGAATTGACTCTGCCGGAAGATAGTTATTACTCAATATTTTTAAAAGACGAAAGGGATGAAAATTATCCATACAGCATATTATTTATGGAGTTTAGAGATAGAGCAGAATTTTATCTGGTGAGAATGCTTAAAGATGGTTCTAATAGAATTGATTATGAGAATGAACCTATTCTTATCGGCGAAGCCGCATTTAATGAAATAACTGTAAGAGGCAGAGACAGCGTCAATGTCTGTCGTTATGTAGAAGAGTTTAGAAGAAGATGGATAACTTCTTCAAAAAGCGATGAAAGAGGCCCATGCAGCGTAAATATTACAGACGATAATGGTGTGAATGTTCAGGCAACCCTTATGCCCGATAATTTTTATTACAATCTTATTAGAAAAGGCCGCCTGTCCTATGTTGTCGGCGATGACAGTATCAAGATTTCTGTTGGAGATAAGATTTACCAACCGTGTATTTTAATAGAAGAGGCAAGTTTAATAAAAAAACTCAGAAGAAGCAGTAAGCCGGCAGATGGCCGAACCGTATTTGCCGCAGGTTATTTATATGCAAAGACAGAGGATGTATTGAATCTATTGGTAGAAAATAATGAAATAGCAGAGACTCTTGAGACATTCTTATGGTTATTATGCGGCTTGGATAGTCAGGAGATAGCAAGACAGATGGGAATTACTTCCGCAACAGTCGTAAAACATAAGAATCAATTCAGGCATGTACTTTCATCAAGAACAGCTAAAGAAAAGGGGATTCCAAGAGAATTTGAGAGATTGGTAAAAAAAGATAGAATCTTGCAAAGGTCAATTATTGAGAGGTTTGGCCGCAGCATATTGGATGTAATGCTTATAAATTTACAATCATTGAAAAGCGCTCAAAATGGAGAGGCTTCTTTGTGTTTGCTGCCCATCATAGATTGGAATGATGAAATAGAAAAATTTTATAAAAAAATTAATGAAAAATTCAGAGTTACGTTTACTCCCAGCCGGTTCTGGAACATATGGCAGGAAAAGGGGCTTTCAAAATATGTGCCGCTTAAAGAGCTGCCGGTTCTTTTATGGTTGATGTTCGGATTATCTACACGCGCTATTGGCGATGGAAAAAAGGAAAATGATATAAATAAACTATATGAGGGCATAACACACGATTCTTATTCGACGATAAGAAAGGCATTCGAAGAATATTTACCGGAGTTTCAAGATGCTTTGCGCGACGGAGACAGAAATGGTGACAAAAGAGATAATGCCCAAATTATCTGGGACGCGATATTTAAGGAATTTCCACAAAGGGTGACAAGAAATATCTGGCCTGACGAGGTTGATGAGAGCGATGTGCAGGAAATTGTCGATGAAATAGAAAATATGTTGGATAGAAAAAGAGGCGGTATTCCTAGAGGTTTGTCCGGAAAAACAGTGGAACCCGCAATAAAGGATCGAATTTCTTATGAAATTAAATTATTGGAAGCCACCAGTGTGATGGAGCCTGAAAAGGCCATTGAAGAGACAGGTAGAATTAAAAAAGATGCAGAAAAAGAATCTCTTGCTTTACGCGATCTCGAGCCAGATGATTTTGAGAAAATAAAAGAAGCAGCATATCATCTTGAAGAAAAAATAAAAGAATCACAGAAGAAAGCGGCAATAGTAGCCACTTCAGGAGAACCTAAGGTTGTAATACGCCAGGTTACTCCCGATGATAAAATACCTCCCTATGTTCCAAGCACGCCGCCGCAATATGGAAGGCAAACAGAGAAGGATAGAGAGAGAATGAAAGACCTTGCTATGGCAATGGTTATCGCTGAAAAACGCGCTAAGCCATACATTGGAGGAGGAGAAAAATGGAATGAATTCATATTGGATAAGGTATTGCGTAGCAATCGCAGAAAAGTATGGGCTTTTATCGGCGAGGTAATAGATGTTTATAAATTAGAAGGCCTTAGCTTTGAGACCAGGGTGAAATTATTAGAGACATATCTTTTGGGCCATTTATTTTATATAAAACAACCTACCCGACGCGATAGAAATTTGCGAAGGATGCGAAGACAGGTGTCAATGGCAGCATTGGAAGAGTTGCTTGTTAATTCCGATACAGATATTTTCCAGCCGGTTCTTGATTCTATAGTAGTTCAGATGACAAGATTAGAATTGCAATATGAAAAAAGACATAACTATTGGAAAAAGAAAGACATAGATATGCTTTATAGAATACTGAAAGATACAGTTCATGAACCGGGCTTTGCGAGGGCTATGGTTAGTGAGTTAGTAAGAACGGCAAAGCATAGAATCAAATTAGTCGAAGGTATCAGTTATAAAGACACCCTCGAGGCGATAGTTAGAGTAATGCATAGAGTTGTTAGTGACTATCCCGAGTTTCATAAATTGCATGAGGAATTTTTGGATGAGTTTAGCAGGGTAAATTTAACTACATTACCCGATGAGATCAGAGTCGGCCTTACCGGTCTTATGGTAAAGATTTCGTTGGATTCGCCCGAATTGATAGAGGAAGCAGAACAACTCCGCAAAAACTTAGTAAGCGGTATTACTGAGACCGGTAAACCGGTTGAGCCAGGATCTGTCATACCACCTTTTGCTCAAACAGCCATATCTGAGCCAGCTAAGGCAACAGATGTTACGAGGGACGAGGGACGAGGGACGAGGGACGAAGATGAACCCGTAGCGAAAGAGCCGAGGGATGAAGGACGATGGACGAGAGACGATAAGGAAAAGAGGCGGATAGCAATTATAGGTGCTTCGGGCTTTCTTGGGAAAAAACTATACCGTACATTGAATGATTTTTACACAGGCGTGATTGGTACCTATTGCACTAAACCAAGTGATGAATTTGTCCTGTTCGATGTCACTGATGACGAACGGGTGAAAAATTTTATTCAGACGTACTTGCCGGATGTGATTATTTATGCAGGCGGTGAAAGCGATCCCAGAAAAGCAGAGCTGGATCCTACGAGAGCCGAGTTATTAAACATTCATGCCATAGATAATATTGCTAAATATTTTAAAGGGCATTTTATTTATATTTCATCAGATTATGTTTTCGATGGAACAAATCCCCCTTATTCAGCCGATTCTTTAGCAAGGCCTTTAAATATTTATGGTAAATCTAAGCTTGCCGGTGAACAAAAGACGCTGGTTACATATGCTAAAAAATTTAAAAAGGCGACAGTGGTGCGTATTGGCGTGCTTTATGGTTATAACGATGAAAGCGATAAAAGCACTTTTGTAAAAGAAATGGTACAAAAATTAGCAAATAACGTTCTATCAATTGTGGTAGATAATGCACAAGTCAGGCACCCTACTTTCATTGATGATGTAGCTGAACACGTGCTCAAGGTAATTAAAAGCGGCCAAACAGGTATTACCCAAATTAATGGCAACGAATCCGTAACTAAATATCAGTGGTCAAAAATGATTGAAAAGACATATTCAGAGTTAGCTCAACAACCAAGTCAATCGAAAATTGAACCAGCCACAATAGTTGATTCCATCGATAAACCAATGGATGCCCATATGGAGCAGGTAACATCAATAAAACCAACTCCATTAGAACAAGGAACCAGGCAAACAGTTTTTAATTTGTTGAAATCCATCAAACAAAGTCAGGCCATTTCTGCGCCAACAGGACAAGAAAATCCTTCTCCAGATGCTGCTGATGAAATCACGAAGCAAGTTAGTGAAATTCCAGCGTTTGCACGGCCGATGCATGAACGGCTCGAAAGCGTTTGGAATAATATTTTGCATGAATCCCTCTGGGGAATGTGGGATGATTTTATAAAAAGATTTGTTGAAACTTCAGTTACCCACTTATCATTTATACCGGAAGCAAGCAATCTATGCAAAGCTGTTAAACCGCGGCTTTTAGTTTTGGACGCCGATGCTTTATTGGAGCATATCGCGCTATTTGATTTTGAGGAGACATTGAAAATGCTCAAAAAGCGTAATGTATTAGGCGGCGGAGAACTTGTATTATATGTAAAAGACCCAGCTCTAAATGATAAAGCAAAACAATTGGGAGATTATATTGAGATAGCGGTGCCCGGCTTAAAAGCAGCCGTAGTAACACAGGACCAGTGTCAGGGAAGAATAAAGGAATGGGAAAATGATATCCCCAAACTGATTGAAGAATTGAAGAAAGCCTTGCGCAGAAGCGATATCAAAACAGAAGATGTTTTTGCGGTAGTAAGAGGCAACAAGGGAAATTGCGTTGATAAATTTAACTATAAAGCGGAGGCGCCTCTTATATTACTTAACTATAACGGAACTGATGACGGAAAGAAAGCATTTTATAGCTTCGCCGGAATAGTGCGCGAAGCTATGCAGGCCTATATCGACAGCAGCCGCGAAGGATTTCGGGGTTGGGTAAAAATTCTTGATCCGATAACAAGAATCACTCAAGAGATGTACGAAGAATACATAAGGTATAGAGACTATATTATGACGAAAGCCTAATCTGAAATTCGAGGGCCGAGTCGATGGAAGCTGTGTTCATATGCAACACACCTCCTAAAATTCCCGACTCGGCCTTTGTATTCGTTAGTCGTTTATCGGTTGTCGGTTTCGGTTACGTATCGGTTTCGTTTTTCGGTTTCGTTAATCGTCTGTCTTTGAAATTAGACCAGGCTAAAGATAAATTGTATAATTGCCTACTTGCCTTATCATAAACATCGATTAATCTAGTGCAGAGTTCCATTTCAATTTTGTATGCATCTTTAGTGTGACTTAGAGAAACAATGGTCTCATTACTTTCTTGCATAGCATCATCTATTAAGCCTTGAAAGCCCCTTTTCTGATGCCTTTTAGAATATGCCTCTGCTATTAATCTTGGAACAGCTTTAACCGAACGCCTTAGTTGATCTTGAAGATCATACCTTTCATCTTTAGGCAAACTTGGAATTATCTTTGACAATACAATTATCGAAGCTTTATATGTGCTTTGGTAAATATCCAAGTCCAGAAAGCTTGTGATTCTTTTCTTAATATTATCCATATTAACCTCCCTTATGATAAACCAAACCCACTTACGACAAACGATACGTAACCGAAACCCAAACCGATAACCTACTTTTTTTACACCTCCTCTATATACTAAAACGTAAAAAATGGCGCTTTTCTTGCAAAAATTTTAAAAAATTCAATTTTGAGGAAAGATAAGACGACTTCAAGACGAATTAAAGTAAAAAAAAGGGGGGTGGATTTGTCTTTAGACTGATGTTTCTTGTTTAAGAATGTCTAAAAAGTTTTTGTAGGCAAATAATTTGTTTCGCGCTTTCCCTGTTGTTTCTTTGAGTACGCCTAATTTTACGAGGTTAGCGCATATATTGTTTGCAGTGGGGAATGTTGTAGTCATAATCTTGGCTATATCCTTTATAGAGACAATGGGTCTCTCAAAAAGTTTTTCATGAAATATAGTTATTTTAGACGACTCTTTATGAACTTCGATAATTTTCTTTTTATCTCTGTCTTTTAGGCTTAATATTTTGTTTGATGTTTCGCAGGCCTCTTTGGCTACTTCAGCAACACCTCTTAAGAAAAATCGTATCCATGATTCAAAATCACCAATATCTCTAACAGCCATTAGCCGGTCATAGTATTCAAGACGATTTTGCTTGAAATAATGGCTTAAATATAGCAAGGGCTTTTTTAATATTTCTTTGTGGCATAAGAAAAATGTTATAAGGAGCCTGCCTATGCGGCCATTTCCGTCCAGAAATGGGTGAATTGTTTCAAACTGGTAATGCATAAGGCCGCACTCTATCAATAAAGGATAACTAAATTTAGAATGCATATATTTTTCCAAGTCTCCCAGGGCCTTTATCATTTCATGCGGCGGCGGCGGTACATACCTTGCATTGTTCAAATCGCATCCTTTAGGACCTATCCAATTTTGCGTTTTTCTAAAGTCTCCGGGGGTTTTATCGCCGCCTCTTACGCCTTGCATTAAATTTGCGTGTATTTCTTTGATTAATCTGAGCGATAAGGGTAATTCATTTATTCGCTCCAAGCCATAATTCATTGCTTTAACATAGTTGACGACTTCGGCAACATCATTTGGTAAAGTTTTTGGCCTATTCTCGGATTCATATTCTAAAATATCTTCTAACGACGCTTCCGTTCCTTCAATTTGAGAACTTAGAACAGCTTCCTTCCTTACATACATCGCAACAAACAAGTTAGGATTTGGCAGTGCTTCTGATATGCCTGACAGGCGGCCAATAGCGGTATCTGCTTTCGAAAGCATATCTATAGTGTCAGCATCAATTTTTAAAGGGGGTTCTGGCGACAGGGGATTTGGAATAAAAGCCTTATAGCCTTCTTTTTGAGTTATATTTACACCTGCTCTATTTTTATTCATGGCATAATAAAGTACACTTCAGCTATTAAAAGTGCCTCGACGAAATCGTAGCGGAGGTTTAAACCTCCGCTACGACGAGAACCCTTCTGATGGCTGAACTATTACATAATAAATATACATTATTATTAAAGAAATATCAAGTATTCTTTAATAATAATTGCTGTTATTTAAGTACGGTTTAATAACGATCTGATTTTGGCTATGTTATTAAAGAAATTACTATATTTCTTTAATAAGTAATGCCATCTTTAATACACAATTATTACCGAGCAATTACACGCCCGTGACACGTGAAAACGCATTCTATGATACTATTATCACGCACACATGAACACAGGAGTACCGCCTCTAAATAAAAAGCATATTATATTCAAAATTATATGCATAGCGCTCGCGGCAGCGCTATTGCTGAACGAAGTTTCATTCGCTTCGGATGAGATAAAGTCCTGCCTTGCTGTGCCTAATGCCTTTACTCCTCCCTGTAATATTGTCAGAATTGACGGAAAACTTAAAGCAGTTGATGCATCAGGAATGGATTTACTAAAAAAATCCCCTCCCGTATTTTTATGGTATTTGATTGCTTCAGCCCTCGCCGAAGGCCTTAACAAAGAAGATATTGAGAATTTGATTACCGAGACAATTTTGCCCGTTGTTGAATCTTCAGGAAAAGAAGAAGATTTTTCCCGATTCAAATGGAGAGATTTAGAGATAAAAAATGGCGAATGTATTCTGCCGGTTGTGATAAGGGATAAAACCGAGAATTGGGTTATTTCTGTGAAAGATAAAAAGCTGGACCCGGAAAAGCACATAATGAAACTCGAACGCGAGGAAGGTAAAGTAAAGGGGAATTATGCATATGTAAGAGTGGAAAATACCGAAGATGTAAAGCGTGATGTTGTAACTACTGATGATGAAAGAGGTTATGACGAGAAGGACCGTCCCCAAGATAAAGCTTCCGACAAAGGGAGCGTCGCTCATACTAGAGGCGAAGGTAGGGGCGAAGGCCTGATTACTGTTGATTCAACGGGCCTGCCGACTGCGTTCAGATTTGCAAAGAGGGTTTTGGATAAAATATCGAGATTTATAAAAACCCAATCACACCCCAGGGGTGTGCGTGGGTTATCGGAAAAAGCTCGAGATGTAAAGCATGATGTCATAACTACTGATGACAAAAGAGGTTCTGGCGAGAAGGACCGTCCCCAAGACGCAAGGATTATTGTTTCTGAATACCTGGATGGGCTTGCAGTTAATATATCAGAGATATTAAAATTTAAAGATTTTAAGAATATTGTTACGGATTTCATAAAAAAACACCTGCCGGTGTCTGAAGTTACGTTTGAAATATCAGAAGATGACAATATTTGGGCTCCCTTTTTCTTAACGGCATATGGTTTGCCTTCATCGCTTAATCCTGGGACAAGCAAAACCTGTATAACGATTATATTGGAAAGAATTTTAAAGTTAGCGAGGACAACAACGGCTGCTGCGCAAACCGTAAATGAAGAAATGGGTAAAAATGGCATTAAGTTAGAACGCGGTTCTATATTGTTTAATTATGACAACACTCTTTATGAACGGGACGCAATCTCATTATCCGAAAATATTAAAACATTCGGCATAGAAAATAAATGGTGCGGAGCGAAGGTCAATCTTGCGCGGTTTTTAACGGATGAAAAATTAACGGAAGATAGTCAGTATATGGGGTACATGCTGCGCAAAGTTTTAGCCAAGGGTTTGACGGATGATGTTGACTTATCATTAGACGACCAGCTATTCGATGCGCATGATAGGCTCATTTCGGGAACTTTTGAACATCCGTTAGTTTCGATATTTTCGTCAGGCGAGCCGTTTTTAGAAGATAGCGATGCCAATGCATTGAGGTTTAAAATCTCTTCGTTTTTGGCTTTGATTTCTCATTGGTTTGCGTCAGAATTCACCGATAAAGAAACTTTAAGCAAAATTTTTAAGCTTGAGATAGAGTCCGCCGCTATAAGCATGGTTAGAAATAAAAACTGGGCAGGCGGTAATCGAGAGGCGCGCTCCGTAATCGAAGAAGAATATAAATTTGATATGGCAACACTGCTTGCGTTGGCTGATACGAGAGGCATTGAAGGAATCGATAGATTAATGCTTTTAGAAGACGCAGGCGATTGGGCAAAAGATTATAGAGATAATCTAGAGAAAATCGCAGGAGATATTTTATACGGGGATAAATACGATAAATTCAGAAAAGAGCTTTCCGATTTCCTGAAAATCAGCGGATTAAGAATACGAAAAACTTCAACGAAAGACGACGGTGAATTGAGAGAAATGACCCAACAACACCCCAGGGGTGTGCGTGGGTTATCGGAATTCAAAGAACGCGAAAAAGAAAGATTTGTGCGGTGGCTTTTTAAAGTGTTGGAAAAAATAAGGGATAAAGGGGGAATATCATCCGAGCAATTCAGTAAAGTGAAAAGAGAATTAACAAACCCACCGTCGAGCGAATATATTGAATTACTCTTAATCTATTTATTAATCAGGTTGGTATGCTTACCTTTTCAGATCGCGTTTGGCGCTATTAGTTTAATAATGTTAATCAAAATGATAGCCGCAGGGACGTTAAGCCTGACTTTGCCTGTGACGCTTGCAGTAATTGCAATCTGTCTTCCCGGCATATGCAGGATTATCGCGACTTTTATATATACAAAAAAACATCACGAGTTGGAGTTTAAAACAGCGCTTAAAATCCTGTCAGGCGTTCCAACCTTTTTAGGATACCTTGTTATACCGATTCAAATATTGTTATCCACCACTTCTAAATCTGCAGAAATCAATGAGAAAACCGATGAAGCGAAAGGGCTTTTGTTGGAGGTTTATGCGGAAACCGGGGCGACGGGTATTGTAGGGCCGAAGATATTCCAGGAAATGGCTTCTATACCGTATCCGAATCATAGAAGGATTCTATTCATTGAAATTGAAAGAGGAGAGCTTGATAAGAATGTAGGCCATATGCTCGCGGCATTAGGCGATAGGAGATTGGAAAACAAAGTGGAAGTATTACGCATTTCTATGGATAACATAAAGAAAGATATCGCAGGAATACGCAAAAAAATAAATAGATTCAATCCCAATATCGTGTTTCTGGCACGCTCGACCGATGTAAGGCAGCCGGATCGCGTCTA
>Ga0315295_10001567_pt1 | contig 19611 bp, 12 predicted proteins | sample YL17G14_0_MG_FD_204453 | JGI IMG/M metagenome (GOLD analysis project Ga0315295, IMG submission 204453) | Sediment microbial communities from Yellowstone Lake, YNP, Wyoming, USA - YL17G14_0 | ecosystem: Environmental > Aquatic > Freshwater > Lake > Sediment | place: USA: Wyoming | collected...
GGCCCTCTCCCGGGCTGCCTCGCCGCTCCTTATCCCCCCGCCCACTATCAACGGCACCTTCACGGCCTTTCTCACAGCTCGTATCATCTCGACCGGCACCGGCTCCTCTGCGCCCGACCCGGCCTCGAAGTACACGCAGCTCAGACCGCTCATCTCGGCATAGATGGCATAGTGGACCGCCTTCTCGATGTCACCCGGGCCTATGCGGTCCAGCTTGACGGCCCTCTCGACCGTGGTAGGCTTCTTGCTCGTGCTTATAATAATATAACCCATAGGAATAGGTACAATCCCCCATTCCTTTACTAGAGGCGCGCCCCTGTGCTGCTCCTCCCAGCGGAACCTTGCGTCCTGTGAGTTCAGCAATGACATGAAGAAGATGTAGTCCGAGTTCCTGGAAATGGCCTCGGCCGAGTTCGGGAACAGTATCACCGGCAGCCTGACCCGCTCCTTGATGGCCGCCACGGTGTCGTATACCTGCTCCCGCTTCCTGACGGTCGAGCCCCCGACCATTATGGCGTCCGAGCCGGCCTTCGCGCAGGCCGCGGCCATCTGGCCGGCCTTCTCAGGGGCCTGGCTCACGGGGTCTATCAGCGCGAAGTGGAGCTTCTTCCGCTTCCGCAGGAGGTCGTCTATAAGGGTCATGTGGGTTCCTCATCATGTTGTCGGTGCCATTCGACCGCGGTCGAATGGTCCCAGGGGCCCATACGAATGACTTGGGTGGGATCCCAAGGTAAAAATTATGTACATGATATCAATTCAAAGACCTTTAGATTTTCAACCCATTAATATATTAGCTAATAAGTTAATTTGTTGTAGACAATGAATTAGGAGTCACTTTAGGCTAAATCTTATCACGTTTTTTTCTTGTAGATATCGGACCTGATACATTCAATGGAACGTTCGGACTCGTTAATTATAACTACATATCTATTGAAGAACGGGTCCCGTCCGATGAGAATGGGCGTATCGGCATCGAGAACAACGACCTCCACATTCTCGAACTCAGCAAGTGTGGATCGTCCTATCCGGACCTTATCGACCTTGGCCACGAACCCTTCCTTGAATCCTCCAGCTGTTCCGAAGGGATGTCCGCTCGATCTCAGTTTTAGTCCAAGATAATCCGCGATACGCTTGGGCATCATTATCTTGTGGGCCCCGGAATCAAGGATGGCGCGTATAGGCTTGATACTCCGTCCGGCATGGTGGAACATCACCCAAAGATATGGAAAGGAGCAGTCATCGTACCGGTGGCCGAACCGTTCACGGTCGCTCAATAGAAACAGACCTGCCCTTCAAGGACTTTCTCGATATAGCAGTCGCCAGGGCAGTCCTCGGATGCCTCGAGTATCACCCGGACATCCTTGTCATGCTTGATTATCTTGCCCTTGCAGACTAAAATCCATTCATCTGAGTACTTCTTTTTTTCATCAATGCTAGGACCCTTCAAATCGGACACCCCAAGATAAGAAATGCTTTACGGCATATATCAATTGGTATCAGGGATTGATATAATTTTCGGAATTCTACACTGTTATTGCTATGCCTTAATAAAGTTCAAGCCTTCTTTTCGGGCAGCAATGTGTACCTCATCGGCTTGAAACCGAACTTCGCGTAGAACGGGAAGACCTCCTCATTGCCGTAGAGCACGGATACGGAGCGGCCTTTGACGCCCGACCTCTTGAACCAGACCAATGCCCTTTTCATGAGAGCGGTCCCGATGCCTTTGCCCCGGAACCTTGGCTCGACATAGATCGTGTCCAGCCTACCGTCCTTCCTAGCATCATATGAGCTCAGGCACACACCAATAGGCTCATCCTTGACCAGGGCCAGGTCGACCCTCACCTTGATTGAGGCCTTACCGTACTTCTTGAGCCTCTCCTCGAATGTGAACCGCTCGAAGAACCTCTTGAAATGCACGGACCTCTTCGTGTGGTATTCGTTCAGGGCCTCCCACAGGGGCCGTACAAGCCCTATCTTCCCCTTGGGCAGGACCTTATACCTCACCACGGGTCCCTTCTTACTCACTTTAATGTCAACCCCAAATCAGTCATTTATTATACCGCTAACATCACCGGCCAGAATGTCTCTTAAAAGAGTGATACGCCGGCTCTTGTCCTTGATGGCTTTGAGGAACACCTCATATTTATCGAGACAGAGATTGATTTCTTTGTGTAATTCATCAGGATCGTTCGGCAGTTTAAATTCCCGCATATTGATCCCGACCTCTTTTGCTGCCTTCAATATCCAATCCTCATGTTTCGGGCATAGGACGACCATGCTGTTCGTTCCATCAGGTTCGACCAAGTACTTGATGTCATCTTTGTTCCCTTTAATTTTCATTTTTGACATGTAGGATGGTTGGGTACCGGCGGCATCCTCATCGACGAGACCTGTGGAATATTTATTATGCTCAAGGTCTCTGCATACTCGTCCTTTGTCCCCCGAATGCTTATATTTATTAACTGGGACCCCAAGGGTCTTAATAAGCAGCACATCAGGTTTGCACTCGACGTAGATCATGAAAATGACCCGCTCATTCAGGAATGAACCGTTCCAGATTGAAGAATACACTATCATTAAGGTCCATGACCTCGACCATCTCTTTCTCAGATAGTTGTTTCACCCTCGTCTGATAATCTTTGAAATAGACAACATTTATCCGGACGTCCTTCTTCGGGGCCTTTTCGAGGACGGAAGAGAGGAAGTACGGATTGTGTGTCGCTATGAAATATTGGTTCGTCTTATCAAGGGCTATCCGTTCAGCTAGGTATTTAGTATAATACGGGAAGGCGTGGGCCTCCGGCTCTTCGAAGATGATCGTTGCATCCTTGTTGGTCTCGATGGCGACCATATGGAAGACAAGACGTTGAAGTGTATCAGAAACGATGGAATAAGGATATGTATAAACGATATCCTCGATCTCCTTCATCACCTCGATCTTCTTTTCAGCGACTTTGAATACGACTCGGAGACCGAACTCGTCGAAGATGTTCTTGATCAGCGATTTCAATTCCTTCCGCGATGTCAGCAAGGCGAAGAGATTGTCCCCGTTCGGGGGATAGAGGAATTTGGCTTCGGCGCGATCGAACCTCTCGAGGACCTTGAAGCGGTAGAATTTTATCTTAGTGTCTATTTCTGGATTTCCTCCGATTGGAGTTCCGTTATAGTTTAATTGGGTCTTCGGCCAATTTCCGACACCTTTACCATATGATATCAAACCCCAATAAGTACCATCAAAGGAAAATTCCGCCGTATCATCATCTATCATTATCTTTACAATCTGTTCAAGTTCATGATCATAGAATATATCATTCATCGTTTCAAGCCTAACGAACGAACGGAACTCATGAGGGTCATGAGGAATGGAAAAGATGCCTACAGCCTCTAAAATATTCGATTTGCCAGCATTGGGCCTCCCTATGAAGAGATTGAACCTCCGGCAGGGCAGGTCCAATTCCTTTATTGACTTGAAATTCTGTATCTTCAGGTTATTTATCATCTCGATGCCCTTTCCTCATCGCCATATTGATTGGTGCATGGGAATTTATCCTTTCCGCTGGTCCTCACCACAGCCTCTGGTTCAGCTCGAGCCGACTAGGATAGAACTTGAACATGCGGTAGAACGAGAGGACCTCCTCGTTGCCGTACACCACGGACAGGCTCTTGCTCAGGGCCCCCTCGCGGTCCATCCATGCGAAGGCCCTCTTCGCGAGCGTCGTCCCTATGCCGCGGCGCCTGTACTGCCTCTCGACGAAAAGGGAGTCCAGCTCGCCCGCGGACTTGTTCGTGACCGAGGCCAGCGAGAAGGCCACCATATTGCTCCCGGCCTTCTTGTGGGCCTTGTTGGGCCCGTCCACCAGGGCCACCTCGATCCGGACCCTGAGGCTCCGGTCGTCGAACTTCTCCATCCTCTGGTCGAAGGTGAACATGTCATAGAAGGCAGCGAAATGCGTGGACCTGCCCGTATGGTGCTCGTTGAGCATGTCCCAGAGGGGCTCTATGGCCTCGAGCTGCTCCCTGGGCAGGACCTTGTACCGCACTTTCAGCTTCGGCCTTCCGAACAGGGCGTCCATGTGGTGGCCTCGTGATGATAATCGACAAGAATTGAATAAGAAAAAAAATAAAAAAGGTGTTAACTCCTTAATAAGGGGCCAAGGCCCCATAATCTCGAGCTAACGAATTACGCACTTTTCTAGAACCTGTCGCGCTTTGGCCTGTGCTTCTGGAAGCAATCCCGGCAATAGACGGGCCTGCTCCCATCGGGCTTGAAGGGTACCTCGCATTCCTGCTTGCAATCCGCACAAACTGCCTTGTGCATCTCACGGGGGCCAGAATCGAAGTCCCTGCCTCTCCTTCCACTCATATTATTCTTCCTCTGGGCCCTCTTCGGGCCCGTTTTCCTAAGTGAACGCCCATGTATATAATGATTTCTGGATGCCTGAAAAGGCATTCTCACAGCAAAAACTCGTCCATTACGCTCGTCGGGAGGTCCTTCTTCTCCTCCCTTACGATGCGCTTGAACTCGCGGACCTGGTCGTCGAAGTTCGGCCGGGGCCTTCCCTGCACCGGCGCCGGCCCCGTGGAGGCCTCCAATGCGCCCCTGGCGCTGAGGGAAGCCTCGGGGACCGCATCGGTCCACCGGTTCGTCATCCCGCGCTCCATGGCCTGGCGGGCCCTCAGCCGCTTCTCGGCCTTCCTCCTGGCCCTGCCGCCGTCGCTGCGGAACACGTCGAAGTTGAACATGTAGTTCCTTTCCAGGAACAGCGCGATCCTGCGGATCTGGTGCTTGGTGAACCTGTGGATGTCGGTGTCGCGGCGGCTCTCCCTGGCCATCCACTCGTCCAGCCTCGCAAGTACGTTCAGGAAGTAGCCGAGCCCTTTGGGGGGCCTGTAGGACGGGTTCGTGACTGGCCTCATGTTTTCCCGTCCTTCTTGAACATGCAAGTCATCATGGCCTTCAGGTCCTGTATGTCGTTCTCGTCCTTGCCGTGGAACTTGAGCCAGACATCGCTCTTATGGCCCTGGGCGCGCAGCTTCGCGGCCCTGTCCTGCAGCATCCTCTGGAGCTTCTGGTAGTATCCCTTGCCCTCGTGCTTGTACAAAGTCATGTTGATCTTGCCGTGCTCGTCAAGGTCCGAGACGATTATGTCGGCGCCGTAGTTCATGGCGTCCAGGACCGCCAGCTTGTCCCTGACCTTCTTGTCCTTCAGGAGCCTTGTCCCGAGCTCGAGTATCTGATCGCCCTCGTTCTCCCACACGGCCAGGTACAATTCCTTGAGCTCCGGGGGCACCGGGAACACGAGCTCCATGAAATCCTTGTCGTCCCGGAACGCGTCGAAGTCCTTGTCCGTCATGGCGCTCTTCCGGTAGTCCATGCAGTATTCCTTCTTGCCCCACCTGATGGCCTCGATCAGGGCCGCCAGCATCGGTACTTTGTCGCCGCGCTGCGCATGGATGCATGCCAGGTTGTACCAGCCCGTGGCGTACTTTGGATTGAGCTTGACCGACCGGTCCAGATGCTCGATCCCGGCCTCGCTATCCCCCTTGAACTGGAGGGCCAGGCCCCAGACCTTCTGGGCCTGCTCGCACTGGGGGTCGAGCTCGAGGGCCTTCTGGGCCAAGGAGATGGCCTCGTCCCATTTCTTCTGGTACAGGGCCTCGGTGCCTTTATCGGCGATCTGGGAGGCATCGGACTTGTTGCTCATAACATCACGAAAACTCGGAGAACGGACCGGGCGGGAATGAGGACCAATTCGTAACAAGAGGATCGTTTTAGAAATATGCCGGTGGCTGGCTAACATCCGCCTTTTATCACCGCGCCCCGTCATTGCGAAGCGCTCAATTCAGCAGGACATTGCAGGCAACCCGGCTGCCACCCCGCCGCCTCCGTGCCACGACTGATTTTTGATAGATACATTTCAATATTTAAGGATATTGAATTGGAACAGCAAGGTAATTTTAGGACCGATAAATATAAATATGTTCAGTGTATTATATATTATTCAGTAAAAAGTGAACAATATGGGCCTCAATTCAATCAAGACATTCAAGATTATTAGAGCCATCCTAACTGTCAAGTCATTCTCCCAACGCTCTCTCCTCAAATATGTGAACGCCTCGATTGGCCAGATAAACCATGTTGTCAACTGGTGCATCAAGAAACGCCATGTGACCAAGCGATCGAAGGACATGTCCATACCCGGGCTCTTCGACGAACCTGAGAACGGCTGGCAGAAATATTTCCTTGTGAACCCGCTCGGTCTTCTACGCGATATCTCGGTCTTCAGGGATATCGGATCATTATCCGCCATCGAACTGAAGGTCCGGCTGAACAAGGAAGAGGTCATCCAACGATTGAAGGACCTGGAGATGGTCGTCTGTCTCGACTCGGCGCTCGAGCATTATGATTCGTTCTATCGCTCGGACCGGCTTTGCGTCTATTCGGGTCCAAAGGGCATACCGGAGGTCAAGAAGAGATTGTCCAAAGAACCAGGTCTGCTCAAGATCCTAGTGTTGAAGGCCGACCCTAGGATCGACCGTGATGACCCTCTGGCCGTCACGGAGATGGATGGCATCAAGTTTACTAGTCGTGTCCAGACAGTCATCGACCTGTTCTGCGACGAGAAGGGATATTATGCCAAGAACATCTTGAAGGAACTCTGGGGGGTGGAGGTCTGAACCTCGACCTCCTGTATTCGACCGAGATGACCAGGGCCAGCTTCTTGGAGCTAAAGCGTTTCGTCGATTGGATGTCCAAGCTATTCGGATATTCGGTGATCATCATCGGTGGATGGGCCAAGTTCCTTCATGTGGGCGGTAGGGGCTCGAGGGATATCGATGTGGTGCTTCCGGACCTGGCGGTTGACAAAGGGATAGCGGAGACATTCTTCCGGGACTCGGGCTATCTGTCCGAGGGATTCCTCGTCAAGAACTTTTTCAAGGTCGTTGAAACAGCCAATGGTCCGGAGAAGGTCTATTTCGACGTCTTTGTGATGCGGGATGGCAATTTCGTCGAAGGGACCAACATCGAGCTACCTTGGTCCCTCATCGAGACACATTCCGTGAGGAAGGACTTGGAGGGCACGGAGGTCCGGGTACCGACCATCGAATTGTTGACCATGTACAAGGTTAAGGCATTCCATGATAGGTCTGTCCGGATGGCGCGCGGGGAGGACACCATCAAACTCCGAGCGAAATTACCAAAGGACCAAGAGGACATTCTGGAATTAATATCGGCCAAGGATTTCGATGTTATTGGGCTCATCAAGCTCGCCAAGGAATGTGATTTTCTGGAGGTATTGACCGGAAACCTGAAAAGGATCGCTCTCGACGGAACCATTGGTTCAGAACAGAAGGGGAGATTGATGTCGTTACTTTCTAAGGTCCCGCCGAAAAAGAAAAAGGGTCCAAGAAAGAAACGATGACAAATGGTCAGACCGAATATTCACAATTGTCCATTGCGTTGGACAGAGTATTGATTTTTTATCCACCACAGTGGACAACTATTAAAAAAAAAACGAAATTGTTCCGGTTGTGATGACCTGAAACGTACATTACAGCCATTTGAAAGACATACCACATATTCCCTAGAATCTTGGCATAAAAAAAATGCACAATCGCAGGTCCGGTGTGGCTCTGTAGAAACCCTAAGTTGAATGGAAACGGTATGGAGGGGTTCATACCAGCCCAGAAGGATGACGATGAGGACCACAAGGACGATGATGACACCTAGGCCTTCTTCTTGCGGTTCCGTCTTGTCAATATCACGATTACAACGGTCCCTGCCACAGGTATCAGGATTTCCTTGAATTCTGGTATGAGCGTCAGCTTCATCGAGAGCTGGTTGTTGTACCACTCGTCCACCTCGTTCACGCGGTCCGGGTTCGGCGGTTTTGCGCTCTCGTTGTTCGTGATATCGACGCGGGCCGTGACGTTGTAGTCCCCGGCCGGCGAGGCGGCCTTCCAAAGGAAGCTCACAACGACTTTCGAATCGTAAGGAGGATACGGGTCAGGGGCCAGCCCGCCTGAAATGATGACCTGGCCAAGGTAGTTCGAGGACCATGAGGCCGAGGCGTTGCCTTTGTAGAAATTCACCATGAACGGTCTATGACCCAGTGATGGCGTGTCCTTCAGCGCGACCGGATTGGAGCCGTGACCTACGATGAAGCCAGGCCCGTAGGTCAGCCAGCGCGTGTAATTGTAGGCCGCCCCGTACAATGTCCTGGTCGTACCTGTGGATACCTGTTCGAAATGCCCGTCGTAGCCATAGTAGTTCCATGCACCCCCGCCGGAACCGACTATCAAAGCCTGGGAAAGGTCGGGCGTCTGGCCTGTCATTATCTGGTCCTGACGGTAGGCCACGTCCCACAAAGATGCAGTGGAATTAATGAAAGTGAGGTCAGTAAAGGAATCCCCTGCGGTGTTGTATCTCTGGACCTTGCCGTTGTCCCCAACGATGAGGGCCGTCTTGGACTGGGGCTTGAAGGAGACCGCCCTGAGGTCCTCTAATGTCCCACTGTTGAGAGATGTCAGTGCGCCGGCTGAGAACTTCCATGCGACACCGTCATCACCGACTATGACAGCCTTGTCGGTCCCCGGAGCGAAGGCCACGCCGTTGAGAATCGCGGAACCCCCACCACTCGGATAGTCCACCTTCGTGGCAACGTAGGTGGTCTTGTTCAAGAAGACATCGTCGATCCACCAGTAGGCATGGCCCTGATACCCGCCGGCGGCTGTCACGAAGAACCGTATATTGAAGCTGTCCGTTGGCGTATAATCCTTGAGGTCGAAGTGCTCTTTGTACCAACCCTGGGCGGCCCCCTGGAATGAAGTATAGATCGCCAGTTGTGTCAACGTATTGTTGTCCTTCGTGAAATGTAAAAAGAAGCCAGCGATATTGTTACCACTGATGGGAGTATCGTATTTGTTCTGGAACTCAAGGTACGATGAGCGGAAGTCCGTGCCCGTAACATCCTGCTTGCTCAGGAACCGGGTCAGATCATCGCCCGTACCGGCCCCGCCCTTGTGATCATATCCTAAAGATTTCGAACCGCTCACCTTATCGGTATTGACAATGGCCCAACGGGAATTCTTCGAGAAATACCATTTACCGCCACCATTCTCGAAATCATCCGACAGCACGGGCGTCGTCTTGGGGAAGGTGTAGACCTTGCCGTCCGTTCCGACGATTAGGGCCCTAGTGCCGTTGTCGTTCCAGCCGACATCGAGGAAGTGGTCCGAGCTTGAGGGCCCGGTAACATTCATGAACTTGCTCCCGTTGTAATCCACGATCGTGCCGTTGGTCCCCACCAGTAAGGCCTCCGGCAGCGACCTATCCTGTGGATGCCCCCTGGGATTGAAGGCGACACCTTCGAAATCGGTCCATGGCACGGTCGTCGTATCCATCTTGGCCAGTGTCTTGGTCGCGATTGTGTATTTCAGGATCGTTCTGTTCGTCCCAACGATTAGGGCGAACTTGCCGTCCGGAGAGAAGGCGACATCAGTTAAGTTCTCGGAGGTCAATGCGGCCAGGTTCATCGAGCCGAAGGTCGATTTCAATATGGGCGGCGTGTCCTCGGAGCCCTTGTTCTTGATGGTCGCATTGATCCATACATTGCTCCCGGCCTGGGGTGAGGCCGGGTCCGTTGCGATGGCCGAGACCTCGAGGTCCGGTACGAGCTCCCCGGACACGACAAGCGCGAACGGCTGCGGGCCCTTCGTGATGGTCTTGGGCGATATAGTCACGGAATATGTCCCGTTGGTGGGCTGCTTGAAGTAGACGCATTCAACATTGTTGAGATGGTCCGCGGAGCCCCCTGTCGCCGACCAACCCGCCCCCGAGAAAACATTACCTTTATAGACCGTCCCGGTCGAGTTCTTCACAGTCAGGTCGAGGTTGTTGATGAGCTTAGAGGCGCTCTGGGCGGCTCCAGAGTTCCCTTTGTAGTCCGACCAGACAAGCGTCACCTTCAAGGGGACCTTGGCCTCACCTATCGTGAAATTATAGATCACATTCTTGTCACTGGAGCTGAACCCGGTCCTGTTATCGACGAAGTCCAGGACCCGAGGGCTCTGCGGGAACAGGCTGTTGGTGAGGTTCAGACGGCCCCAGCCCTCGTTCACGTTCGGGATATTAGCGGTGCCGATGTCGTCCGCACCATTGATAAGGGTCGCTTTGATCAGGGCTGCGGAGGGCGTGATGTTCTGATAATCCACATAATATTGCCTTGCGATAATGGCGGCCCCGGAAACATGGGGCGCGGCCATGCTAGTGCCCCCGCTATATTGGTATTTCGTATTATACTGCCACCATAGATTGGAGGTCGCCTTGCTTGAGAGGGTCGAAAGTATCCATGTCCCTGGAGCCACGATGTCGGGCTTGATGCGCCCGTCCGTGGTGTTACCCCGAGAACTGAAGCCTGCGATGTCCGTGATATCGTCGCCATCGGAATCGATATAAGGCCTGTAGTTCTCGGAGGCGCCAACGGTCAGGACGTTTTTCGAGGTCCCGGGAGATTCCGTTGTATTAGCACCGGACCCTGCATTACCGGCAGCGAAGACTATGAGCATCGTATCGTTGCCCCATATGAAATCGTCGGTGTTCTCGCAATCGAGCATATAATCCCCGAGGTTCGCAACGGTCGGGTCGCCCCAGCTGTTCTGATGGACCCGGGCGCCGTCACTGTAAGGACCCTTATACAGATCGTGAAGGTCGCCCGGAAGGGAAAGTCCACCCGAACCTGTGGCGTCGAGTGCCTGGAACACTATCTTGGCCTCAGGGGCCACTCCTCGATATTTTCCGTTCGATGCATTTCCGGCACCGACCGCTGTTCCGGTCACATGGGTTCCGTGCCCATGCTTGTCGGGGGTGCAATCCAAGGTCGTGCAATCCCCATCAGCTTTTGCGACATCGTACCATTTGATGACCTTGCCGGTCAGGTCCGGATGGTCCGGCTGATGGTCCGCGTCGTTGCCTGTATCTAATCCGGTGTCCGCGATCGCGATTATCTGGCCCTTGCCGGTGAGACCGAACACCGTGTTCACGGTATTGCTGTTCGTTATTCCCCGGGCGACATCGTTCGTGATGCTCCTTATCATGTAAGGCCCGATGAGCTCGATATCAGGTATCTTAGCAATCGTTGGAAGGTTGGTCATGTTGGTCCTAATCTTCAGGACCGCGCCCGACATGCTCTCGACGATCCCGCCCGCTGCACTTATGTCGACCGCAACCTGGGCCACATTGCCGTAGGTGGACACCAGGAGCACCTGTTCGCCGGTCTTGTTTAGGAGCCTCGGGTCGAGCCTGAAGGCGGGCTGATCGATCCCGACCCACCGCACATGCTCGAGTTTCTTGACGGCCGTTGCATCGTTGGACGGGAGCCGGACGATCATCCCGTAGGTCGGCACGAAGCCTAGGGACTTCGCCCCGGGCTCGGAGCCCTCGACCGAGGCCACGAGCTGCTCCGTGACGGGCCCATCGAACTGGACCACGAAGTATCCCTGGGGCCGGTAGATGACATAAGCGGTCGGCAGCTTGGGGTCCCCGTCCAGCGGGTCGAAGCTCGCAATGGCGAACTGCAGGAACGCCCTGAGGTCCTGTCCGCCCGTGTCCTGGACCTTCTTTGTCCAGTCCGTGGTTCTGACGAAGGTGCCGTATCCCGGCCCCAGCATTGATACAAGGGCCTGGTCCACCCCGACCTCCAGGCGCGAGCCGCCAACCCCGCCGGTCGCTGCCGGTATGCGCCAGATCTCGTTCCACATCCATTCGTCCTCGGTGTCCCCCATGAACTGGTAAAGGATCGAAGAGAGGACGATGCCGTCCCTCCCCTCGATGGCGACCATGTATTGTGCGTTGATGGGCAACCATGACGAATGATAGCCGTTGCCCGTCAGTGGGTCGATGAAGATCTCGGTCCTGTCCGTGCCGAGCCTAGGCTCCGGGGCCGGCGGTGAGGTGCTGCCTCCGCCACCGCCCGAGGCCCCGGGTTCCGGCGCCTTCAGCGTCTTATATGGGATGGCCGAGCCGGCCAGTGCCATACCGGTGACGCGCGTCGATAGGAAGAGCGACCCATTGTCCATGAGGCTCTGGACCTCCAACAGGTCCACATTGGTAAGGTTGACATCCCCAACAGGGTCCGATACAATGCGGACCCTAGCGCCCATGGAGTCCCAGTCCGAGAAGGAGCCGTCTATGCGTATGCCTTCGACCTTCCCCACGAACGTCCTTGGGCTCCAGACCGGCGCGGTAGCCTCGGGCGCCACCGGGAACGCCATGGTCGTATTGCCATCGGCTAGCAGAGATACGATATCGGTCCCTGTGATGCCCACAGCACCTGTGATACCTGTGGCCCTGAGCGTTGCCCACAGATGGACGGACGCCGTCGGTGCGAGCTGCAGGGGTTGAGCAAGGACGACCGTGGCAACCAGGTCCTTCGATACCAACGACCCCGAGGCCTCCAGGTCCAGCGTGGCCCGGCCTACCACCGGGTCCGTAGTGTCCAGATCGCCATCGCCGTCATCCATCCGGATGGAGAGGTTGAGCCTCCCTGTTGAAGGGGCCGAATAGGTGGCATCCACATGAAGGTCCAGCGATGGAACGGAAAGCGGAAGCCCCGGCGCACCGTAAAGGTCGATGGAGGCCAGGGGGGTCTCCCCGCGGATGCCCGCGATGTCCCGGGCATGCGGCGCCAACCTGGCGTATGGCATCGGCTTTATCGATATGGGCCGGTCGAGGACATCGGTCCTCCCCGCCGGATCGAAGACCTGGACCCTGATGAACGGGACCCCATCCAGCTGAAGCGGGACACTGCCCTCGACGCGCCCGTCGGCCGAATGGGCCGTGCCAGACAATTGTGAGGTCCACCCGGCCCAGTCCTGTACCGAGCGCCCCCCCTCCCAGTCATACAGCGTCAGGCCCGTGGGCTTGCCGTTCACACCTGCGAGCTCCACGAGATCGTCGGCGCCTATGCCCTCATAATCGTAGCCGGTCGCCGGGTCGCGGTCCGCATCGATCAGAAGGTAGAAGACGTCAAGGCCGCGCGAAGCAGGGTCGCCTTTCAGTATCCCGCCCTGGACCTCGAACATGAAAAAGAGCTGGCCGTCGGCCTCATGCAATTTGACGGTCAGGATATCTATGTTGGCGGCCCCGCCGGCATCCCCCGCCGGGTCCTCGAACGCGGCGATGTTCTTCCAATCATCGAAGTTCCCGTCGATGGTTATCGTTCTGGCCTCAGGCCCGGACAGGAACGCGAGGAGCGGGAGGGCCATAAGGAGCCCGACCACGACCAGGACCATGACGATGTCCCGTGTCAGTCCCCTGGAACCGCCCTTCCTTCCTCCGGCACGACCGTTCCGGCTGACCCCGTTCGTGAGCCCGTTGCCGTTCGTGAGGCCCCGGCCGTTGACCAGGCCCCTGCCATTGACAAGGCCACGACCGTTCACGAGGCCGTTGCCGTTGGTCAGGCCCCTTCCATTGACGAGCCCGCGGCCGTTCACCATCCCATTGCCGTTGACCAGGCCCTTTCCGTTCGAGAGGTGCCTCCGATCATTGGGCCCTTTGCCATTGGTAAGACCGGTGGCATGTCCCGGAGTGGACGTGACCTTGAGTGGTCCTCCATTTCGCAATCGGCCTCGTTCGTTCTTCCGGTCCATTTCGATTGCCTCGGTTCACCCCGTCCGAGAAATCGGGGCAGATAAATGTATTAGACATAGGATGAGGGAACATTAATCTATCTATTATTATTTAAAAAAATAAATATAATAATCCTATTGAAATATCAATTATCACAAGGCATGGACAAGAATGGGCCCATTCGCCGCCAGCCTATTCGCTCAGCCGCTTCTGCCCTTCCTCCGTCAGCACGAAGAAGAACCCCGCGCCCTTGGAACCGGAACCGTCATCAAGGACCTTGCGCAGGAGCGGCCTCCCTGTCACGAGGCCCCTGGTGATCGTATCAAGGACCTCGGTGCATGCCATCAGGATGAACACCGGCGGTGTGAGCGCCGCCAGGGCCTCGACCATCAGGTCCTCGCCCATCTTCGGGTCGCGCCAGGTCAGGTAGGCCATGACCGCCGTGCTGGTCAGCTTGAGCATGTCGAAGGGGGCTATTATTGCCCAGAGGCCCTCAGCAAGGTCGTCGATGTTGAACCCCAGCACCGGCTTGTCCTCATCGGTCCAAAGGGTATCGAGCAGCGCCGGGTCCGGGAACAGGTCGTCCTCGCCCCCCGGGGCCTCGGCGACGCCCTTGCCCGTGTTCAGGTGCGCCGTTATGACGGTCTGCATGAGGCCCAGGAACATCCGGTTGAAGACCGGAAAGCTGCTCTTCTCCAGCGGTCCCTTCCGGTCCTCCTCCGTGACCTTCAGGACCTCGTAGTTCTCAAGCGGGTCGAGCTCCCGCTGGATCCTCATCTTTGTGATGAAGACGTCCGTGATGAAGAACCTGAAGAGCTCCCTGCGCGCATCCGGGTCGAGGTCCGGGATCTTCGGTGCGTCGAGGAATCTCATGGTCTGCCCGGTCTCGTCCAGGTCCTTCAGCAGCGTGATGAACTCCTCGGGCGGGACGTCGGCCTGCTTGATGGCTCGGACTATATCGTCCATGTACCGCAGGAAGTCCACGACGTCCCCGAAGGCCGTCCTCCAGTCGGTCTCGGCCGCACCGGGGGCGATGTCCGGCCCGACCTCGACGGGCCCGTGCTCGTGGCCGCAGGGCTGTGACAATACCGGGACCGGAGGCTCGGCCACCTTTGAGGGCCGCTTGCCGGTCCTTTTGACCTTAGGCTTGGCAGGGGCCTTTTTAGCTGCGCTTGTCCTCTTGGGTTTGGCCGGGGCCTTCTTGGTCGCCTTTACCTTCTTTCCCTTGGAGGCGCCCTTGCCTTTGCCCTTTTTTACCTTAGCCATCCGCACGACCATCCTGGACGTCGTGTAAGTCCATCATGATAAACCCTATGGGCGATGTTCAATCTTTCGGTCTCTATCCATTGAATGCCATAGTAATCATTTTATAATAAAAGCCTTCTAGGCTTTCGTATACACAGAACATCTGTGAGAACAGTACTCGAGATGGACGGAGGCATGAGAATGAACAAGAGGATATTGTGTGCGATGCTGATGTTTGCTATGATAGCGACCGCGATCCTGCCATACATACCGATGGCAAGCGCCGTTCCCAACCCGCCGCCAGGCGGTGGGAACTGGGCCGGGGATTGGACCGTGACCGACCAGGTGAGCTACGCGGGCGGTGTGCAGATCCACATGTTGAACGGGAACGTCCACGTGACGAACACTGGGGACCTGACGCTGAATGGTGCTGCCATCTTCTTCCACAACGCGGCGGACGGGACCCATGGCATCACGGTCGATGCCGGCGGGAAGTTCACGATACTGAACAACGGTGGGATGACCACGGGGACTGTCCCCAACACGTACTTTGTCAAGTTTCTCAAGGATTCGACCATTAAAATAGACCATGGGATGATCGCATACCCGGGAGGCCCCTCCAACCAGCCGCCCAACAGCGGCATCTACATCGGGACGAAGAACTGCACGATCGACAACAGCGCGTTCGGTAACAACCATGCATCGGCCGAGGTCATGTACGTTGACACCGACATAACCATCAGGAACAGCACCTTCCTCGGGTTCCAGAACTACGACCTCGTCGCCAACGCGAACGTGACGCTCTATGACAACATCTTCGATACCCTTGCCCCGGCCAACACGAACCACGGCCTAAGGGTCCGCAGGGGTTTCACCGTCACCGCTGTGAACAACATGTTCAGGAACCTCAACGGCGACGGCATCGCCTTCGATGACCTCGCTGGCCTGGTAGCAAGGACCAACAAGATCCAGAACATCACGGGCACAGGCATCCGCACCGCGTACAATGACAAGATAAGCCTCGTCCAGAACGATATCTTCGACGACGGGACCGGCATATCCGCATCCCAGGGCTCCGAGGTCAAGATGACACGGAACAACCGCATAATCAACATGAAGGGTGACGGGATCCGTGTGACCAGCAAGGCCAAGTTGGATTCCACGGACACCTACATCAAGAACAGCTTCAATGCGAACCTCTATGGCATGACGGGCTCCATCAACTTCTCGAGGGGCACGCTCATCCAGGTCATCGGCGGTTACCAGGTACAGATGATGAGCAGCAGCACGGGGGCCATCGATAACACGGTAATGACCGGCCCGCCCGCCTTTGATATCATAATGGTCACCGACCAGTCCGTCCTGGATGTCAAGAAGTGCGTGATGGACGGCCCTCCGGCCATGTTCGCGGCCATCGCGGCCGGGAACGATGGCGTCATCAACATCAAGGACTCCACCATATCCAACGTCTATAACGCCTTGATGGCGTCCGTTGGCACCATCCACAGCAAGAACAATACATTCAACAACGTCGGCATCCCCTTCCTAACGTTCGTATACGGGACGCTGACCTCCGAAAATGACTTCGGGACCAGCAATGTGAACAACGCGGCCATCGGAGAGGCCATAGACAGCAGTCTCCTCAAGATAACCCACGCGAACTTCAAAATGTCCGGTACGGGCACCGCGGTGGCGGTGGGGAACAACTACGGGAACGTCGAGGTGTTCGACAGCACCTTCAACATGGCGAACCCGTTCGCCTACTACATAGCGAGCGGGTCGGGACATGTCCTTGTGATAAACAGCACCGGCCCGCCCGAGAAGTCCCTCATAGCCTCCGACGGTGTTGCCGATTTCGGCTGGCACACCGAGGTGCTCACCCAGTGGCAGAACGGCGCCGTCGCCCCCATGGCCAATGTTGTGTTCAACGACTCCAAGGGCGTCATCATGGACAAGCTGACCACGGACGAGAACGGCAGGGGCGCCTGGGACCTCATATGCGCAACGCTCGACAAGAAGGGCATCACCTACCATAACAAATACAACATCACTGGATCACTGAACGGCATGACCGGCCTCACGAACCTGAACGTCAGCGACAACAAGCTCGGCGCCCAGGCCATCGTGGTGAAGCTACAGGACACATCCAAGCCCTTCATCAACATCACCAATCCGCTGGACAACTTCTTCACGAACAAGACCACCTTCGATGCCAATGGCACGGTCTCGGACACCGGTTCCGGTATAGCCAAGGTCGAGGGCAAGCTCGGTAACGGCAATTGGTTCCCTGTGGTGTTCGCGAAGCAGCTGCACCAGGTCAACGGCGTCAATCTCTCCGGCGATGAGATGGACTATCAGGTCAGGGCGACGGACTTCGCTGGCAATGTCGCCACCGCGAAGATCAACATCACCGTCGACTGGGAAGCGCCCCTTCTCACAATAACCGAGCCCGCGGGCCTGTATGTGACGTCCCATAAGTTCTGGGTCAACGGCACCATCGAGCCCAACGCGACTTTGACCATCGAACTGGCGGAACGGGGCTATATCGCAGGCAAGTACGGCGTAGAACTGGATGGGATAATGGACGGGCCACACAACATAACCGTCGACGCAATGGACAAGGCCGGCAACCATAACACGCTGCACAAGCTAGTGATAGTCGACACGGTCCCGCCGACCCTGACCGCCGACATCAAGGACGGGACCGCCACGAACCTGACGAACTATGTCCTCACGGGCAGGTCGGACGGCAACTTCGTGACCATCAACGGCGTGAACGCCACCGTGGACCTGACGGCCAAGACCTGGAAGCTCCCGCTGACGCTCACCGAGGGCCCCAACAATCTCACGGTCGTGGCCAAGGACCTGGCCGGCAACAAGAACACGACCAAGGTCACGGTCTACCTGGACACGCACCCGCCGGTCATAACTGTGACGACGCCAAGCGGCACGGGCCCGACCCTGACCAACAAGTTGTACTACACCATCAAGGGCAAGGTCACCTACACCACCGCGCTGACCGTCAATGGCCAGCCGGTCCAGTTCGGGACGGACGGTAACTTCAGCGCCAATGTGAGCCTGAAGGAGGGCAGCAACACGATCACGATCAAGGCCCATGAGGAAGGGTCCGGGGTCTACATGACGGACTCGTTCTTCGACGTGTTCTTCGAGGTGGATATTTCGCCCCCGTCCCCACTAATCCTATCGTACAGGAACGGGGACGTCACCAAGGCCGCCTCGATAATAGTCACCGGGACCGTCAATGACAAGACTGCCACCCTCAAGTATGGCAACACGAACATCACGAACACGAACGGGACCTTCACTACCCCGGCAGCCCTGACCGTCGGCGAGAACACCATCACCATAACGGCGACGGACCCTGCGGGGAACACCGGGAAGGCCACGGTCAAGGTGACCTATGACAACGAGGCCAAGCTGACCCTGACCAAGCCGACCAAGACCTCGGTATCGACCACGACGAACAGCGTGACCATAACCGGCACGAGCGAGCCCGGGGCCAAGGTCTACGTCAACGATGTCATCATACCGGTAGGCACGGACGGCTCCTTCAGCTACAAGCTCATCCTGAAGGAAGGGAAGACCAGCGTGACCGTGAAGGCAGTGGACCCCGCGGGCAACGAGAAGACCTCCGTCTTTACGACGAACTACACGAACCCGAAGCAGTACGACCTCGGGACGCTCCTGGGCCTTGCCATCGTGCTCATGATCATAGGCCTCATCCTTGGCCTTGTGGTGGGCATGGTAATGGGAAGGCGCAAGGCCAAGCCTCCGATGGAGGAGACCACGTACCCGAAGGCCCCGGCCAAGCCGGCACCACAGGAAGAGGCGGGTTTCACGCCCGAGGAGGAACCGGTGGAGAAGCCGGCGCCCCCGAAGGTCGAGCCCAAGCCGGCCCCGAAGCCAGAGCCAAAGCCGGAACCGAAGGTCGAGCCAAAGCCTGAGCCGAAACCCATGCCGAAGGCGGCCCCCGATGCCAAGCCTGCGGGCAAGCTCACTCCTGAGACGGACAACAGCCTGAACGAGCTACTGAAGAACCTCGACAAGAAGTAAGGCAGGACAACGAGAGGGGCCTGGCATCAGGGCCAGGCCCGTTTTTCCTTTTTTCATTTCCTTATCCATTCAATATATCTACCAGCCGGTGTCCGCTCGAACACCATGCCGCTCCCGACCCTTCTGAGCAACGGGTTGTTATTCACGATACCCTCGATGAGCTTCTCGTACATGCCCGAGGCCAGGAGGAGGAAGTAGACGAGCATCAGCATGTCCGGCATGGCCTTCGTCAAGCGCTCCTCCGGGCTGAGGTCCGCGGCCTCCTCGTCCTCCAGAAGGACCTGCTGGATGGCCGGGTTCCTGTGGCCGTAGATCCACATGGCCGCGCCGGTGCATCTCACGACATCGTCGGCCTGGATGGGCCCCGCGCCGGGCGAGGCCTGCAGGACCTCGCGGACCGTCTGGGCCAGCTGCGGGTCCCGCTCGAGCTCTGACCTGTCGCCGGTCGGGTTCGCCCTGGGCCTAAGGGCCGTCTGTACCATGCCGAGGAGGTTCGGCTCGAAGCGGGGGACCTTGCCGAAGATGCCGCGCCAGACATTCGTTGTGTCGTCGTCGACCATGCGGAATATACCGGCGCGCTCCATGGCCTTGATGACCTCGGGCGTGCCCTCCTTCTCTGCCATGCGGGAGAACATGAGGAGCATATAGTAGCGGAAGAACGC
>Ga0315295_10001568_pt1 | contig 19609 bp, 17 predicted proteins | sample YL17G14_0_MG_FD_204453 | JGI IMG/M metagenome (GOLD analysis project Ga0315295, IMG submission 204453) | Sediment microbial communities from Yellowstone Lake, YNP, Wyoming, USA - YL17G14_0 | ecosystem: Environmental > Aquatic > Freshwater > Lake > Sediment | place: USA: Wyoming | collected...
TATCTCCGTAACTAAAAAAAACTAATTTTTATAACAACATTATCATTGTTTAGGTGGTATTATAATACCACATTCATTTTAGTACTTTTTTCTTGGTGTATAATGTATTAAATTAATTAATTATTTTAAATTAGGAAGATGATTGCGGTAAAACGGGCAATGTGGAGGTAGCATGGTAAGGGTAATTTTTGATGATCACGATAGTTCTTGCGACAATATATATGCGTTGCATAGTAAGCTGTTATATTTGGCTTTATGGGGTATCCAAGAGCAGGTGATCAGGTTCAGAAGAGGCAAAGAGCTGCTAGATGTCAGTCAAGATGCTCTTAACAGTGAATTTTATGAAGAAATAGTGGGATCGATTTGTGATAAAATTTTTGGCATCATCAAGGATTCCACGGTAGTTAATCTTATGGATTTGCCTGGTTCATGAAAGAAGATAATTTCTCATGGTTTATCTGGTTGTTTGCTGCTTATTGGTTAGTTATGTATTTATCGGGGGTCAGATGAAGATAACGCACAAGTTTAGGAACAAACCGACTACAGTTTTGGGGATATGTTTTGCATCAAAGAAGGAGGCTAAGCATTATCAAGATCTTTGCTTATTAAAGGATAGGGGTGAAATCGTATTTTTCTTACGACAGGTACCGTTTCATTTACCTGGGAATGTGAGGTATGTATGTGATTTCATGGTATTTTACGAAGATGGAACGGTAGAGGTACAGGATGTGAAGGGTATTAAGACGGATATGTATATTTTAAAAAAGAAGCTTATAGAGGATATTTATCCTATAGAAATTGTAGAGATTTAGAGGATTGAGTAGAGCATACGTAATGGTATTTCTTGTGTTGGAATGGGATGAGCAATAATGATATTTAATTTGGCAATAATTTTGGTTTAGTGGAAAGGAGTTAGAGGACATGTTATCATGGTTAAGGTAACATTGATGGGTACTGTGTGGTGTTAAGTTGTCATGATATTGCAAATTATTTCTTGGTTCTTGTGGACAGGGCTGCGGGGGATTCTATCACCCAATTAAAGTTGCATAAATTAATTTATTTTGCACAAGGGTTTGGCTGCAAAGATCATTATATTGATTAACATTGTTCAGGTTAATGGAAGAGACATTTACTTTAGGAGAATTAATAGCTTACAAGGAGCAGGAGCTTTGGTTAGAGGAAGCAAAGCTTTACCGTGGTTCATTTTACGAGTTTTTCAAAGGTTTATGGCCATTTGTAGGTAAGGGCAATGATTTTGTTGACAATTGGCATATACAAGCGATAGCGGAGCATTTAGAGGCATGTTTTCATCGACAGATTAGGAAATTAATTATAAACGTTCCGCCGAGGTCGACCAAGAGTGTACTTACGTCTGTTGCATTTCCGATATGGTGTTGGATAAACAATCCGAAGGAGACGTTTCTCATGGCGAGTTACGGTAGCAAATTAAGTGAGGATTTTGCGAAGAACAGCCGGGAGATTTTGTATTCGCATTGGTTTTTGAGTCGGTTTGGAGAGGGTTCTGGTTATTCACATCCAGTATCTATATCCCCACAAAGGGACACGGTAAATTTTTATGCTAACACTGCGGGTGGTTATCGGATTACGACTTCGGTGGGGGGTACGGTGACAGGTCTTGGTGCGGGGATAAAGATATTGGATGATCCGTGTAAGATGGAGGAGGGTAAGAAGAATCACACATTAGATTACATAAATGAATGGGTAAGTCAGACATGGTTAACGAGGTCTAACAATCCGAAGAGGGATGTGGACATAATAGTGATGCAGCGAGTAGCGTGCAATGATGTTGCGGGTTATCTTATGAGACACGATCATGATTCGAACTGGGTAAGGTTAATTTTACCGAATGAGTATGAGGTCAAGCGCAAGTGTACGACTATTGGGTTGGGTAATTCATCTACGCCATGGGAGGATCCCAGGGTTGAGGAGGGAGAATTTTTAAGTCCGAACAGGTTTGGCAAGGAGGAGACTAGGTTTTGGAAGCGTGAGTTAGGTGAATATGGGTATGCGGGACAGCATCAGCAGCGGCCGTCTCCATTAGGGGGTGGGATTATTAAGGGTGAGTGGTTTAGGAGGTGGCAAAAGAGTGCTTCACCTAATCACATTTTTAAGATAGTGCAATCCTGGGATACGGCATTTAAGGATAAGGAATACAATGATTTTAGTGTTTGCACGACATGGGGAATATTTTCATCGGAGGAATTAGATTTAAAGAAGGAGCAGGAGCAGCATTACAATTTAGCGATTTTATTAAGCATGTGGAGGAAGCGAGTTAACTATCCTGAGCTTAGGGATAGGGCTATTCGTTTATGTAAGAATTACACGGACACTGGTCCAATTCCTTGTGCTCCTAAGTTTCGCAATCGGCCTGATATAATTTTGATGGAGGACAAGGCGAGTGGTCAAAGTTTAATTTACGATTTGTACGATGCGGGTATAACGAATTTGATTGCGACCAACCCGGCCAAGTATGGGGATAAGACACAAAGATTAAACTATGTGGGTAGTTTTTTAGAAGCTGGTTTAGTTTATTTAGTAGCGAGTCCACCGGGTTTTACGGAGCTTAGGGAATCATCTAAGTATTTATTAGATGAGTGCGTATCTTTTCCGCGTGGTGTTCATGACGATATTGTTGATACGATGAGTCAATTTCTTATTTATGCGAAGAAGATGGGGATATTGAGTATACCGACTGATCCTATTTCGTTTTATGAAGAACCTGACAGAGAAGAAATAAAGTTTTTTTAATAAAGTTTTTAATGTAGTATTGAGGTATTACCTCTAGTTACACTTAACAATATAAATTTAATAGATAACATTGATAATATAGATGACACTGACCAAGGTATTCTGGGTGAGGATGGTAGTTTAACATTTGGTGATCCGTCTAGTGGGAATGATTTTTTAAATGATCCTATGCATTATGAGGATCCGGAGTTGTTTAGTAGTAATTTAGCAGAATTATTACCGGACACGATTTTAGGGAAATTAGCGGAGCAGCTATTAGAAGCCATCAACATGGATGATGATAGTCGAAAGAAGTGGTTAAAAACCGATGAAATTATTAACAACTATATAGGTTTTTCGGTTGAAGACACATCATTAAAGCAACCATTTCAAAATGCTGCTGGTGTATTTGATACAACTTTATCGAGTGCGATTATCAATTTTTGTTGTATAGCCAAGGCAGAATTATTTCCAAGCAAGGGGCCTTGTTATGTAGAGGTTTTAGGGAATCAGGAAGAGGATATGGTTAGCCGTGCTAATCGTATCCAACATTTTTTAAATTATTATTTAACTGAAATAGATCAAGATTACATTCGAGATGCGACCAGGGCATTAATGAATGTGGGTAGATCTGGTTGTTGTTTTAGAAAAGTCTACATTGATCCAACGACTAATTTACCTGTGATTCGTACGGTATTAGCTCGTGATTTCATTGTAAACAACGATAGTCTTTCTTTACTTCAATCATCGAGATTGACGCATATAATTTATTACTCAGCCAAAGAAATTATTCTTAATCAATTAAACGGTAAATTTAAGGACATTCCATTAAGTTCTGTTGATGAAGGGTCTGATGTAGCGAATCAATCGCGTTCATTTTATAAAGATAATAAATCAGAGGGAATTGAGATTAATGAAGATGAGAGAATTAATAAGATTTATAAGTGTTATGAGTGTCATGTTGATTTAACAGATAGTCAATTGTATGGGGATTTTTTTGATGTTCCGGAAGGTGTTTCACGAGAACCCACACCGTATGTTATTACGTTATTAAGTGACAAAAAGATATTATCCATTCGTCGTAATTTTAAGATGGGAGATCCATTAAAGAAGCGTAACAAGGTATTTACGCGCATGGAGTATATACCTTCATTTGGGGTTTACTCCTTTGGGTTAGGTCATATTTTAGGTCCGAATACGGTCATTATAACCAAGTTATTAAGATCAATTTTAAATGCTGAGAGCATGAAGATCTTTCCGCCAAGGTTTAAGAAGAAGGGGGTGGAGATTGATAGGACATCGGTAAACATAGGTCCATCAGAAATTATCACGGTAGATTTAAAGAATGAGACGATGGATAGTGCGTTTCCGACTCCACAGTTAACGCCGCCTTCAGAATTTTTGACAAGTTTATTAAGGGATATTCGCGAACAAACTCAGAACCTAGCGGGAGTTTGTAATATAAGAATTCCAGAAGGAGGGGTAAATGCTCCGGTAGGGACAACATTAGCTTTATTAGAAAGTAATAACCGTGATGTAAACAGTGTTTTACAAGGATTACATGCTTCTTTATCTGAGGAATTACAGATTTTGTATGAGTATTTTTCAGGCAATATTGATGGTAATTTTAATTTTGATATTAAGGGAATGTCGGTTGTAGTATCTCCAGATGATTTTGCAAGTGGATTTAAGATAAAGCCTACTGCCGACCCGCAAGTTTCCACGATAGCCCATGGATTAATAAAAGCAGAAGCTATTTATAAAATGGCCCAAGCAAATCCCGAATTACATAATATGAGGGAGGTATATTTAATGATGTACAAGAATATGGGAATAGAGGATGTGGAAAAGATTTTACCACCTCCCACACCGCCGCTTCCCCCTCCTATAGACCCTAATGCGGTATTAGAAAAGGATGTAAACAGTAAGATTCAAAATAATGAAGCCAACCATAAAATAGATATGTTGCGCTTACAGTTAGAGTCAGAGAAAAAGCGTGCGGATTATATAATTGATAGTGGAAAGCTGTGTTTAGAATATCTAAAGGCAGGCTTACAACCACCTGGGGAGCTTCTCGATACGTTTGTACCAAAGATGGATCCAGAAAAGTTATTACAAGAACAAGAAATGGAAGAAAAAATGGAACAACAAAATTTAGATGCGGCTGAGGTGCAAGGGAATATGAACCAAGCGGGACAACCGCCATCACCTCAGATGATGCCACAACAATAACTTACAGGAGGATAATATGAATAAATGTTGCAATCCAAGGAAAAGTCGCAGGGGATTTGCGGATGGAGGTATGGCGGAAAATCCATCTCAACCGCCACCTAGTTCTCCTATACAGCTAGGGCAAAAGCCAGTAGTAAACATTAATTATGGTTTAAAGAAGGGTGGATCGTGTCCGCGAGAATAAACAGATTTGTGGACTCAGAGTTATTCTGTGAGAATACTTTACGAGTCTTGGCAAGAATTTTAAAAATGCGAGATCAATTTTTAAATGACTTAGCGAGTGGTGATATAAATAGTTATGAAACTTATAAATATGCCTTAGGTAATTTAAATGGTGTTGACCACTGTTTAAAGGAGTTTGAGTTTTTAATTAATAGAGCAGGAGTTCCACATGGAAATTAGAGAGAGATTAGGATGTGAGCCATTAAAGGTTCAAGGATACATGGTAGCTGTATACTTATGTCTACCAGAGTCCACAAAAGAAATCACAACTAATAGTGGAGATAAGGTAAGTATAGAATTATCTTCTCAATATATAGAAAACCAGAAGTACTTATCGGTTGTGGGGGTAGTTGGTTCTATGGGGGAAAAAGCTTACACAGGTGAGGGATTTGACAAATTTAAGCCTTATTGTGAGGTAGGTGATTTAGTTGTTATTCCGCGTCATGAAGGGGCACAGTTTACCCATCATAATAAACCAGTAATGGTTCTTCCAGATAATAAAATAGTAGCAGTAGTTGATACAATAGATGAAGTAAAGCCAAGATAAAATATGAGGTCTCTGTTTAATTTACTTACCTTGAGAGATAAGGAATATGCCAATCGGATTTGGGATATTAGAGATAGATTAGACAGTAGCACCAAGTGTGAGAGCCATATTAGGCGTGGTTGTGATGAGCGACGTGAACTAAAGATTCTTTATTTAGGTGCGATGCATATTCCCCCCCATGAGATACCTCCTTATATGGATTATTACATTATTCATTTTGAGTATCAGCGTTTTGCAGAAATGGTTCAAAAGGGTTATACGCCTGTTCCGGCAGAAAGGCATCCTTCATTACAATTAACTAGTTTTGGTAGTTGGATCATCTTTAGGGATGGAATTTTAATGGAGAGATACAAAGCGTTAAAAGAACAAGATGCTAAGGACGAACCTATAAATCAGGATCAATTAGCTTCAATACACCCCTTTTCAAAAATATTCTCAGAAGTAAAAGAACAAATAGATAGAGAGGAATTTTATGCAAGATACTGAGAAAAATTACGAAAATCTACTAGATGAGGATAAATTAACCCAAGAGGATGGGGGTAAAATAGAAAATACTTTAATTGAGGATGATAACGATGAAGTTGAATCAGATAACACAGGTAGTGAATCGGCTTTTGATGAAGTAAAAGATAGACTAACTCATTTAGAACAATTAAAAAAAGAAAATGATCGCCTTAAAAGGCATACATATGCTCAAGCTGAGCAGATTAGAAAAGAAAAAGAAGAAGTTAATCGTTTAGCTCAATTATTTAGTAATTCTTTTGATAGTAACATTGCTTCAGTAGAGCAGAAACTTTTTAGTGATATTGAGCAAACTAAATTAGAAGCTGCATCTTATATAGATGAAAATGGATCAATAACTAATCCAACAGAATATCAAAACGCTAATGCTAAATTAATGCGCTTACAAAGCGAGGTGGTTCAGTTTGAGAATTGGAAAGAAAACGAGGCACCAAAGCATAAGCATATACAAACAGATACATTAGAAGGTAGCGTAGAACCAGAGTTGCCACCTATAAGAGAGCAGGCTCTACATGAGTGGTTAAAAAGCTCTCCTGAATTAGATGCAGGAAGCTACTCATTTAATCCAGAGCTAGCGGAAAATATAGCCATATATGGTAGGGCAATTGATGAGGAGTTACACAAAAATAGACAATCTCATTTAATAGGCTCTCCCCATTATCTAGCAAAGTTGGACGAGATTATGCATGCACTGAAAAGACAGATGCCTCATACCGGGGCTTCTAACCAATTAAAAATGCGTAGTTCTCCCAATAGTTATGCTCCAGCAGGTACTACACCAGTAGGAACACGTAGGGGTAAATCACAACAGTTAAACGCAAATGAATTAGAATTTGCTAAAGCGATTGGTGTAAGCCCTAAAGCTTTTGCAGAAGCATAAAAACATAAAAAAAGGAACATACAGATGAGTGATTTTCATGATGAAATAATAATTGATGGAACAGTTGGGCCATTAAAAAAAACTAAAGCTATTGTTAAAGAAACAAGCGAATCAAAAATAAAAGATCAAGACGAATTAAGCGTAGAAGAAAAGTTAAAAATAATCAGAGATCAGCAAGATAACCCTCATTATTTAAATATTGACCCCAAGGATATTCCTGACAATATGGTTTATTTGGTGGGATCTTCTGATCCAGCAAGATTAATTGAGCTAAGGAAGAAGTTTGCGACGTTTGTGCCGCCAGATCGTCATCCTCATTTAAGGGCATCGTTGCCTTTTGAGAGTCAGAATAATTTTGAGAGAGTTATTCCAATAGGTAGTGGATTTTTGATGCAAATGGAAAAAACACTTTTTAATGAGTTTCTAAAAATTCAGCAGCAAAAAGTTGACGGTTCTGAAAGTAATATTGAGGGGTTGGAAGGTGGTGGTCCTGCTAATTGGCGAAAAACTCGTGTATCTGCTTTTTAGTCGTAGTAAACATATGCAATCAACATAGAATAAACCTGGATATAATTTTTTAATTGTTTAAAGCAAAACGCTATGTTATACATTGTACATAGCGTTTTATTTTAAATAATTCGTGAAGAACGGTTCTTGTGCCAGAGAATAAAAACATTAGGCTTTTATCTTGTGCCAGAGATGTAAAACCATAAGGCTTTGAAGTGATTTACAAATGATTTTCAATAAATCTATTAAAAACTTTAAATTGATAGGTTTAACATGGCAAATTTTAAGAATAATCCTTTCGGGTTTCGTCCGGTAGGAACTTTAACAGCAGCGACCTATACAGGAGCTACGGTTTCCTTTCCAATTATTCCATCAGCGGGAGGAGTTAATCCTATTTTTATAGGAGATCTAGTTTGTTTCGATGGCTCAGGAGGTATACGGTCATTTAACACTGCTAATGATTTCACTGCGGGAAATATTCCTAAAGCTGTAGGTGTATTCGCGGGCTGTCAGTATTCAACCAACACTAATAATGATTATCCTCATATATCGAAATCCTGGCCTGGTGCTGCTGCTGTAGGTGGGGCTAATGCTATAGTAGGTGGTTTAGCTGAAGCTATGGTTATTTGTGATCCTAATGTGATTTATGAAATTCAATGCTCTAGCTCAGTAGCAGCAAACAATTATGCGGGCATGTCACGTGCGGCAGTTGGTACCACTGGATACTTAGGACTTGGATTATGGAATACTGGTGCTAACGGTGCTGTTTTTTCAGCTGGTTTTTATCCGGATGGGACCGCGGTAACACAAAATCCCCTAACTGGAGATAGTCAAACACAGCAAAGCGCAATTTATTTAGATATTGGCGGTGGCGGTGGCGGAGCTACAGGTATAGGTGTTGTGCCAGGGGCGGGAAAATTACAAGTTATCATTATAGGACTGAGCACTATGGGTCAACCGAATGCAAACACAAGTGTAGCGCTAAGCAATAATTATGCATCAAGCTCTATGTATAGCGTTTTGGGTGGGCAAAATATTGTTACTAGCAATACATTTAACATCGCTCGCGTTAGGTTGAATTACGGTTTATTCACCCGTGGTTGTGTAGCATAAGATAAGGAAAATTAAATATGGCATATTACGAAACACCGGCAACACAATCGATAAATAATTCAGCAACCATTGAACACTTAATGCGTAAGGGCATTAGGGCTATATGGAAAGAAGAATCTACCGATAAGGCGCAATGGAAGGAAGTCTACACAATAATGAGTTCTGATCAACGTACAGAACAAGATATTGTTATGAAAACCCTAGGTCCAGCTAGAATGCGAGCAGAAGGTGCAGCAGTTGAATATGATAGTTTTGGTGAAGGTTATGTAAACACAATAACTCACAAAGGTATCGCATTAGGATTTATTGTTACTGACTTCTCGGTTAAGGATAACTTATACAAAGCGCAGTTTTCTATGGAAGCTCGCGAGTTGTATGCTTCTTTTAATTTGCGTAAAGAAATATGGGCAATGTCGATATTTAACAACTCAACTAATCCAGATAATCCACTGGGCAATGGTCAAACTTTGCTATCTACAGCTCAACCAACTGCTGTAGGGACAACATTTTCTAACACTTTACCAATTCAGTCAGACTTAACTGAAAAGTCAATTGAGGATATTGCTTTAGTGGCATGGGATATGAAAAAGCAAAATGGAGAGTTCCAGCGTTCACGTTTACGTAAACTGCTAATTCCACCTGCATTGCAGTTTCAGGCAGAGCGTTTGTTAAAATCTTCTCATCAAGTTGATAGCGCAAACAATACAATTTCTGCACTACATAGCTTAAGAACGGTTCCAGAAGGTTACACAATTAATCAGTACTTAAATAGTAATCGTAGCTGGTTTGGTTTAACTACTGTGAAAACAGGGTTTGTGCACTATCAACGTGATCCAATTGAATTTACAACTCATACTGATCCAGATACTCATAACATTAAAATTAATGCTAAAGAGCGTTGCAGTTTTTATTGCAGAACACCAGCCGCTGTGGTTGGTTGTGTAATGCCATAAGAATAAGTTTTGAACAAGGATTGATATATGGTTAAAGGTTTAAATAGAGTATCCCCAACTGATTTTACGGCTGGAATTGTTATTTCTGATACTATTGAAAACAATAATGTCTTAGGAAAAACAACTGCGGAGTTTGTACCTTTGGGATGGAAAGTTAAAGCACCTGGGGTGTACTCATTAGCAACTCCTAATACAGGAAATCTGGTTACGGTTGCAGCTCAAGCGGTAGGGAGTGTGCCAATTAATAATCCAAATTATTATTCATCACGAGGTGCTATTTTTTGTGGGATCCCACAAGCCTTATACATCACAGGAACTGGCAACGCTGGGGCTTCGGTATTAAGAATTATTGGAACAGTAGCAAATACGAGAGTAACAGAAGATATAACCTTTGTAGATGGTGTCCAGAGGGAGGGTACAACTGTAACTGAATTCACAGATATTCTTAGTATTAATGTTGCGGTGGCTGGCATAAACAATCTTTCTATATCCACATACCCTACATCCCTAACCCCACAAAAAGAACCTTATATTGCGGCATCTTTGGATGTAAACAGTACTTCAGGTGCAATTTTAAACCCTCGCTTAAATATTAATCAGATATTGTCTTTGGACAATTCACAAAGTACTTCAACTACAGGGTATGCCAGCGTCACTTGTGATGGTATGCAGGTTTATAATAGTGATGCAGGCTGTGTTGCTACAAAGCGAAACGGTAAATGGGAAAATCTATATTTAGAAGATCCGTTTAAATCGCAAACACACCAAGTATCTGTGAATTTAACTCAAGCTCAATTTATTGCAATGACAGGAGTTTTGGGGAATATCCCATTGGTAAAACTTCCAACTGTGGTAACTCAACCTACATTTTTAGCGAATGGTAACTTCACTGCCCTGGGGAAAATAGTGGGTCCGACAACTTTGCCATATCCAGCAAGAGTAACCTTCACAGCAACAGCAAACACATCCGTAGTAACTATAAATGGATACTACAATGGGATGAAACTAACTGAAACGGTAGCCTCAGTTAATGGTGTTGCTACTTCATTGTTTACATATTCGATTATATCAAGCATTAGCATAACTACCTATGTAGTACCAATTACTACAGTTGGATTAGCAGTGCCAAATCCCACTCTTGTGGTGAGAAATTTTTCATTAAATTCAATTAATCCAGCTAACACAGCATACATCACCGCAACTGGTATTGGAGTAACTTGGAATCCAGCAGGACTAGCAGTAGCAGGAGGCCAGTTGTGGCCAATTGCAACATTAGGTAGCAGTTCGAAACAACAGCTTACGGTAGTCCCAGGGGCTTCTCCATATACAGTAATAAATGTTTCTGGGGGAGCAGATACATTATATTTGGCACCAATAGGAGGTACCCCTGCAAATGGTGCAGGAGCTTTCTCAGTTAGCATGGAATACGACATAGTTTGGTAATATGGCATTTTACAGCGCAGAATATAATTATTACACAACAGATAACAATACAGTAGTTAATCAGGTAGTAACCGTAGCACCTCTAATTGGAAACAATGCTGCCGCACTTCCTGCTGCTATTCCTTTGAATGGTAGATCGGTAAGTGACGGTGTGGCTAAATTAGGTTTCTTTCGTTATGTAAATTTTATGGCGGGTGCAGGATCTAATCTGAATGGTGTAAGCTTGTCTGTTACAGGTACAGGATTGGGTGGACCAACTACATTTACTGTTAATATGCCAAATGCTGTTGGTGGAAGTGTTTTTTCACCAGTAATGTTATCTTCTGTAACCTCGATTAATCAGACTTCATTGCCTATATCAGGGGTTGTCACCAATATTATTGTAGGTTTATCAGCAGGAGGATTAACCCCATGGTTTAAACTAGATCCGTTTTTATCAAATATTGCAGCGGTTGAGATTTCAAATTCGGTAGGTGTTTTTCAACCAATAATGGCCCTTGTTATTAAAGATTTTAGTCCAGCACAAACTGTATACAATGTGGTGAATAAGCGTTTAACAACTCCTTATTACACACAGCCTTCACCAATGGCAGCAAGTGTTGATCAATATGCGAGCACATACGCGGAAACCAGACCTTACTTTGGAAAATACTTATCTATTGTTATGGGTCCAACTGACGCCGCTGAAATTCCCACTGGCTCTTGTTATGTAAGCATATTTCAACCTCGTGTTTTTTAAGAGGTATGAATGATTGTCCAAAACTATACCAATACATTTGTCACGAATGCTAAAAACAGCTTAGATTTATCTGGCACCTATTCAAATAAAACAATTACTAATGAATACTTAATTAGAGAGGCCTATGAGCGTTTAGGCATAGCTGGAGAAGATTTAACGGGCAATAGAATTCAAGCAGCCTTAAGATCAATGAATTTTATACTGCTTCAATGGTTAAATTTAGGACCAAGACAGTGGACAATAAAAGCGATGACATTTCATGTTGTAGAGGGCATATCGTCATACAGCTTACCACCTATAAATGATATTCTTGATATTAGCGTAAGGAAGCAAACTCGTCTTACAACTATTGGTGCGTTTGCTAATGGAACTCCATGGTGCACATCTGGCAATATAAATTGCGCATGTGTCTTTGATGGCAATTCATCCACAGGTTTCAACGCTAATCAAAATGAGGCTGTTGGCTTTGTATTTAATCCTGGACGAGCTCCCAAAGTTGATTTTATCGGAATTAGGGCTTTTACCGTTAACAACGGCACTCCTCCTTGGCGTTTTATATTAAAAACCAGCAACGCAGATGGTACAGAAGAGTCTACATTGGGGGCGTTCAACCCGATAACCTACCCAAGCACAACAGTTATGTGGTTTAATATTTCTGGAAAAATTAAAGATAAATTGTATATATATGAAGAAACAGGCATAGAATTTAACATTGGAGAGCTATACTTTTCAAAAATTGAACAGGACTTATTAATTACGCCAATCTCTCGTTATGACTACCTTGCTTTGCCTTGCAAATATTCAACAAACGGTAGACCTACTCAATATTTCTTTGATAAACAAATAAGTAGTTACTTATATATTTGGCCTTATCCTATCAGTGATTATCATGATGAATATATATTATTAGTAAATTATAGGGGGTATTTACAAGATATTGGTTTATTAGCAAACGTACCGGAAATCCCGTGTCGATTTTACGAGGCAATGATTTGTGAATTAGTGGCTAAATTAAGCCAGAAAGAAGGTGCTTATGATCCAAACCTTAGTGCTATGGCTAAAGAAGCGTTTGAGGTGGCTAGAATTGATGATACAGAAGATTCGACGATAAGGATAACTCAAAGTTTGTATTGGTAGGATTAATGTCTCAAAGAACCAGCCCTTATGTTGATTTTGATATAGATAATATAGAACCTGTGGGTTATTGCGATCGCACAGGTTTTTTATGTATGCGTAAGGATCTTGTAAAGCAGTATGAATACTCAGGGCAAAATCTTGTTTGGTTAGGAATTTGGGTTCATAAGGATTTTTTGGATAAACCCAATCCATCATTAAAACCAACTATACTCAAGCCGGACCCTGTAGCCGTAAAAGACCCTCGCCCTGGATGGGCAGAGCCTGGATTCAACCCAACAGTGCCAAATATCTACCCCTTGCAAATTGTAAATGTAGAAAATGAGTTTGGCGAGGAAGAAGAGTTAAAATGATGGATTTCACTACCTTAACAGATCAAATAAAAGACACATTAAGTCGTTATGACGATACTGTCGTAACCAACATTCCTTATTTTATAAATCAAGCCCAACAAAGAATAGCTAGGGAAGTTACAATTATTGATTTGGTGAAACTTACAAAAAATCCTGTCGTAAAAGGTAAGAGCTTTTTCGAAAAGCCTGCTGATTTTATCAGACCCCTATCCTGTTATTTCCATGTGCCGGGACTTACGTATTCGAAGAATATAGAATACAGGTCTAAGGAATTTATTATAGCCTATTTAGGGGCGGCGGGGGACCCTTTATACTATACCGACGGAGCTACTACGGTAACTATTTCTCCGAATATAGAAAAACCTATCATGATATTCTGTCCTACACTTGAGCGAGATGAGGGGGTGGACATATGGTTGGAATACTATGCTTACCCTGGGGATTTAAGTGAGGGTACAAGAACCAATGCCCTAACTAAGTCAGCTCCTAATTTACTGCTATATGGGTCCTTATTGGAGTGCGCGCCGTTTTTAAAGGAAGATGAGAGAATACAGATTTGGCAGCAATATTACAATGATGCGAAGGAAATGTATGGAACAACTAATGTGGCATCTAAGCAAGATCGTTCTAGAGATTTAATGAAGGATTAAAATGGTAGAAAAAATTTATCCATTAGTATGTGCACCTGGCATTCAAAAGGATGGGACAGATTTTAGCTCAAACAGTTGGGTAGATGCCCAATGGGTAAGGTTTGTAAACGGCAATGCCAAAAGTATTGGTGGCTACAAAATGTTAATGCCAGCTGAGCCTGTTGAGAATACTAGTTCTCTAGGTAATTATATTTTTCGTGGAAATATTTCCTATAAACCAAGAAAAATGATAGTTGTTTCCTCTATTGATAATAACTCGAATTGGTACTGTTTTGTTGGTTGTGATGTTAAAAAAGTAAAAATAGTAAAAGCAGAAGGTGTTGTAGAAGAGTCTAGGCACACTTGTTATTGCTTTGTTTACAATCCTGACACGGGGTTTATGACTAATTTGCCTGGAGAACAACTAAACCTTATAGATGCGTGGGACATAGTAAACGAGAAGCTTACGGATGGCGTCATCGAGGCTTCTATGGGTTTGGAAGTGGGCTGGAGTATGGAGGTCATGAACGGTGCTATTTATGCGTCAAGAGCAACAAAAAAGGATACACCGCCTTCAGCTACGCTGTTGTTTGGGGTGCCTTTATATAATCTTGCTGCGATAAACAGCACCTACCCATCTCCTGTTATGTTTTTGAACTTTGGCGCAGGCTCTGGTCAACTCGTCGGAGGGACCGACTATGGTGGGCTGAAATTCCTGAGCTTGACCAACACTTACCCATCAGACGGCCAAAAGGAAACTCTAGTCCCAAAAGAAGACCGGGTGTATTGCACAGGTGGTGTGTTAGCGGTACCACCGTATTTATTCTTTTTAAATTATGCCCCGTATGACAGTGATTTTGATGTAGCGGGAGGAAAAGGAGCCCCTGTAGTTCAAAATGGAACTATTGCTTACACTCATCAAAGCATCAGTGTAAACAATCCTAATAAGGACGATGATTACATCATCGTAGGTGACTCAATCATAAAAGATTGGGGTATTGAAATAGCTAACACCCCCATTATTGCGGGTAAGAAGGTAAGAGGAGGTGCTAATAGCCCTTCTGCATTGTTTTGGTCCCTAAACTCCTTAACGAGAGCTTATTTTATCGGAGAACCCAATATTGATTTTGGTTTTGAATTGGTTGGCGAGTGCTCCATTTTATCATCCAATTCTATTGTTGAGGACAAAGGAATTTTTTACTGGGCTGGGATAGATTGCTTTTATTCTTACAATGGAACTATCCAGTCTTTACCAAACCCATTTAATCTTCAGTATTTTTTTAACAATGTTGATATGGCCAAGCGCCAAAAGGTTTGGGGATGTTCTGTTAGTAAATACAATGAAATCTGGTGGCATTACCCTAACAAGAATCTTCCTGGTTATGGTCTAAACAATCAATGTGAATGTAATGCTGCGATTATCTACAACACAGCTGAAAACATTTGGTATGACACGGCTTTTCCTGAAACAACCCGAGAAACTGACTTGTGCGCTGGGCGTTCCTGTGGGGTGTCTTCAACCCTATCTCAGTTCCCTATATGGGCAGATAGTTATTCTTCATCTCGCAATGTTCTTACCCCAACCTATAATCTGTGGTTTCATGAAAAGGGCAGTGATGAGCAATATCTCACTGTGAGTAAAATTAATCCGCGTATAACCAGCAAAGCCTTAGTTAGAAATTCTATTCCAACTTATTTAACGACCAATCCTTATTCTTTTATAGGGTTTGGTCCAGATAAGAATTGGAATGGTAATAATAAATTCATTGAAGTTGTCGGATTTGAATCTGATATACAAAAGTTTGGGGATATTGATTTACAGATAAAAAGTACATCTTATATTGGTGATGTGCCCGAATTAAATATGGCTACAGACGAGAAGTCACCTTATATTTTATATGCACGGGATGATTTTGCTGTTACCCAGTCAACTGAGGTTAAGAAAAAGGGGACTGTTAGGTGGGAGGAAGAGAAATGGATATTGGAAAACGCTGGAGACGTCCCTATTAATGGCAACTGCAAAACCCCGCAGGGAGAAGTCCCCCTTATTGCTAGGTTTGCGATACCCCAAAGGATTTTTGTTAAAGGTGAAAACGAAGTCTTGCCAAAAGACCCGGTGCTTTATATAGAAATAAAAGGCAATACGTCTACCCAAAAGGATCAAACCGAGGTCATCCCTTGGCCACCCCTTGGGCCCGTACTTAGCCCAATTGCTTACTCAAAACATATTTATTACACAATAACAAAAGTTTCTTATGTTTATTTGACTGATGGACTAATGTCCCTTTCTATAGGTAAAGATATACCGAGAAAAGAAGACTTAAATGCTTTAGGAAAAATAGGATTGCGTAAGCGTAATTTTTATATAGATTTACGAGAGAATGATAGGTTTATGACGCTTAATTTTTCTCAAAACAAGATTGGTGGGAACTTTCAGTTTGGTAAAAGTATATTACATACCCGGGAAGGTTCGACCAAGTGAGTACGTTTGTTGTTTTTAATAGGATACCAACCTACATTCAGGGAAAAACTGAAACTACAATATTTTCAAATCCCCCAGATGGGGTTTGTGTTGTGGGTGGAATATTTGTGAGCAACAACTCTGCCCAGGGTATAAGTATTATGGTCAACCTTAATAACGCATTATTTACCTCCCCTTATACATTATTCACGAACGTAGGGCTAAGCGGTTACTCTTCACTGGATTTATTAAGCTCTACGATCACCATGACCGTCGGTGACTCTTTATCCATAGTTTCACAAAGTTCAACCGCAAGTTACACAACCTTGGTTAGCTACAGACAAATAACCGGTTAAAAAACTCATTTCGCAACCTACCTCATTGTTAATTCACAAAGGGCCAGAGGTTAAACTTTCGGTTGTGCGTAAGGCTAACCATAAAAAAAATGGTTAAGTAAAGGTTCCTGCCAGCACAAGTGGCGCTGTAACCGTTGCCACATAAGGGCTGCTGGGGTAATTTCTTCCTAACTTAAATGTTCATGAAATGTCATTGCTTTAGCTAGGTGGGGTCGGTAAAATAACCTGTGTCTAGTCGAATATTACCCTACATATATAAATTGGTGTCGCAATGAAGTTGTTAACAATCGCGTGCTTATTTTTTCTTGACTGTTTATACAGTTCTGATAACTCCTACTTAGAGAGTCACTTTCGTAAAGGATTACCAACTAGCATCAACTATCAGGGTACAGATGAGGACAGACAAAGGCTCCTATCCGCCTCTAATTTAAATCAGCACCCCGGCAATCTATCTGATGAAAAGGCCTGTGAGATACAGCGTTTACGAAAATGGTATGTAAAAGTCGCTGCAGTATGTGTATGCGCGGTATCTATCTCCTGTATAATCGCAGGAGTGTGTTCTTTGTATAGATCTTGGAGATCAACAGCGTGATGATGGGGGTATATGCCTAAACCACCTAAGATAGACCCATTTGCAGCACCTCGGATAGATCTAGAAGCTGGACAGGCTTTTTACGAAGCACATATAGCTGACTTACCTGCCACCCCACCCAGCATAGATACGGTATTTCACTCACCCCAAATGGATGCCAATTACGCGATAGTAGAACATCCTCAAAAGTTTGAGGATTTAGGTGATGGCATTACCGGTAGGCCTCTTACAGATAAAGTCTCAAATATCAGTGGAAACCTCTTAGGCGACGAGGGTGATATACGCAGCTCAGAACTTGCTAATGACCGTACTTTAGTGGAGATACCAGAGTTGCAAAGGTTAAGGAAGGTCGTCCCTCCCCCTCCCCCTTTACCGGTAGGCGTTGCCTCACAGATGTTAGATCTGGTAAATCCGTGGCCGAGATTGACGTCATTAATTACATCTCAACCACAAAATACGCCTGCGCTAACTTCCGTACCCCCAGTAGGTCGTCGTCTAAATCAGGCATGCTCTATTGTTAGCGAGGTGGCCGAGATTGCCGATTGGGTTAGGGACCCTTCAAAAATACCTGAACGGCTAGGAAAACAAATAGCGGCGAGAGCGATAAGTCAGGAAGTGCTCCCTGCGATAGGTGTGACCGGCGCTGCTGCTGGGGCGTGCATGGCTGGCTTGAGCCTTGCTGTGGTTGCTTTTACCAACCCAAAACAACTGCCCCAAGCAGCGTTGGATCTTGGTGCTACTTTGGCTTTAGGCGCAATACCAGTTATAGGTCAGGCATTAGTCGCCTTGAAAACTCTCTTTAACATATTCCAAGCTTTTAAGCCCAAAGAAGTGTCCAAGGAGTCTCTCGATGAAATCAGGCAGCAAATGGATAAGATTATTGCCGAACATTTAGAGTTTATTAAGCAACAGCTAGCGATAGAGGTTAAGAGGCAGAAAGCCGCTTTAGAACATGCTTTAAAGGGGCTCCCTGAAGATATAAAAGCTAGAATCAGGGCTATAGAGACACCGGCTATAGAGAAGCGCGCTAAAGATCTCTTGGATGCCTATAATCTAGCTGTGTATTACAATAGAAGCCACTGGGATCATGAACTTAATTCCCACAAAAAAACCCCAAACCTTGTAGCACACAACGCAGATAATTTAAATAGATCCCAAAACAATATCACCTGTTGGTACAATTACAACATAGCTTCGAAGGAGAAGTACGTATTTGATACTTATGGGATAGGTACCATCCCCGAGTTGGTGGATAAATTCGAACTGGACATCAAAAAGCTGGCAGAAGATAAACAGAACTCTTTGAATAAACTGCAAGGAGTTCGCTTAAATTTAATGGATCCTAACGATGAGAAGTGCTTGGAAATTTTCATCAATGCGGCTGCGGATATTATTGACCAGACACCTACGCTAAATCTAATTGAAGGTTTAAAAAAAGGAATCCACGAAATTTTAGATAAAGCCCCGTCCGATGCAAGCTTACCTATAGGTCAAACCTTAAATGAGATAGACTCTAAATTGGGAGATGTCTCAACTGTAGTTGGCGGCGAAGATAATGAAAAAGTAAAAGAACAAGCACAAAAAGAAGCCTCTTATCTAAAAGATATAAACTTTTTTAAGGAGTTCTTTTTAAAAAATCTAGAGAGAGACTGTATGTTAACCGAGGAAATTTTAAACAAAAAATTTAACGCACTACCTTCGTGGGTAAGGGCTAAATACAAGTCTGCATATGATGCAAATATAAATAACGGGGAGTACAAAAAAGCCGAGTTGAATATTGAGGAGGCCAAAGAACACCTACAGAAGACTAAAGAGGCTGCGCAAAAGGAAATAGCCGACTTTAAAGCCAAGGTTAAACCCGCTGGCTTGTCTGTCATTAACGATCACTTGCTAGATATATCCCTGTCCCTGGATAACCCAGAAGTCTTACCTGAGATTAATGATAAACTTAAAAAGATTGCTTCTCTCCATAATGAGATCATTAAACAAAAAGGAATTCTTAACGATCAAATTAGTGGTATAGAAGGGAAAGATATACCGCCGGACGATAATGTCAACCAGACTCAACGGCTCAAGGGCATCATTAAGGGGTTAGAAACAGGCCGGATAGCTCCACAAGACATCTCGCCAGATCTCCCCAACACCAACACAAATAGGGTTAATCAAAGCAAAGAATTA